>Ga0316197_10002141_pt1 | contig 14101 bp, 10 predicted proteins | sample OudBiesiAoxic_MG_FD_204939 | JGI IMG/M metagenome (GOLD analysis project Ga0316197, IMG submission 204939) | Coastal sediment microbial communities from Oude Bieten Haven, Netherlands - site A oxic | ecosystem: Environmental > Aquatic > Marine > Coastal > Sediment | place: Netherlands...
GAACAACCGTACACGTGGCTGCTGCCGGCGAACGTTGCGCGCCAGGGAGGTCAGTAATCCGGGCAATAACGTGGTTCGCATGACATCCATATCTGAAGACAGGGGGTTTGCCAGGGGCAACATCTTAAACCCGTGTCCAACGGCCTGGAGCTGCTTCTCATCCACGAAACTGTAATTGATCGCCTCCTGGTAACCCGCGGAACACAGGCTTTCACGCACCCGGGCCAACGAGACTTTGTGGCCACTGGTTGAACCAGGCGCCAACTCGCCGGAAACCGGCGCTTCGGGGATTTCGTTATAGCCGTAAATCCGCGCGACTTCTTCGATCAGGTCTTCCTCGATCTCGATATCAAAGCGGGCCGAGGGAGCGGTAACCGTCCAGCGATCTTCGCTCCAGCTCACATCCATTCCCAGGCGCTTCAGGATGGACTCTGCGGTCTCCCTGGGAATATCGCAGCCAATGATCGCGTTGAGCCTTGCCAGGCGCAGTTCAACGGGCTGGTTGCGAGGTATGCTGGCGGGGTCTTCAGCCAACAGCAAGGGACCCGGCTCACCGCCAGCTATTTCCAACAGCAGTTCGGTGGCGCGCTCAACCGCCTGTACCTGGCCCTGGGGATCAACACCGCGCTCAAAACGGTGCGATGCGTCGGTATGCATACCGTAGTTCCGCGCCTTACCCATGATGGTGGCCGGGTTGAAGTACGCGCTTTCAAACAGGATATCTGTCGTTTGTTCGGTGACGCCGCTATCCAGGCCACCCATGATTCCGGCGATGGCAACGGGGCCATTCGCGTCGCAAATAGCCAGGATGTTTTCATCGAGGCCTACTTCTGACTCGTCCAGCAAGACCAGTTTCTCGCCTTTCCTGCCCCGTCGCACGACGATACCGCCGCTCAACTTGTCCAGATCAAAAGCGTGCATGGGCTGACCGAGTTCCAGCAGCACATAATTGGTGACATCGACAGTCGGGCTGATACTGCGCAAACCGCAGCGCCTCAATGTCTCTGTCATCCATAACGGCGATTGCGCTTTGGCGTCTATGCCGCGGATGATCCGGCCGGCGTAACGCGGGCAGTCCGCTGGACTTTCCAGCCTGATCGGAAATTCATCATCGATCACGGCGGCCACAGGCTCAACCTGCATTCCGGTGTATTCTGCGTCGCAACTGGCCGCAACGTCCCGGGCCAGGCCGCGGATCGACAGACAATCAGCCCGATTGGGGGTGAGGTCAACTTCGATAACCGTATCGTTCAACGACAGGTAGTCTTCAAGCCCGGTGCCCAGCGGGGCGTCAGCGGGCAGCTCCATCAGGCCGGAATGGTCATCCGACAAACCGAGTTCTTTGGCGGAACACAACATTCCAAAGGACTCGACGCCGCGCAGCTTAGCGCGCTTGATCTTGAAATCCGGTCCTATCGTTGCACCAACCCGTGCCAGCGGCACGCGAATACCCGGTCGGGCATTGGGTGCACCACAAACGATCTGAAGGCGCTCTTCTCCACCGTCATTAACCGTGCATAAAGACAGCTTATCGGCATTGGGGTGGGCCTCACAGCTTTCGATTTGCGCCACGACGATTTCGCTGAACTCGCCTGCTACCGGCCGGATATCGTCAACTTCCAGGCCGGCTGCGGTTAATTTACCCGCCAGCGTGTCAGCATCCAGATCTATAGCGACCCATTTTTTTAGCCATTCGACATTGAATTGCATGTTTCTACCCTGAACCTACCGGAATCAATGGAACTGGCGAAGAAATTCGAGATCGTTCTCGAAGAACTGCCGCAAGTCAGACACGCCGTAACGAAGCATCGCCAGGCGTTCCACACCCATACCGAAGGCATAACCGGTGAACTCTTCCGGGTCCACGTCACAGGCACGCAACACGTTGGGGTGGACCATGCCGCAACCCAGGATTTCCAGCCACCCGGGCTCTGACCCGTCGCCTTTTTCCCAACCGATATCCACCTCAGCCGAAGGCTCCGTGAAGGGGAAATACGAGGGACGAAAACGAACGGCGAGTGAGCGCTCGAAAAAGGCGTTCACAAACGTATGCAGCACACCCTTGAGGTCAGCCATGCTGACGTTCCGGCCAATCAGCAGGCCTTCGACCTGGTGGAACATGGGCGTATGAGTTTGGTCAGAGTCACTGCGATAGACCTTGCCCGGCGCGATGATCCGGTAAGGCGGATCGCTTTTTTCCATCACCCGGATTTGCACGGGCGAAGTGTGCGTGCGCAGCAGGCGACCGTCTCCGAAGTAGAAGGTATCGTGCATGGCGCGTGCCGGATGGTGCGGCGGAAAATTCAGGGACTCGAAATTGTAGTGATCGTCTTCAACTTCAGGGCCGGTGGCGACATCGAAACCCAGCTTGGTGAAAATCCCGATGGCGCGTTCCATGGCCATGGTGACCGGATGCAAACCACCGCGATGCTCTCCCCGGCCCGGCAAGGTGACATCGACTTTTTCACTCAGCAACTTCTGCTCAAGCGCGGCCGATTCAAGCGCCTGGCGGCGTGCCGTAATCGCCTGGTTCAACGCATCGCGCGCGGCGTTAACGGACTGACCGAAAGACTTGCGCTGCTCCGGCTCCATCGAGCCCAGTGATTTGAGCTGAGCCGTGATCTCGCCTTTCTTGCCGAGATAACGCACGCGAATATCGTCCAGCTGCGGGAGGGTGTCGCTGGCTGAAATTTCAGCCAGCGCGCGGTTTTGTAAGTCTGTGACTGCGTTCACATTTTTTCACCGTGAATATGCGGGAGCCGGCAGAGCCGGCGACCGCGGACAAGGCCGCTCCCACAGGTGATGTTCTGAAGGTTTTAAGCCAGGCTGGCCTTGGCTTTTTCGGCCAAAACGCTAAAGGCTTCCATATCGTGCACGGCGAGGTCCGCCAGCACTTTACGATCCACTTCGATCTCTGCCTTGCTCAAACCGTCAATCAACCGGCTGTAGTTCAGACCACACTCGCGAGCGGCGGCGTTGATCCGGACAATCCACAGACGACGGAACTGGCGCTTGCGCTGACGACGGTCACGGTAGGAATATTGCCCTGCCTTGGTGACGGCCTGTTTAGCAACGCGATAAACCTTACGACGGGCGCCGTAATAGCCTTTAGCGGATTTCAGTACTTTTTTGTGACGGGCTCTTGCCTGTACACCACGTTTTACTCTTGCCATTTTCCTGACCCTCCTTTACGAATGCGGCAGCAAGCGTTTAATCGCTTTCTTGTCGGCAGCACTGATCATGCTGGTGCCGCGCAAGGTGCGTTTCACTTTCTGCGATTTCTTGGTCAGAATATGACTATGGAAGGCGTGACCGCGCTTGAAACCGCCTGAAGCAGTTTTCTTGAAACGCTTGGCCGCACCCCGATTGGTTTTCATCTTGGGCATGGTTGTGCTCCTTTTTACCCCTTTTGGGGCTTTACATTTGACGTTAAACAAGCGGCCACGAATGGCTCTTTGATAGCTCGATAACGCTTCTTCGCCCACGCAAATTTTCGCGGGGAGCGTATTTTGGGGGCAAACCCCTAATTTTGCAAGCTAAATCAGTGTTTCTTGGGTGCGATCATCATCACCATCTGACGACCTTCCATCCGGGGGTACTGTTCCACCGTAATTTCATCCGCCAGTTCTGTTTCAACTCTCTTCAACATCGCTGCGCCCAGTTCCCTGTGGGCCATTTCACGGCCACGGAAACGGAGCGTTAATTTCACTTTATTGCCTTCATCGAGAAAGCGGTGAACATTGCGCAACTTGACCTCGTAATCAGCCGTTTCAGTGCCCGGACGGAATTTGACTTCCTTGACCTGGACATTTTTCTGCTTCTTCTTCGCTGACTGCGCTTTCTTGGCCTGTTCAAACCTGAACTTGCCGAAATCCATGATCCGGCATACGGGGGGTTCGCCATTGGGAGCGATCTCCACCAGGTCCAGCCCTTCCTGTGCAGCTAAGTCGCGAGCTTCCTGAATAGCCATGATTCCGGCCTGCTCACCGTCTGAACTGATCACACGAACTTGCGGTGCTGTTATGTCTGCGTTGCGCCGCGTCTTCTGCTTGTTTGATGCGATGTTTTATTCCTCCAGTAAATTATCAATTCGTCCACGCTGTCCCACATCTTCAGCGAGGTGTTTTGCAAAATCTTCCACCGGCATGCTCCCAAGGTCTTCTCCCGACCGGGTCCGCACGGCAATCGTTCCATTCTCGACCTCTCGGTCACCGACCACCAGCAGATAAGGAACTTTACCCATAGTGTGCTGGCGAATTTTAAAGCCGATCTTCTCGTTTCTCAAGTCCGAATCCATGCGGAAGCCTTGTTTTCCAAGGGATTCCGCCACTTTCCTGCAGTAATCAGCCTGCTTTTCGCTGATATTGAGCACCACGGCCTGAACCGGTGCCAACCAGGCCGGAAATGCGCCGCCATAGTTCTCGATCAGGATTCCGATGAAGCGTTCCAGCGACCCCAGGATTGCCCGGTGCAGCATGACCGGCGTCTGGCGTGCACTGTCCTCGTCAATGTAGTTCGCCCCCAGGCGGCCCGGCATATTGAAATCTACCTGCAGCGTGCCACACTGCCAGACCCGGCCGATCGTGTCTTTGAGCGAAAACTCGATCTTGGGCCCGTAAAAAGCGCCCTCCCCCGGGTTTTCTTCCCACTCGATATTGGCTTCGTCAAGCGAAGCGGCCAGCATAGATTCGGCCTGGTCCCACAACTCGTCAGCACCGATCCGGTTTTCGGGACGGGTGGAGAGTTTCACCAGCACTTCGTTAAACCCGAAGTCCGCGTAGATTTTATAGAGCAATTCAATGAAGTCCGAGGACTCCTGGCGAACCTGCTCAGGCGTGCAAAAAATATGTGCATCGTCCTGGGTGAACGCGCGCACGCGCATCAGGCCATGTAGGGCGCCCGAGGGCTCGTTGCGGTGACAGGAACCAAATTCCGCCAAACGCATCGGCAAGTCGCGGTAGCTGTGCAGGCCCTGGTTGTAGATTTCAATATGGCAGGGGCAGTTCATCGGTTTCACCGCGTAGGTGCGATTCTCCGATTCCGTGATAAACATTTCCTTGATGAATTTATCGGCGTGCCCGGATTTTTCCCAGAGCTTGATATCCACAACTTCCGGCGTATTGACTTCCTGGTAACCGTTCTGACGCAGTTGGTTGCGGATGTAATCGGTGACCTCGGTATAGATACGCCAACCCTTGTCATGCCAGAACACCATTCCGGGCGCTTCTTCCTGGAAGTGAAACAGGTCCAGTTGCTTGGCCAGGCGGCGGTGATCACGTTTCTCCGCCTCCTCTAACCGGTGCAGGTAAGCCTTGAGGTCTTTCTTGTTGGCCCATGCCGTCCCGTAGATGCGCTGCAGCATTTCATTGTCGCTGTTACCGCGCCAGTACGCGCCGGCCAACTTGGTCAGGCGGAACTCGCCAAGACGGCCGGTATCCGGCACATGCGGTCCACGGCACAGGTCAACCCATTCACCCTGGCGGTAAAGGGAAATATCCTCGCCCTCGGGCAGGTCACGAATGATCTCTGCTTTATAGAGTTCTTTTTCCTGTTCGAAATACTGGATGGCCTGACCGCGACTCCAGACTTCACGGGTGACCGGCAATGCGTCCTTGGCAATGCGGCGCATCTCGGCCGCAATCCGGTCCAGGTCTTCCATGGTGAAACCCGGCGGGTAGGAAAAATCGTAGAAAAAACCGTCTTCGATCACCGGGCCAATCGTGCACTGGGATTCCGGATACAGGCGCTCCACCGCCATCGCCATCAGGTGGGCAGTGGAATGGCGGATAATATCCAGGCCTTCGGCATCTCTTCCAGTGATAATGCGCAGTTCGGCATTGTCTTCAATCAGGTGGTTAGCGTCACGCAAAACACCATCGACCTCGCCCGCGAGGGTCGCCTTGGCCAGGCCGGGGCCGATGTCGGTCGCAACGTCCATAACCGTAACGGGCTGGTCGAATTCCCTCTGACTTCCGTCAGGTAGTGTGATTGCCGGCATGACAGCATTTCTCCTGGTAAATTCTTCGGGCCCGGAAACAAAAAAAGGCGCAAGCGCCCCTCTGTTTGCGCCTGCTTGTACCTGCTGCTCAGGTAGTAGTTCGTATCCGGGTTTTCATGTCCGCTATTGTACGGTGATTACACGGCTTATAAAAGGCAAATCATTGATTTCTATCATCTGTAGCTTTCCTGACCTCAGTCATTTTTAACTTTCTTAATATTTCTGATAATCCGTTTTGTATTTTTGAGGGACAAATGATCCCAGACCCAATTTAACAAAGGTAATTTTAAATATTATGAAAACTTATAATACGCCTAACCGATGGCTTGTTGTGGTCGGAGCCATCCTTGTTCAGCTGGCGCTGGGCGCCCTTTATGCCTGGTCGGTCTTTACCAAGATACTGACAGACCCTGAGGGTCTTTATCAGTTTACGGCAACACAAACCGCGTGGATTTTTTCAGCCGGCCTGGCCACATTCGCCCTGGTCATGGTGCTCGCCGGACGCTGGCAAGCCCGCACAGGGCCCAGGTTGATGACGATTCTCGGCGGCCTGTTACTCGGCCTTGGCTTTGTACTCGGCGGCTTTTTCGGAACCTCGTTCTGGGCGCAATTTCTATGCATCGGCGTCATCGCCGGCGCCGGTATCGGACTGGCCTACGTGGTGCCTATCGCGGTGGGTGTGAAATGGTTCCCGGATAAGAAAGGAATGATCACCGGGCTGGCCGTTGCCGGCTTTGGCTTTGGTGCCACCATCTGGGTGAAACTGGCCGGCTCCTGGTTTGGCGGTCTGCTCAACCACGCCGAAATATTCGGCCTGCCCCCCGTTCAAAGTGTCTTCGTTATCTATGGCGTCATTTTTACCGCCCTGGTCCTGCTGGGAAGTTTCGTCATGGTTGACCCACCGGCCGACTACCGGCCTGCAGGCTGGAAGCCGGAAGCGGAAAAAGCTGCAGCGAAATTGAACGGCCCCGGTTTTACACCGGCTCAAATGATCAGGACACCGCAGTACTACGCCATCTGGCTGGTCTTCGCCTCCTCTGCTATCGCAGGGCTGATGGTTATTTACTGCATTCAGCTATTCGGCATGGATGCACTGGAGTACCGCGGCGTGCCCAACGCCATCGTTGTGACCGGCACGGCCATGGCCTGGTACGCCATATTCAACGGACTGGGCCGCATCCTGTGGGGCATGATTTCTGACCGCACCGGCAGAAAAACAGCGATCATCGCAATGTCTGCCTTTCAGGGCATCATCATGCTGTCGATGTACCATGGGTTTATCAATTTCGGCCTGGCGACAGGCCTGGTCATCGGCGCTTCGTTCGTCGGCTTTAATTACGGTGGCATCTTCGCGCTGTTCCCGGCTATTACCGCAGATTACTTCGGCAACAAGGAAGTCGGCCGTAATTACGGCTGGGTTTTCACCGCCTACGGCGTGGCCGGCATACTCGGGCCATTACTGGCCGGCGTATTCAAGGATGCAGCGGCATCCGGCGGCTCGCCCAGGGTCTGGATGACACCGTTCCTGATCGCCGGAATCGCCTGCCTGGTCGGTGCACTGATCATGATCTTCACGAATGCACCCGGCGAGAAGCAGAAACAGCGCGACTCGGGATTCGGCGGTACAGCCGCAACGAACCAAGCCTGATTCCTGGCCTGGCAACGCCGCAGTTGAACTGCGGCAGGCTATATTTAGAAGCTGATAACAAAAAAAGGCCACTGCATGCAGTGGCCTTTTCAAATTGGTGGGCACGGGCAGTTTCGAACTGCCGACCCCTGCGATGTCAACACAGTGCTCTACCCCTGAGCTACGCGCCCAAATCCTGTTAACGACGATTATATCGTAAGCAGGGGCGCGCAAGATACCACAGGGCGACGGCAGCACTCAAGAGTGTTCCTGCCTAGATCACCCGTTCGCCAGAGTAACGCGTCAACAACGCATAAATTTTCTGCTTGATCATTTCCAGCCGATCGTTCAACTCGGGGTAAGGGTTGAACAGTATGTTCATATTGGCATTGGCCTCGAATACCAGTAATTCGCCGACTTCATTTATATTGCAATCTAAACCCACATATTCGAGACCGATGCGATCAGTGATCTCTTTGAACACTGTTTCCAGTTTCGGCACCATTTCGGTTTCCAGCCGCACACAGCGCTTCTCATCGTCTTCCCATGACTCATGCTTCTGCATGTATCCCCGGCTGGCCGCATGAATTTTCCAGTGGGTGTTGAACAGGGAGTGCCGCAACACGGGCTCGCCATTGATCATGATGAACCGCTGCTTGTGATACAGACCATCCTTACTTTTGTAATCGACAAATTCGGTCAGGTAGTAATCCCGGCCATCAAACGGAAAAACGTGCAGTAGCGCAAGGTCATCCCTGCTTCGCACAAGAACCATGCTTTTACCTGCGTGATCCCCCACCACCCGGATGATGAACGGGAATTCAAAATCTTTTTCGCTGGCGAACTCAAATACTGCATCAGGCGATAATGGGCGGAAGCGCAGCGTCCTGGGCATCGTGACGCCGGGAATATCCTGCAACAATTCAGATATACCATCGCGCGTGGTGCGCAAAACATTTTGCGGCGGGTTAATCACTGCCGAAGACAGCTGTGCACACAACTCACCGCAACGTTCGAGTGAACCCCGGTGGGTGTCGGCATCAGCAATCTGGTTAAAAATAAGCGTGGGTGTTTCCGAAAAGTTGAACATGCGTTGTTTCACGCCTTTCCCAAGTAACACCACGAACCCGGCCAGCCCTTCCTTCAGCGGAACACGCCGGTGAACCGAACAATTACCATCCATCAAGTGGATGACGTTCCCGTCATCATCCGTCTGTATGCCAATGGTCGAGCGATCGTTTACGCCACTAACAAATAGAATTGCCATCGTGTTTGAATCCTCATCTGTCTAAATCTTTGTTTCCGGTATTTACAGGAACCGCTAATCAACCTAACCTTGCGTGATGACCTCGCCGTTCGTTCACCTGCACCTTCACACTGAATACTCACTGGTCGACGGCACCGTTCGCATCAAGCCCCTGGTCGAGAAAGCCAAAGAACTGGGTATGCCGGCCATCGCCGTTACAGACCAGCATAACCTGTTTGCGCTGGTAAAGTTTTACAGGGCTGCCGAAGCCGCCGGGATCAAGCCGATCATCGGTGCAGATGTCCTGATCCAGTCTCAGGAAGACCCTGACTATGTCTCCCGAATCGTCCTTTTGTGCCAGGACCGCCAGGGCTATCTGAACCTCTGCACCCTGCTCAGCAAGGGTTACCTGGAAGGCCAGCACCATGGCATGCCCTATGTGTACATGGACTGGGTTGAAGCATGTTCTGACGGCCTGATAGCGCTTTCCGCCGGCCGCGAAGGCGATATTGGCCAGGCTATTATAGCCGGCCACCCCAACCGGGCACGGCAACTGGCAGAAGCCTGGGCAAGGCGGTTCCCCGATCGTTTTTATATTGAAATCCAGAGAACCGGGAGAGAACGTGAAGAGCGTTGTGAACACCAGGCGTTGAGTATCGCCGCCTCGTTGAGCTTGCCGGTGGTCGCCAGTAACGATGTACGCTTCCTGGATAAAGCGGACTTCAGGGCGCATGAAGCGCGGGTGTGCATCCACGACGGCCGCTTGCTTTCAGACAAGCGCCGCGAGCAGCGCTATTGCGAAGAGCAATACCTTAAAAGCACGGAAGAAATGGCAGAGTTGTATGCTGACCTCCCCGAAGCCCTGGAGAACGCCATCCAGGTGGCCATGCGCTGTAACCTGGAGATGGAGTTCGGCACCTATTACCTGCCAGACTTCCCAACCGAAGATGGCATGAGCGTGGAAGACTTCCTGAGGAAGGTTTCCGAGGAAGGGTTGGAAGACCGCCTGTCAAAAATAACCACCGAACTGGAATACCCGGAAGGAGAATATTTGGCCCGGTTGAACCTCGAGTTGGGTGTGATCAACGAAATGGGCTTTCCGGGTTATTTCCTGATCGTCGCCGACTTTATCCGCTGGGCCAAGAAAAACGACATTCCGGTCGGTCCGGGCCGCGGTTCAGGTGCGGGTTCACTGGTCGCTTACGTCCTGGGGATCACCGACCTGGATCCACTCGTACATGAATTGCTGTTCGAACGATTCCTGAACCCCGAACGCGTTTCCATGCCTGATTTCGATATCGACTTTTGCATGGAAAAACGTGATCTCGTCATTGACTATGTCGCACGAACCTATGGCAGGGACCAGGTCAGCCAGATCATCACCTATGGCTCAATGGCAGCCAAGGCCGTGGTGCGTGACTGCGGGCGTGTGCTCGGTCACGGTTATGGTTTTGTCGACAGCATAGCCAAGCTGGTCCCGATGACGCTGGGCATCACGTTGCCCGAGGCGCTCAAAGAAGAACCGCAACTGAAGCAGCGCTATGACGATGAAGAAGACACCCGGGCGTTACTGGACCTGGCCATGTCACTTGAAGGCATCAAGCGCAACGCGGGCAAGCACGCTGGTGGTGTCGTGATCGCACCTTCCCCCCTGACCGACTTCACACCGCTGTTCTGCGAAGCCGGTGGCGGCAGTATCGTGACCCAGTTCGATAAGGATGATGTGGAAACCATCGGCCTGGTCAAGTTCGATTTCCTGGGCCTGCGCACGCTGACAATCATCGACTGGGCGCTCAAAACCATCAATGCCCAGCGGGTTGCTGCCGGCGAAGAGCCGATAGAGCTCGAAAAATTACCCATGGATGATCCGGTCGCATTCAGGCTTTTACAGGCCTGCCAGACCACCGCCGTATTCCAGCTGGAATCGCGCGGCATGAAAGACCTGATCCGCAAGCTGGTGCCTGACAGCTTTGATGAGATCGTGGCGCTGGTGGCGTTGTTCCGGCCTGGCCCATTGGAGTCGGGCATGGTCGATACCTACATCGACTGCAAACACGGCCGGACCGCTGTACGTTACCCTCACCCTGCGCTTGAGAACATTCTCAAGCCCACCTACGGAGTGATCCTGTACCAGGAACAGGTGATGCAGATCGCGCAGGAACTGGCCGGTTACACGCTGGGCGCAGCCGATATTCTGCGCCGCGCCATGGGTAAGAAAAAGCCGGCCGAAATGGCCAAGCAGCGCATCATTTTCGTCGAGGGCTCCATGGAGCGCGGCGTTGATGAGGATGTCGCCAACCTGATTTTCGACCAGATGGAAACCTTCGCCGGTTACGGTTTCAACAAGTCGCATTCCGCGGCTTACGCGCTGATCGCCTACCAGACGGCCTGGCTCAAGGCCCATTACCAGGCAGCGTTCATGGCAGCGGTTCTATCGTCGGACATGGACAACACGGATAAAGTCGATGAGTTTATTCATGAATGCCGTGACCTCGGGCTGGAGGTTTTGCCACCGGACATTAACCGGTCGCACCATGCGTTTACTTCGATTGATGACGGCACGATCCTCTATGGCCTGGGCGCTCTGAAAGGTGTGGGCCACGCGGCCATCGACAGCATCGAGAAAGATCGTGATGCCAATGGACCGTTTTCTGATCTCTCTGATTTCTGTAACCGGATGGACCACCACAAGGTCAACAAGCGTGCGATGGATGTGCTGGTGCGTTCCGGCGCGATGGATGGGCTCGATCCCGATCGCAACCGCGCGCGGATGATCAACGAGGTGCCCGAGGCGGTGCACGCGGCCGAGCAATACCAGCGCGACAAGGAGTCCGGACAGGTCGACATGTTCGGAAGCTTCAGCGAATCCAGCGCACCGCACATTACCGAGCACCGCGATGTCCCGCCATGGACCCGGCTACAGGGATTGCAGGCAGAACGTGACACGCTGGGACTATACCTGACCGGCCACCCGGTCGAGTTACAGGCAGATGACCTGGCGCGTTTCACTACCTGTGCCATCGGCCTGGTTGAAAAACGTATGCCGGCCGAGAGCAAAGGAAAGCGTGGCGGTACGCCGATGATCCTGGCGGGACTGGTGCGTGCGGTCCGGCGCCGGGGTAACCGCGGCGGTTTTGTATCAATTGAAGACCATACCGGGCGGATTGAAGCAGCATTGTTTGACGATACCTGGACGCTTTATGCCGAACTCTTGAACAAGGACGAAATCATCGTCGTAGAGGGCCGGGTGGCTGTGGATTCTTTTTCCGGCGGATTCCGGATGTCGGCCCAGAAAATCATGACGCTTTCCGATGCCAAAACCCGGTTTGCCAAGGGCGTCCAGATCTCCCTGCGTGGCCCCGATGAAGAAATCTGCAGCGCATTGCAATCTACCTTTGTTCCCTACCAGGATGGTTCCGGCCAGGTTTGGGTCAACTACAGCAACGCCCGTGCGATGGCTCGTCTTGAACTGGGTGAGGCCTGGCATGTGAAAGCCTGCGAAGAACTGGTCGCCGCGCTGGGAGAACTGGAAATGGTCAGCGACGCAAGGCTCGTTTATTAAAACCTGACGAAGTAACGGCCGTTATTCCGCTTCGCGATAGCGCTTGCTCAGAATTTTCACCCGGCGCACGTATTCCTGGGTTTCATCATAGGGCGGGATTCCGCCGTATTTGTTCACGGCCGAGGGGCCTGCATTGTAGGCCGCGGCTGCCAGATCGAAGTCACCGTTATATTGCCCCAGCAATTGCGCAAGATACAGCGCGCCACCCTGGATGTTTTCCTCTGCATCAAACGGGTTAGACACATTGACTTCAACCTGTGTGGCCGGCATCAATTGCATCAGACCCTGTGCACCCTTGGGCGACTGCGCATCGGTCTGGTAGGCCGATTCTGCGTGAATAATGGCCCGGATCTGAGACTCCCGAATTGAATATTGCTGAGCGGCCTGGCGGATTTCCGGGCGGAACGAAGTGGTGTTTAACGGGACTTTCTCCCACCGAACTGAACGGCACTTGGGGTCTGCCGCGTAACAGGGGAAATTGAGTACCTGGAAGCGCTGGTCTTCCGGCGGGGCGATATTTGAGAACGTCACGATGCCGTCCTCGTCCACCCACTTGTAAACCTGGGCTGAACTGACCGTAGGTAACAACAGGCACAACAGGGTCACTGCAATCGAGATTACACCGAACCGTTTACTGGCATTCCCTGTCACCTGGCAACCTCCTGTTCGAAAGCGTGTTTCACTTTGGTCCCGCGTATCTTAAACTGAATCAATTGTTGGTTCACTTGGGAGAGAGAAATGGGTTCATTAATCGCTACACTCATCGTGGGTGGTGTTGCCGGCTGGCTGGCCGGGTTGATCATGAAGGGCAAAGGCCTTGGCGTTCTGATGAACATCGTCGTCGGCATCATCGGCGGCGCCATCGGCGGCTGGCTGTTTTCCCTGGTAGGCGCCAACGTGGGCGCAGGAATGATCGGCTCAATCATCACCGCAACCATCGGCGCCATTATATTGCTCTGGATTATCAGCAAAATAAAAAAATAGATTCCAAAATAAAGACCACCACTATTTTTTTGGTTTGCGCAGACGGATAACACCCTCTTGCGCCGTGCTTGCCACGAGACGGCCGCGCTGGTCATAAATCATGCCGCGCGCCAGCCCCCGCCCTCCGCTGGAACTGGGGCTGTCGCATACGTAAAGCAACCAGTCATCAAGCCTGAACTCACGATGAAACCACATCGCATGGTCAAGACTTGCGATGATCAGGTTTCCCTGCACCCAGGAAATACCGTGTGGCAAAGTCGCAGTTCCCACCAGGTGAAAATCCGAAACATAAGCCAGTAAAGCCCGGTGTAATCGCGGGTCATCTTCCAATTGACCATGTAACTTGAACCAGAGTTCCTTGAACGGCGGTTGCGGCGCCTGGTCGTCCGGATCGGAACCCCGCACCGCGCGAAATTCGAACGGCCCGAAGCGGTCCATCCAGCGCTGTATGCTCTTGGGCATGTGGTCGAATTCTTCCCGGGCCATAGAGGCAATCGGATTTACCTTTTCAGGCGGCGGCACGACGGGCATGTCGAACTGGTGCTCAAGGCCCTCCTCTTCCACCTGGAACGATGCCGCCAGCGTGAAGATGGGGCGACCATGCTGGATGGCCACAACCCGGCGTGAACTGAAACTCCTGCCGTCGCGGCTGCGGTCAACGTCGTAGACAATGGGCGCGTTGTG
>Ga0316197_10002142_pt1 | contig 14095 bp, 11 predicted proteins | sample OudBiesiAoxic_MG_FD_204939 | JGI IMG/M metagenome (GOLD analysis project Ga0316197, IMG submission 204939) | Coastal sediment microbial communities from Oude Bieten Haven, Netherlands - site A oxic | ecosystem: Environmental > Aquatic > Marine > Coastal > Sediment | place: Netherlands...
GGGGTGACCCGTACAGCCCCATCTCGTCGGAGAGGCGTTCCGTGTAGAGGCCCCAACCTTCACCGTAGGCGACGATGTACGCGTTGCGCTGGAATGCGGGAACGGAGTCGCCGAGTTCCTGAGCGATCGCCAGTTGGAGGTGATGACCCGGGATGCCCTCGTGGTACGCCGTTGCCTCGACCTCGAATGTTCCCCACGACGTCGGGTCGGCGGTGTTCATGAAGAACATGCCGGGTCGTGACCCGTCCTCGGCCGCCGGGAAGTAGAACGCCTGGGCGCCGGAGGGTGTCTCCTCGACCACGCAGTCGGCCTCGGGAAGACGGCCGAACCAGTCACCCATCGCGGCTCGCGCCTTATCGAACGCGGTCTCGGCGGCAGCGCGGACACCTTCTCCGCTGGTGTGGTGGAGCTCAGGGTCGTCCCGCAGCCGTGAGAAGATTTCTTGGAGGTCGGTGGTGCCGAGCGCCTCGGCGCCGATCGCTCGGTACTCGTCGGCGAGGCGGGCGATCTGCTGCAGTCCGATCTCGTGGATCTCACCTGCCTGCATTGGCAAGGTTGTGTAGCGGTGGATCGACCGGTCGTACACGAGATCTCCGTCTGCGAGCCACCGCAGGCCCTCCTGGCCTTCAGGGCGGGCAACCGGACGCACGTCGTCGCGTAGGACATCTCGCTGGCGTTCAATGGCCGGGCGGACGACGTCTCGTACAACCTCGGCCAGCGTAGCCCTGTACGTAGCGGTCTGATCATCGGTGAAGTCGACCGGGACCTGTGTGTTGAGGAGCGGGTCTTGATCGATTGGAAGGGCGAGCCATTCGTCGAGTTGTGTGATGACGTCATCAACGGCGAACGCGGGCGGGAGGCGGCCGGACGCAACACCTTCGAGATATCGGTCGGTCAGCTGGTCTATGGCCCGGCCGTAGCCTCGGTACTTGCCGACCATCGCTTCTGCCACTTCAGCCGTTGGGACCGACAACATCGGGGGGAGGATCGTGGCGTCTACCTGGATGCCGAAGATCGGGTCCACGGCGAACTCGGCCATGTGCATCTCACCGAGAGCCGCTTTCGTCTCTGCCTCGAAGATCAACACCTCGCGCGTGAGGGCATCGTCGTGTGACAGTTCGCTGGGATCAATCAGCTGGGCACGGGCCACAAAACCACGCAGGGCGGCCACGTCGGCGTCTTCAGCGGCGCGGCTCATGTCCTCGAATCGGTCTGCGTAGCGGTAGTCGCCGCGCAGGTGCGCTTCGGTCGGTCCGGTCTCCGACAGGTATTCGAAGTACTCGTCTGCAAGGGTGCGGATTTCAGAGGTTCCCACGGGGGTCCTTTCGTGGCACGGCTTTCCGTAGAGCGTATCGACGACTACCTTATCCCTCGCTCGCGCCCGTAGCTCAATTGGACAGAGCGCCTGACTACGGATCAGGAGGTTGGGGATTCGAGTTCCTCCGGGCGTGCCGCCGAAACCCTCGTATTGCGGGGGTTTCGCCGCGTCCGGTATCCAACAATTGCGGAGTCGGCCCCAATCCCGCAGGACTCACGAGCTTGCGCGGCATCACGGCTGGGACAGCGATGGGATGATCTGATGCTTGATTCCCACACCTTCCCGCAGCGCGGTGGCGGCATCACCAAACCGCTCGAGCGAATAGCGATGCGTGATCATCAACTGGGTATCGATCACACCGTTGGCGATCATCGCGACGGCCCGCTCGTAGCTGGCGAGAATCGCGAGCGAGCTCACGATGGAAACCTCCTTGCTGAACAGATGAAGAGGTTCGATCTCGACCTTGGCGTTGTGCGCGGCCATGCCGTAGATCATGAACGTCCCGCCCTTTCCGCACTGTGCGATACCGGCCTCGATCATGTCCGGGGCGCCGGTCGCATCGATCACAACGTCGAACCCACCGGGTGCAGCGGTCGCAACATCAGCGATTGACGAGCCAAGCGACGTGAAGTCCATCTGTTCGGCCGCCTGGAGGCGCTCGTGGCTTCTGTTGACAAGCGAGACGAGGCCGGCGCCGGCATGCCGCGTCAGCTGAGCAAGGATCAGACCGGCCGTACCCGCCCCGATAATGAGCACGCTATCGCCCGGCCTCATCTGCAGCCGATCCATCCCATGAATAGCGCAGGCAACCGGTTCTGCAAGCGCCGCTGCCTCGAATGACACGTGATCGGGTATCCGGTATGCACTGGAGGCCGGGACCGCCACGAACTCGGCGAAGGAGCCGTCCCGTGTTCCCCCGATCGAGGCCCATCGATCACACAGGTTCTCGCGATGGTCGAGGCAGAAACGACACAAACCGCACGACAGCGATGGATTGATCGCAACCCGGGCCCCCTCGTGCAAGTCCGACACGGCCGAGCCGACAGCGACAACAGTCCCAGCACCTTCATGACCCGTGGTGATGGGAAATGGGGTGGGCGGGAAGTTGCCGTCGAGGATATGCAGATCGGACCCACAAATCCCCGCGGCGCCAACGGCGACGAGAACCTCGTCCGGCCTTGGTTCCGGCATGGAGATATCGATAATCCCGAACCGGCCCGGTGCCTCAACTCTGAGCGCACGCACTGCAGCCTCCTTCACACCGGCCTTGCTGCCGTTCGATGATGGTGACGTCATCTCGGCTACGTCGCAAAATGCAGACTTGGTGGATTGTCGCAGGAGATTGCACTGCTCGTAGCGATTGAGGTCGCAGCCGAAGGCAAGGATTTGCGGGGAGCCTGGTGCGAAGCGGTTGGATTGTGGAGTCGGCTCAGTGCCTCTGGGCCGCCTCTACGAGCGAGTCGCCTCGGCGACGAGTTCCGCGAGATGGGCGACTTCGATTGGCAGGGATGCCCGGGCCACTTCGGCCTTGACTTGCCGGTAGCAGCCAGGGTTCACCACGACGATGATGTCGACATCGGTTTCGGCCAACTCCTCGCGCTTCTCGTCGAAGACGCGGCGGGCGTCCCTGGGTCGGAGAAGTGAGTAAGACCCGGCGGCACCGCAGCAGTCTCCTGCTGTTCTGAGTTCAACGAGGGTGCCGATCATCCGGACGAGGGATCGTATGTCGTCGGCGACGCCGAGGCCGTTGCGGAGATGGCATGAGTCCTGGATCGCGATTCGAGCGACTCTGCTGTGACGCTCGATCGGTGTGAGCGGGTGCGTTGGTGGGTGTTCGATCGCGTACTCCGAGAATTCCTTGACCCGATCTCTGCCGATGACAGATGCGAGATGCGCCGCACAGCCGCCAGCCGTCGACACGATGGTTCCCGAGAGCTGGTCTCCGAGTTGCTGCGCCATCTCCTCACCGACCTCCAGTTCACCGTTGTGAGCGTGGAGCGCTCCGCAACATCCCTGGCTCGGGTCCACGGAGATCTCGGGATAGACCTCGCAGACGGAGCGCGATACCTTCGGATAGAGGAGACGTTCGAAGCATCCGAGCATGAGGTTGGTCTCGCCGGTGCCGACATGGGGGCGGGCGTGCGGGACGACCATGGCTCCGAGGCGCACCGGCCAGCTGCGGCGGACCGCCGCCGCGGTGGCGAGCATCTTCACCGGCCTGCGCTTCCAGGCGACGCCACGCCACTGTTCCACGAGGCGCCCGTACTGGACGCCAGCCGGGCAGACGGGCTCGCATGCACGGCACGCCAGGCACTGTGAAGACTGCTCGACGGCGATTGGATCGTCGATGTCGATGTCGCCGTTCTGAATCCCCCGCATGAGGGTGATGCGTCCTCGCGGCGACGACGCCTCGTCGCCGGTGAGACGGTAGGTCGGACACGTGGGCAGACAGTATCCACAGGCGATACAGGCGTTGAGAAGGTCTGGTTCGAAGACCGCGGTCGGCTCCGTCATGATCCGAGCTTCCCCGGGTTCAGAATGCCGTTTGGGTCGAAGGTCTGTTTGATGCGGCGTAGCAGTGCGACCTGGTCGCGACCAAGCTGTTGCTCGAGGTAGGGCAGCTTCGTTACACCGATGCCGTGCTCTCCGCTGATAGTCCCGCCCAACTCGATCGCGGCGGCGAACATCTCACCGATCGCCTTCTCGGCTCGCTCCATCGCCCCTAGGTCGTCAGCGTTGAGGAGGAGGGTCGGATGGAGATTGCCGTCTCCGGCGTGTCCGAATACTCCGCACTCGATCCCGTGGGTAGCCGCGATCTCGTTGATACGATCGACCATGTCGACAAGTCTGCTCCGCGGCACGCCGACGTCTTCAAGGACGTTCACGGGAGCCCTTCGGGCCAGGGCTGGGAGCGTGCTCCGCCGCGCGGCCAGCAAGTCAGCGGCGTCGGAAGCTGTTGCCGCGCGTGTCGTCGATCGCGCGCCGCGATCGCGGCAGATGTCCGTGATTCTGTCGGCGGTGGCCTCGCTGGCTTCTTCGGAGCCATCGTCGCCGAACACGAGGAGAGCACCGGCGTCTGTGTCGAGGCCGAGCTGGGCGTAGTCCTCTACGACGCTGATACACGTCTGATCGAGAAACTCGAGAGTCGAAGGGCGAATGCCTTCTGCTACGACGGCAGCGACGACCCCGGCCGCACCCGCCAGGTCGTCGAAGTAGGCGATTCCGATGGCCTCATGCGGCTGCTTGGGCAGGAGAGAGACCGTGATCTCGGTGATGATGGCGAGCGTGCCCTCGGACCCGACGATGAGGCTGGTCAGGTCATACCCCGCCACGTCCTTCTTCAGCTGTCCACCCGTCCGGATGATCTCGCCGGTTGGGAGGACGACTTCGAGACCAAGGATGTAGTCGCCGGTCACGCCGTACTTCAGGCCTCGCAGTCCGCCGGCGTTGGTCGCGACATTGCCTCCGATTGTGCAGGCTTGCCGAGATCCCGGATCGGGGGGATACATCAAGCCGAGTTCTTCGGCCCTGCCGGCCAGCTCGAGGGTCGTGACGCCAGGCTGCACGACGGCGACACCTTCTGCGGTGTTGATCGAGACCACCCGGGTGAAAGCTGTCATAGGCATGATGATCCCGCCACGTAGCGGAACCGTCGCTGCCGACAGGTTCGTGCCGGAGCCTCGCGGAATGAGCGGAACTGAGCGTTCGGATGCGTACGCGGCGATTGCGCTCACGTGTGCGGTGTTCTGTGGGAACACGACCACGTCCGGCCAGGCGGACTGGAGCGGAGTCGCATCCCGGGAGTAGGGGAGGAGTTCCGCTCGACGGTGACGGACGTTGCCGGACCCGACCAGACGTGCGAGGTCTGCAGCGAGCGAGTCCGCATCGAGATTCAAGTCGGGAGAGCCGTCAGGGTCGTTGTCGCTTGACACCATGGAGATCCACCTCGTAGGATAGTGGTAGTAACCACCCGACCACCTTACCACTGTGCGCACCATCGTCGACAAACGAAGCCACCGCCCCCTCTACATCCAGGTAGTGGATTATCTCGCTGGGCGCATCCATGGTGGGGACCTGCCGACCGGTTCACGCGTCCCGTCCGAGCGAGAACTCGCGGAGGAACTGGCGGTCAGCCGAACGACTGCCCGGTTGGCGGTAGATCAGCTCGTACGGATCGGCGTGGTCTATCGCGAGCAAGGTCGGGGCACGTTCGTGGCGGAGCCCCGCATGCGCGGGGTGCAGGGGTTCCAGAGTTTCAGTGAGGATGTCGAAGCGAGAGGCAGCAAGCCGGGTTCACGCGTCATCCGGTTCGGTCTCATACAGCCGGATCCGGACGTTCAGGCAAGGCTGCGTATCGATGCCGAGGAGGCCGCCCTGGAACTGGTCCGGCTGAGGACGGCCGATGGCGAGCCGATCGCCGTTCAGGAGTCGTACCTCCCGCGCAATGTTGTGCCAGGACTCGAGGACGACGACATGACCGATCGATCGCTCTTCGAGGTCCTTCGGGAGCGCTACTTCGTGTATCCCGCTTGGACCGAAGCCGAGGTTCGGGCGACCTTCCCGTCGACCGAGGCATCAGAACTCCTGGGTATCCCCGAAGGCCAACCCGTTCTCGTCGTCGACGGCCTGACGTTCACTGATTCGTTCACGGTTGTTGAGGCGGTTCGCACGACCTATCCCTCTCATGAGTTCGCTCTGTACCTGGGGCGACAACCCTTCGACAGGATTGGTCTGGAGCGTCCACGATGACAACGACCGTTCTCGCGATCGACGTCGGCGGCACGAAGATCGCATCCGCGATGATCGATGAGAACGGCTCCACACTGTGGTCCCAGACCGTCCCGACAACTGACGAGCCCGGAGCAGAGCGTCTCGCCGAGATCGCGACGGCAGCGCTGAGCGAGTCGCGAGTGGAGGTCGCAGCGATCGGTCTCGCTATCCCCGCCGTCCTCAGCCCGGTGGATGACTCCGTTGTCTGGTCGCCGAATATCCCCTCGTGGGACGGTCTCGACATTCGCTCGACGCTCCACTCAGTTCTCCCGGTTCCGATCGCCGTCGAGTACGACGGACACGCGGCCGCTCTTGGCGAGGGCTGGGTCGGCGCCGGTGCATCCACAGACGATTTCGTCGTGGTGGCGGTGGGCACAGGTATCGGCTGCGGAATTGTCATGAACGGCACGCTTGTTCGCGGCGTATCGCGGCTGGCCGGTGCGGCGGGCTGGATGGTGCTCGACGACAAGGGCTCTTCGTGGGAGAGCCTTGCCACCTCAGAGGGGATCGCGAGCATCCTTGGTGACGCTCTCGCCGCGTACCCCGCTTCGGACTTGGCCCCTGCGAACGCACCGGATGTGGCGGCGATCTTCGACTCCGCCGAAGCCGGCGATGAAGCCGCGGCCCACATCGTCACGCGGCTCGCGCGGCTCCTTGGGATTGGCATCGCCAATCTCGTCAGCATCCTCAATCCAGGACGCGTCATCCTCACCGGCGGGATCGGGAGTCGTGGTCCGCAACTCCTCGCGGGCATATCTGCTGCGATAGCCGATCACTCCCAGCCCGTGGCCGGCGCCGACGTCGAAGTTCTCACATCCCCCCTCGGTGGTTCAAGCGTTCTGCTTGGCGCTGCCAAGGCGGCCCTATGCGCAATGGAAGACGACCACCAGGTCGACGAGAAAGGAACGGACCAATGAGACTGAACGGAGTTAACCGACTCCTCGTGCTCCTCGCCGTATTCGCCCTTGTTGTGGCAGCGTGCAGCAGCGACAGCGACGACACGACGACGACGGCGGCGGCGAGTGATGAGACAACGACGACCGCCGCTGCCGAGGAAACGACGACGACCGCCGCTGCCGAGGAAACAACAACGACCGCCGCGAGCGCAGAGCCTGTGACGATCAAGCTCCTGTTGCGTCCGGACGAAGGCGAAACCATCGCTACGTTTGCGGCGCAGTATGAGGCTGAGACCGGCAACACCGTCGAAGTCGACTTCGTGGGATGGGGCGAGATCTACAACAAGACCCTCACCACCCTTGCGAGTGGCGGCGGCGGATACGACATCATCTTCATCCCATCGGCGAACGTGGTCGAGTTCACCTCCGGTGGCTGGTTCGAGCCGATCAATGACATCATTCCGTCAGACCAGGTCGGCGATTGGTTGCCTCCGGTTGTCGACCTCTACACGGTTGATGGCAACCTGCTGGCGATGCCGTGGTACTCCGGTGGCGCCCACATGGCGTACAACATGTCGGTCTTGGACGCAGCCGGGGTCGACCCAGCGGGTATCAAGACGATGGACGATTTCATGGCTGCATGCGAGGCCGTGAAGACGTCGGGAGCTGCCGAGTTCTGCTTCTCGCCGAGCGCGAAGTACCCGGGCAACTTCTACTACAACTGGGGAACGCTGTCGGCGACGACCGGTGAGCCCCTGTTCGACGATGCCGGTGCGCCGCTGTTCGCCGACAACGGTTCGGCGGGATTCGGCTTCGACCTCATGGCAACTGGGATTGACAACGGCTATTTCGATCCTGCAGGCGTGGCGCTTGACGATTACGAGACCCTGATTGAGTTCGGAGCTGGGACGACAGCGTTCCTTCTCGACTCGACCTGGGCTGTCACACAGGCCAGCAAGAACGAGGAGCTCTCCGGAATCACGGGGAACGTTGGCTACATCCTCATCCCAGGCTCGGACACGGTCGAGAGCGCCGGCTACCTCTATGCGGGTGGCATGGGCCTCATGGCTTCATCCGAGAACAAGGAAGTCGCCAAGCAACTGATGCAGTACCTGACGAGCGAAGAGGCGCAGAAGTTCCACGCCATCGAGGGAGCGAATCTCCCAACGCGGGTCGCGTTGTTCACAGACGCTGACATCGCGGCAGCGTGGGATGGCTTCGACATGCTGGCCTCGCAGCTCAACTACGGGAGCTTCCCTCCCCAGTTCGGCTGGTTCGAAGAGTGGCGTCAGTCTGCGGCATCCCTCACACAGGATGTGATCCGCGGTGACAAGGCGGCCGCCGACGCAGCGACCGAACTCGCTGCCGAGACAGATCGCCTCAGGCAGGAATAGGGCCGGTCTGAGCGACTGGTGTGGCGGGCGGCAATGTGCTCGCCCGCCACACCAGGTCCTCCCTCGCTATCGATCGAAGCACCTCGACAAGACCTGAGGAATCCCAGTGGCCACCGCCCTGAGAAAACTGACGCCCGGGCGGAAGCGGGACCTTCGCCTCGCGGCTGCGCTGGCGGCGCCGGCATTGATCATCATGTTGATCGTTGCCGCGTACCCCATCATCCGATCCTTCTGGATCAGTATCACCACGTACAACTTGAAGGAGCCTGCAGGGGCTGGCGAGTTCGTCGGGATCGACAACTATCTCGCAAACCTCACCGACCCAGCGTTCTGGCACTCGCTTTGGGTCACGGTCGTGTTCGTGGCCATGGCCGTGACGTTCGAGGTCTCACTGGCCCTTGCTCTCGCTCTCTTCCTCAACCGACCGTTCCGCGGCCAGGGTTGGATGAGGATTCTCGTTCTCCTTCCATGGGCAATTCCCCCGGTCGTTGTGGGCGTGATGTGGAAGTGGATTCTCAACCCGTCGTACGGCGCTCTGAACGGCCTCCTGACGCAGTTCGGACTGATCGACAGCTACATCATCTGGCTCGGCGAACCCTTCCGAGCCCTACTGATCGTCGCTCTCGTGGATACTTGGAAGGAGACCGCCTTCATCATGTTGATGATCTTGGCGGCACTCCAATCTGTCCCGAAGGACTTGTACGAAGCGGCCAGGGTTGACGGTGCCAGCGCCTGGCGAATCCTGTGGGGCATCACAATCCCATTGATCCGACCGACGCTCTTCGTCGTGATCTCGCTGCGCACGATCTGGGCGCTCAAGAGCTTCGACCTGATCTACACGATTACCAGCGGCGGTCCGAGTGAAGGCACCACCGTTCTCGGCTACTACACCTACATCGAGTCGTTCGTTCGGCTCCGGCTGGATAGGGGGTCTTCCGCCGCGTTCATCATGGCGGCGATCGTGATGGTCATTGTCCTGCTGTATCAACGCGCCCTCTATCGCGAGGTCGGGCAATGAGTGGTGCACAGCGGGCCCGGCGGTGGTTCACGAATCTCCAGAAGCCTCTCGGCAAGGTTCTCTTCGGGCTGATCATCGCAGTGATTGTCTTCACGGTGCTCGCGCCCTTCGTGTGGATGGCGATCTCGAGCGTCTCGACACCACGCGCTCTCGCTCAGAAGCCACCGGAGTGGATCCCGAACCCAGCTACCTGGGAGCGATACAAGGCGTTGTTCACGAGTGATTCGTCCGCTCTCAATCTGCCGGTGACCGCCGAGACCTTCCGGTCCGCGATCTTCACTTCGTTCCTCGTCGCCACAACAACGACCATCATCGCCGTTGGCACTGGTGCTGCCGCCGCATTTGCCTTCGTTCGTCTCCGGATACCGGGCGTGAAGTATCTCCTCCTCGCCACGCTGGCGGTGCAGATGCTCCCGGTCCTTGTGCTGATCATTCCGCTGTTCCTCATGATGCAGAGCCTCGGTCTGCTCGACACGCACCTTGGCCTCATCGTCGTCTACAGCGGCTACCTCCTGCCGGTCGTGGTGTGGATTCTGGTTTCCTATTTCGAGTCCATCCCGCCAGACATGGAAGAGGCCGCAATGGTCGACGGCTGCTCCCGAGCCGAGACGTTGGTGCGTGTGGTCCTTCCTCTGGCCCTTCCGGGACTGGCCGCGGTGGCGGTCTTCTCGTTCCTGTCGGCGTGGAATGAATTCTTCATGGCCTTGATCTTCACGTCATCGAATGCGAAGACGATCACCGTCGCGATCACGGAGTTCACGACCCAGGCGGGAGCCGACCTCGGCCTGATGGCAACCGGCGGCATGATCGGGGCGATTCCGCCGATCATTCTCGCGATCGCTGCCCATCGCTACATCGTCGGCGGACTGACAACCGGAGGAGTGAAGTCATAGCACCACCACACATTCCTCCTATTCACATCCGACAAGAACTGAGACAGACAACAGCCAGCGCAAAGGAGCGGCAATGAGTGCAGAGAAGTACCTGGATGGGATCGAGGGTCTCATCGGCAAGATCCGAGATACCCAATTGGAAGCGATCGATGAGGCCGCCGAGGTGTTCGCGACGTCGATCGCCTCTGGCAAGATCGTTCACGCGTTTGGTTCGGGACACTCCGTGCTACCCGTCATGGACCTTTTCCCGCGCTACGGCGCATACGTCGGCTTCCACCCAATCATGGATTCAAGGCTGATGTGGACAACCCCTGTCGGCTCCGGCGGAGCCCCCGAAGTGCTCTGGCAGGAGCGACAAGAGGGTTACATCGATGTCATGTTGCCGGCTCACAAGCTGGAAAAGGGTGACTCCATCCTCATCTTCAGTCATGGAGGGCTGAACCCCGCACCTGTCGAGATGGCTCTCGCGGCCAAGGCTCGCGGAATGACCGTGGTCGCCGTCACGTCGGGAGAGAATCGGGTTCTCAATCAGCCGACTCACTCGAGTGGGAAGTCGCTCGCCGATGCCGCCGACATCGTCATCGACAACTGTTCTCCACCGGAGGATGCACTCGTACCGATCGACGGTGTGCGAGGAAACGTCGGGGCCAGCTCCACGATCACTGCAATCGCGGTCACGATGTCCCTGCTGGCGGAGACGGCAACGAAGCTTGCCGCTCGTGGAGCGATGCCGGAGATGGTCTTCGTGTCCCCGAACGTTCCGGGTGTCGCTGAGAACAACAACACCCTTGTCTACAACGACTACATCGAACAGATCCATTTCCGCTAGAGACATGAGTACAACACCAGAGGACCTGTTCGTCCTCAGGTCCGAAAGAGTGATGCTGCCGGGCGGATGGGCACCGGCCGAGGTTGCCTGTTCCGCCGGGCGCATCACGTCCATCGACCCAATTGGAACGCATGACGATGTCGTCAATCTCGGGGCCATGGCTCTGGCCCCCGGCTACGTCGACGTCCAGATCAATGGCGGGTACGGCCACGACTTCACGGCGTCGCCCAAGACGATCTGGGAGGTCGGCGCGCGCCTGCCAGCCACGGGCGTGACCGCCTTCGTACCCACCATCATCACGGGACCCAAAGAGACCGCTCGAGCGGCCCTTGCTGCGGCTCGGGCCGCGCCAAAGGATTATCTTGGATCGAGCGTTCTGGGGCTGCATTTCGAGGGTCCTGTCTTGTCTCCTCAGAATCCAGGGGCACACGATCCCGCGTACCTCTCGACCGACGTCCCACTCGACGTATGGCTCGACCCTCTGGCGCGGATCGTCACAATGGCGACCGAACTCGTGGAGCCGACTGTGATCAGCGACCTCGCTGCGCACGGTGTCGTCGTCGCTCTAGGGCACACCAACGGGACATTCGAGGATGCGAACAGCGCCTTTGATGCCGGGGCGCGTCACGTAACCCACCTCTTCAACGCCATGCCTCCGATTCGTCATCGCTCGCCAGGACCAATCGTTGCGGCCCTCCTGAACAGCAGTGTCACCGTCGGGGTGATACCGGACGGGATCCACGTACACGCAGGTGTCCTGGAGCTCGTATCACGATCTGTCGGGCCGGGGCGCCTCATTGCGCTGACCGATGCGATCGCCGCTATGGGTATGCCTCCCGGTGACTACCGTGTCGGCCCGTTGACGGCCTACTCGGACGGTGTATCGATGAAGCTGCCCGATGGAACCTATGCCGGGAGCATTCTCACGATGGATCGTGCCGTCCGCTTCCTGATCGGCGAGGTTGGCCTCACTCCGTTCGAGGCCATCGCGAGTGCTTCGACCACCCCGGCCGCTCTGCTCGGCGATGAGAGCCGTGGATCGATCCGTCCGGGGGCGCGCGCCGACCTCGTCGTTCTCGATTCCGACTATCACGTGGACACGACGCTCATCGGCGGAACGATTGTCCATGGAGGCCCAGCATGAGCATGAGGAGCGAGATTCTCGCGCAACCCGACATGATGCGAAGGATTGGCGCAACGTGGAACGAGGATGTGGAGCGCCTCCGTAGCGTGCTCATGCCGCCCTCCGCTGTCCTCATTGCCGCGCGAGGTACGTCGGACAATGCAGCTCGCTACGCCAAGTACCTCTGGGGGATCACCAACCACCTGCCCATTGCTCTTGCCGCTCCGTCGCTCTACACGGGGTACGGGAGCGAACCATCGATACCGCCAGACTGGACGGTGGTAGCGATCAGCCAATCGGGGGAGTCCCCCGACCTGAGGGAGGTCCTTGGATCTGAGGGATACGACGCCAACGACCGCGTAGCCGTCACGAACGAGGTGACCTCCCCGCTAGCTCTTGCGGCGTCCGTAGTCGTTGCCCTCGAGGCTGGCACCGAACTCGCCGTGGCAGCCACGAAGACCTATACAGCTCAGTTGGCGGCCGTCATCAAGCTCGCAGAGGCTTGGGGTGGTGGGCCGCTTGGCGTGGACGGAGTTGCGGACGCAATGGACGCTGTCATTGCAGCGGAGGCCGCGATCGCCGGCGCCGCTGAATCGGTGTCGGACATGAATTCGTGTGCCATTGTCGGTCGGGGCTTGAACATGGCGACGGCCTATGAGTGGGCGCTGAAGATCACCGAAACATCCAATGTGAGTGCGCATCCGTTCTCGAGTGCCGACTTCAGCCATGGCCCCATCGCCATGGCCGATCGCGACACTCCCGTTCTAGCGGTGGTCGACGATGACGCGTTTGCGGCCACGACCCTGAGGATGTTGAAGGAGTTGCACAGGGAGCGCGGCACGCCGGTTGTCGCAATCTCGACCGTTGCCGGGGAGGATCTGGAGGCTGTAGTCCGCGTGCCGAGACTCAAGCCCCACCTCACTCCCCTTGTTACAGCGGTCGCTACGCAGCTCTTCAGCTACCACCTCGCAGTCGCCCGAGGCCTGGACCCCGACTCGCCCCGCGGCTTGTCGAAGGTGACGTCAACGCTCTAGGAGACTGCGCTGTAAGCGGCCGGCGTAGCAGTGGCGGGTGGGTGAGCCACCGGACGACGCCATGGTTGCAGATCATCAAGGCAGGTCTGGGGCTGAGCGGGGTCAATGCTGGCTACTGCCGCGAGCCAGTGATCTCAGAGCTTCCGCCCGATGTGATGGATCACCTCAAGACGGTCCTCAAGGAGTACGGCCACCTCGCGTAGGCGACCAAGATCCGCTCATTCCGACGGCCCTCTTCCATGTCGTAACCGAGCGACTTTCGACGCCGGAAGTGGGGAGGAGTAGCGACCGGTGCTGTTGGCTGTTTGCCGCTGGACAACAGCTCGACTCGCTCGTGATGGTCGTTCGGTACCCAACCACCAACGTCACGAAGGCGCCACGGTTGTCGTCTAGGCGGACCGGTGTTTGGTGGCAGTGGAGGAGGGTCAGCGGAGGGCGCGTACGAGGCGAGGCAGAGCCCAGAGGGCATAGGTTTGGTGCCGACGTCTGACGAGTGCCGATATGGGTGCCAGCACGATGTGGCGGAGACCCGCGTCGGCGTAGTCCCTGATTGTTGCCTCCACCTGGCGGGGAGTTCCACTCACGCATCGTGAGCGTGCGACTTCGGGTGGCACCCGAGCGATGGCTGCATCGAGTTCGCGTCTATCAAGGGTTTCGGGAAGGACTTGGCCGTAGCCGCCGAAGTCGGGGCCGAGCGGATGGTCGGAACCGAGTTCGGCCCACTGTCGTGCGGAGGTGCCCATGAGCGCCCAATACCTCACGAGCGTGGATCGGAGTAGCGTCTCGGCCTTCGCTGTGGTTGGTGCCAGGACCACGGGAG
>Ga0316197_10002144_pt1 | contig 14089 bp, 9 predicted proteins | sample OudBiesiAoxic_MG_FD_204939 | JGI IMG/M metagenome (GOLD analysis project Ga0316197, IMG submission 204939) | Coastal sediment microbial communities from Oude Bieten Haven, Netherlands - site A oxic | ecosystem: Environmental > Aquatic > Marine > Coastal > Sediment | place: Netherlands...
TCTCGACGCAGGTGGATGTGGACACCGATGGAACCATCGCGATCGCTTCTGCGAACGGCGACGGCGTGACGGCGATTGATCCGCGAAGCAACGGTTGGGGGCAAGTGTTCCTTTGGGTACCTCGCATCTCGGCATTCGAGGAAGGCCCGGTGCGCGTCGCTCTGTCAGACGGCCTGCTCACGGTGGCCCGATATCCCGGTGATCGTGTTTGGGTGTACTCGCTCCAAGACTTCTGGATGGATCCAATTCCCGTCCGGGAGTACGTAGTCGACGGAGTCTCCTGGATGGACGGGTTCGGCTACTCCATCGATCGTGACGGCAATCGTATCGTCGTGGGCGCACCCTCAAACGTCGCGGGAGCCGGCGGCATTGGGGCCGTCTATGTCATCACCGCCGAGGGCGGCCAATGGCGATCGACGAGACTGGTGCAGTCCGACGGAGGTAGCGATGATGGGTTCGGCGAGTCGGTGGCGATCGACGGTGCCACGATCGTTGTCGGCGCTCCCAAGGATGACGATCGGGGCTACAACTCGGGATCGGTCTATGTCTACAGCTTCGATGGGTCGAATTGGGTAGAGCGCAAACTCGATGGCGTCTCGGGCGAAGAGCGCCATTTCGGTGCGGCCGTGGCACTCGAGGATCAGCTGGTTGCTGTGGGCGCTCCCGGACGGGCTCCGGGATCGGGTTCAGGCGGTGCAGGAGGGATGTGGGCAGCGACGATCGAAGAGCGGGTGCCGCATCCAATCGGTCTGGTCGATCCCCAGACCGGTATCTGGCGTGTCGCCGCCGACGACGGAGAGGTCGAGACGTTCTACTACGGGAATCCCGGCGACGTTCCCTTCGTGGGCGACTGGAACTGCACCGACATCGACACGCCCGGGTTGTATCGACAGTCCGACGGCTACGTATACCTTCGCAACTCGAACACCCAGGGCGGTGCCGATATCAAGTTCTACTTCGGAAACCCGGGTGACGTTCCCGTCGCGGGTGACTGGAATGGCGACGGCTGTGACACGCTATCCCTGTATCGACCGTCCGAACAGCGGTTCTACGTCATCAACGCGTTGGGATCGAACGATGCGGGGCTCGGTGCTGCCGACTTCTCCTTCGTGTTTGGCAACCCGGGGGACAAGCCGGTCGTCGGTGATTGGGATGGAGATGGGATGGCCGAAGTGGGCCTCCACCGGGAGTCAACCGGCTTGTTCTACTGGCGCAACACGTTGACAACGGGCGTAGCCGACGGCGCTATCTACTTCGGGGATCCGGGAGACCGTTTCGTGGCCGGAGATTGGGGTGTCGTCGACGGCCGTGACACCCCCGCTGTGTTCCGTCCGGCGAACTCAACCTTCTACTTCCGGCACACTCTCACACAGGGCATTGCCGATTCGCAGATAGCCTGGGGTCGGGGGACATGGCTTCCCGTGGCCGGCGAATTCAGATAGACCACCCCGGCTCGCGAGCAATCGCCTCACGAGGGCCATAGGCAGCAGTGCGTACGGCGCCGTCAGTAGCCGGGGTCCGTGTTCGGTGCCGCTTGCCGCATCCGAGTCGCGGGCAGCCCGGTTCGAGCCTCGGGCAGCGACCGCTGCAGTTCGAATCAGGCGTCGAAGACCGAGCCCTCAAGATTCATCGTGAACGACTCCAGGTCGAGGACGATCTGTCCGTCGCCTGCAAGCCCCTCAAGGCCTCCGGTCCCGTCGATGATGCTCCAATCACCGATCGTCGTCGTAGGTTCGTCAAGCGGCAGGTCCACGACCCGGTAGTGCATCGCAAGCACGATCGAACCCGGCCCATTGGCGCACGAGAATTCGGAGTGCACGCTGTGTTCGACCGAGTATGCCGGCTCGGAATCGCTCCCGTATGCGTCATTCATCATCGCGTCGAATTCGGTGCTGGTGAGTTGCGATCCGCTGGCGTCGAAGTAGGCGATTTCCTCCATCTCGCCGTTCGAGCAGATCAGGCCTGCGTCCACGGCACGCCCGGACACCTCAGTCCCCATCCATTCGAGATTCGGGTCGAGCGGAGTACTGAACTCGACGGAGACGGCGCCCGGCACATCGCTTGCCGGCACGCCGTCAACTGGAGGTGACCCGGGCTCGGAGGACGCGACGTCCCCGGTGCGGGTGATCGTCCATCCCCGGACCGGGTCGTGGTCCAGAATCTCAAGCACATCGGCCCATTCGGGAACGATCATGGTGTTCGACGTGGAGTCCCAGGATGAGTAGATCGCGTCCTCGCGGCCGTCGAGTGAGTATGCGAGCACGCTCGCAGCCGAGGCAACCTCTGCAGAGAAGGCGCCTCCCTCGACCCGGACGACGTCGTCCCCTTCCCCTGACAGGGTCGTTTCGATCAGTGGTGCGTTCACCAGCGGCTCGGCAGTGATCGCCCACGGGCCGGATGCAAGCACTCCGATCGATCGTATCGGCACCGACGGTTCGTACGTGCAAAGGAGCCGGTGGTTGACGAGGCGGCGACCGTGATACGGGCCCTCTTCGGTGAGGTAGAGGTTGGTGTAGTCGCAGTCGAAGCAGTCGTCATCGTCCACGAATCCGGTGTAGTAGTCGCGTACATCGAACGAGCCATCTCCGTCGTACGCGATCGTGAGAGTCGCGATCACATCGCCGGGAATGGAGAACTGAATGTGCTGGTCTCCTGTGCCGGTGATTGTGAGCGGCTCAAACACCGTGGCCGCTGCGACGGTTGAACTCGAAGCCTGAACCGGGTTGGAAGCCTCGGTGGTTGATGTCGCCTGATCGGCCACCGTCGATGTGGACGATGTCGCGATCGATGTGGAGTCCTCGGGCGCGGAACTTGGCGGGGGAGAAGAACACCCGGCGCACAGAACGGCCAGGCACGAAAGCACGATGAGCGCGGACCGACCCAGCGACGAGTGCTGCATTGAGGACTGCATTCGGCCTCCGTCGACTCTCCCCACTATCCGGCATCCGATGGAGTCTGTCCATCGGGTAGTCCCCCCATGGCCAACGGCGCCATCCCTCCGCTCCCGGGAGCTGCGTTTCACTCAGGTCCCGTGGGCCAGCCGGGGGAAGGACGCTTCCTGTCGAATCGAGGTTCACCGCTGATGTTCCAGGGATCGGGTCGTCCCTCCCACATCATCACCAATGAGCACTACCCGAGAATGGTTCTTCTCGGTCCCGCCCCTCGGGGATACGATGCGGTGGTTCGGGCACCGAAGCCTCGAATCTCGCTAGACCGAGGAGGTTGGACCGTGGCCGCACTCGATACCGTCGTCGCCACAGTGGCGGCAGCAGTCGCAGCACTGAGCGCGAGGAGACGGCATGTCGCCGGTGTCACGAACGATTTCCGAGGCTCGAACGGCCACCGCCGGCCGGCGCTCACGGTGGCGCTCGCCGGTGCCCTCATCGCCTCGACGCTGACCGTGGCGGTCACCGTCGGTATCGCCGAACCGGCGCAGGCGGCCCCCTCGCCCGGTGGTGACCCATCGAGTGGCCAGATCGTCTTCGGAGCGTCGGCCTCCGCGTCATCTTTCAACCTCTCCATCATGGACCCCGACGGAACAATCGTGACCGGAGCACCAGCAGGTGGACGGTTTGAATTCGATCCCGCCTGGTCTCGCACCGGCAAGCAGATCGCCTTCAACTTCGCCAACCCGCTCTTCGCTGGCCCTAGCGGCATCGCCCTCCGAGACGAAGACGGAACCGGGTATAGAGAGGTCGTGAGCAGCTACGACAGCTACGGGCGCCCGACCTGGTACGGGTCGTGGCTGGCGTTCGTGATGAACCCCGGGAGCCAGGGAGTTCTCTACAAGATTCGAAACGATGGGGCCGGGATGACACAGATCCTGTCCTCAAATGTGTCGGATCCGGCGTGGTCTCCCGACGGCAGCACAATCGCTGTTGTCCGAGAGCTTCCGCCGAGCACTACGAAACAGATCGTTCTCATCGATGCTGACGGCACCAATCCCGCAACGCTGACCTCCGCAGGCGCCGGCTTCGATGCCGCCGTTGAGCCCGCGTGGTCTCCAGACGGCACCAAGATCGCCTTCACCGGCATCGCCTCCGGCGGAGGTGGTGGGATCTGGATCATGAACGCCGACGGGACGGGGCAGACACAGGTCGCCGACGTCGGATCCAGCCCCGAGTGGTCCCCGACCGGTTCGCTGATCCTCTTCCGACGCGGAGTGGATCCGTACGTCGTCACTCCGTCGGGAGGGACGGCATCGGTGCTCCCAAACTGGACGGCCGGGACCTATCTCCAGTCTGTCTCGCACTTCGACTGGCAGCCGGTCTACCTGCCGGCGTCACCGAACCACACGACGGGTCTGGTGGATCCGTCGCAGGGGAAGTGGTATCTGTACGACGATGCCGGGGTACTGGATACGTCGTTCTTCTACGGGAATCCCGGCGACTACCCGTTCATGGGTGACTGGAACGGTGATGGGGTTGAGACGCCGGGGTTGTATCGCCAAGCAGACGGGTACGTGTATCTGCGCAACACGAATTCGGTGGGTGTTGCAGATATCAAGTTCTTCTTCGGGAACCCCGGTGACGTACCGATTGCCGGTGACTTCGACGGTGACGGATTCGATACGGTGTCGATCTATCGGCCGTCGAACCAGACGTTCTACATCATCAACGAACTCGGGTCAGGTGACGCCGGGTTGGGTGCTGCGGACTTCTTCTACGTGTTCGGAGATCCTGGTGACAAGCCGTTCGTCGGCGACTTCAACGGCAATGGAGTTGAGACGGTCGGGTTGCATCGCGAATCGACCGGCCTGGTCTATTTCCGCAACAGCCACACCCAAGGGAATGCGGACAACCAGTTCATCTTCGGCGACCCCGGAGACCAACTGATTGCAGGTGACTGGACCGGAGACGGGACGTTCACCCCTGCCCTGTTCCGGCCGTCGGACACGACGATGTACTTCCGGTACAGCAATACCCAAGGCAACGCCGACAACGAGTACATCCCCATCACAACCGATGCGGCTTGGCTCCCCGTAGCCGGATACACCGGCGAGTAACGGTACCGATCGACGCCGGGCCCCCGGCGGTCGGGGATCCGAGTCGTGGTCGATGGCACCGGACGGTCGGAGCAGATCAACCGAGCACTAGGGAGCGAAGGCGGGATTGCGTCGGTCTCACCCCCTCCGACGCCCGCTCTGCTCCGCGCAATCCTCCCCGGGCGCGGAACCCGTGGCGCAACCCGTGCGGGATGCTCAGGGGCCGAAATCTCCGGCAACGGGAAGCCATCCGGTTGCGGATCCGGTCCACGTGAACTGGGAGTCGGCGTTGCCCTGTGTCAGGGTGTGGCGGAAGTAGAACACCCGGTTCGATGGGCGGAACAACCCGGGCGTATCCCTCCCATCGATCACGCCCCAATCTCCAGCGACGAACCGGTCACCCGGATCCCCGAAGAAGAACTGCCCATCCGCTACTCCCGTCGACAAGGTGTTTCGGTAGTAGAAGAAGCCGGATGACTCGCGATGCAGACCGATCTCGTCGATGCCGTCGCCGTCCCAGTCACCAACAACCGGCTTGTCCCCGGCATCACCAAACAAGAACGAGTACTCCGCCGCGCCCAGACCGCCACCATTCTGACCTAGTTGGTTGATGATGTAGAACCTGGCTTCGGACGGTCGATAGATCGACAGGGTGTCGCACCCGTCGCCGTTGAAATCCCCGGCCAACGGCACATCAGATGGATTCCCGAAGAAGAAAGTCAGATCCGCCGATCCCTGTGTGTTGCTGTCACGCAGATAGGCGAATCCGTCCGACTGCCGATACAGCCCCGGGGTATCGAAGCCGTTGCAGTTCCAATCCCCGACGAATGGCACGTCCCCGGGATTCCCGTAGTAGAACGACGACCCCATCGAGAAGACCTGCAGATACCACAACCCGGTGGAAGGATCGACCAGGCCGACGCTGTCGATCGCACCGATCGTGATCGTGGCCCTCGCTATGTTCGAGACCCCTGAGCGCGCATCCTTCGCCCGATATGTGAACGAATCGCTGGCTGTTGCCGAGCCGTCGTGTACATACGTGAACGTGCCGTCGTTGGAAAGACTGAAACTCGACGCGTGGGCCGGGTGTACCTCCAAGGTGGCAATGAGGGTCTCGCCGTCCGGGTCGGTGTCGTTTGCAAGTACCGTCGACCCGGCGAGTGTCGCTCCAGGACGGACTCCAAACGGACCGTCATCGAGCGCTGATGGAAGGCGATTGACCGACTCCCACTCACCCCACCACTCACCCCCGGGATCTTCGGTGAGTTTCTGAAGATCCGACCCGTCAGGATCGATCATCCAAAGGTCCGCGAAGCCGCCGGTGAAACCCGTGAACGATATGTGCTGACCGTCGGGCGACCACGCCGGCGCGAGTTTCGATGTCGGCGTTGGGATCGGCGCAGATAGGTCCGTCAGAGCGTGCTGGTTCGAGCCGTCGGCGTTCATCACATAGAGCTCTTCGTAGAATCCGCTCGGCCTCGACATGAAGGCGATCTGGGTGCCGTCTGGAGACCATGTGGGGTCGCGGTCCCACCAGGTTGTGTTGTTCGTCAGGTTTGTAACGTTGGATCCGTCGGAATTCATCACATAGACGTCGGGAGCTCCGGCCCGATTTGAAGTGAATGCGATCTTCGAGCCATCCGGCGACCACGCCGGATACCAATCCTGACTCCCCGGTGTCGACGGCGTCAAGTTCGTCTTCCCCGAGCCGTCGGCGTTCATGACCCAGATGTCCCAGGCAAGGCTCGCCGTGTGGTCGGAGGTGTAGGCGATCCTCGAACCGTCGGGTGACCAGGTCGGCTCGGTGTTGAGGAAGGCGTCGGGTGTGATGTTGTGCTTGGCGCCTCCGTCGGCGTTCATGACCCAGATGGCACTCGGTCCCCAGATGTCCGACGAGTACGCGATGCGGCTCCCGTCTGGTGACCACGCCGACTCGCGTTCGTACGCCGCGTTCCAAGTCAATCGATGCCAGGTGCCGCCCGCGAAGTCCCGGGTGTACAGCTCACCCTGGGCGGTATCCCTATCCGACCAGAACACGATCTTGCCGACCGCTCCCGGTACCACCGCATCCGCGGAATGAGGCGCGGTAGCCGATCCGGCGAAGACCACGACGAGCAGAACGACCAAAACAAGCAGCCTGCCCATGGCCTCCCCTCTCAGCGTTGGGTTCCGGCACCACAATCATCCACGGGTTGACCGTCTGCGGTTAGGGGAGAGATTCCCTTTTGCCGTCGAGACGAGGAAACTGTCGACATCGGAGTGCCGGTGGAGCTGTCTCACCGGACATTCGACGAGGGTGACTTGCTCGAGCAATCCTCTCGGTTCGTACTCAGTGTTGGTCGGTGAGGAGTCGATCGACGTAGATCGACTTCATCTGGCGGCTCGCGAGCGTCTGCTTGACCGGGGGCGCCTTCAGGATGACACCGAGGATTGCCGCCATTGCGCGGTGGCTGGCCAGGGCTTGGTTGTCGAAGATCAGGTTCTGCAGCTTGCCGCGTTCGATGGCCATCATCACAGCCCGGCGGGTCGAGTCGACCGGGGTGATCACCCGCTCGGGGCGGGCGACGAGGCGGATGCCGTCCCGTTCGCACGTTCGCACACAGACGCCGCAACCGAGGCAGAGGCGCTCGTCGAGCTTGGCCTGCTTCTTTTTCGGGCGGCGCGGGTCGTTGGCCGACGTCAGACTCATCGCTTCCACCGGGCAGACGTTGACGCACTTCGCGCAACCGTTGCACTGGTCAACGTCGATCTCGGGGAGGTAGTTGGAGGTATGGATCGGATTCAGGACGCCGAATTGACGCGCCGCGATCATGGCCTCGCAACAGCAGCCGCAACAGTTGCAGATGAAATTCGGATTCCGTTGGACGTTCTCACCGAATTGGACCAGGTTCCCTTCCTGAGCCTCGGCAAGGAGGTCGAGTCCCTCCTCGACGTCAACTTCGCGGGCAAAGCCGTGTTTGACCAACGACGCAGCCGTGTTGTTGAACGTCATGCAGATCTGGCGCGGCGCGTCGCAACCGCGATCGTTGTGGTCCATCTTGTGCCGGCAGTAGCAGATGCCAACGCCACGGTGTGAAGCGCTACGGACGACCTCGCTCGCTCGCTCGTGGTCCAGGACTTGGATTCCGTTGTCGAGCGGCAGGACCGTCTCGTGCGCGAACACTCTGCCGAGCTGCGTCTGGCCCTCGGCGAACAGCGCCTTGATGAAGTCTTCCTCCACGTTGAGGTACTGGTAGAACAGCTCGGAGAGCACCTTCTGGTCGAGATCGCCACGCACCCGCATGAGGGAGAATTCGAAGAACCCGGCCATTGGCGGCGGCAGCACGAACGTGCGCGTGCCGTCGGCGGATTCCATGTCGAGCAAGATGGCGCGCCCCGCCAGTTCCTCGAGAATCGCCGTGGCCGCGGCCGGCGTCGTCTTCCAGACGCGAGCTGCCCGTTTGGCCGTGAACGGCCGAATCGGGAGGAGCGCCACGAGCCCGGCCTCACGTTCGGTGAACAGCATCTTCAAGATCGCGTAGAGGACGTCGGAGGGCGGCGCGCCCTGCGGGAAGCGATTCAGGCGATCAACGAGCTGCTCGTATCCCGCTCTCACCGTCTGATGAGCCATACGTGGCCGTCCCTCGCTCCGAGGGTCACATTCTCACTGATTGGCGGCCAACGGTCCACTTCCGATTCAGCAGCACATCCCCGGTCGAAGGCCATGGGTCGACCCCGCCGCGGGTGTCAGCGTTTCCACCGATTCGACGAGGTACTCCAGTCCGCCGGCCTGGAGTGTTGGCGAGCCGACGACCGGAGCGGAGATTCAGATAGGTTCGGAGGTGGCCGACAACGTACGTAGCGTGTGTTGAGGGGCCCAGAAGTGAAGTACCTGGCGAATACGAGACGAATCGCCGACGAGACACCGCCGACGCGCAATCGGGTGGTCGATTTCGTGCGTGTGGTTTCGATCCTGGTGGTGGTGTTCGGTCATTGGTTCGCGGCTTCGATCTGGCTTCTCCCCGATGGCGAGATCCGGCTGATGAATTCGCTGGAGTGGATCCCGTACGCCGGATGGGTGACCTGGGTTGTTCAAGTGATGCCGATCTTCTTCCTCGTGGGCGGGTACGCGAACGGGCGTGCTCTTCACGCGAGGGAACGCGAGGGTATCGACTACGGCGAGTGGGTCACACAACGGGTGCGCCGGCTGTTCACCCCCGTCATTCCGCTCCTCATCGTGTGGACCCTCTTGATCGTTCTCCTTGGCCCGTTCCTTCCAAGTGATGTAGTGCGAGCCGGTGCGATGTCTGCGACGGTGCCGCTCTGGTTCGTCGCGGTGTACGTGTCGATCACTGCCTTGGCGCCGATCACGTATCGATGGTGGAAGTCGGCGGGGTTGACCTCCGTGGTCGTGTTGCTCGGCGTCGCCGTCATCGTTGACGTCCTGCGCTTCGCTGTCGGCGTGCCGGGCATCGGCTGGACCAACTTCCTCTTTGTCTGGGCAGGTGTACACCAGCTCGGATATTGGTGGGCGTCCCGGGAGATCACGGGCCGTCCGTTCTCGGCATCGACCGGCGGTGCGATCGCCGCCGTATCCCTGGCGGTCTTGATCGCGATCACCTGGATCGGCTGGTATCCGGTTGCGATGGTCGGGATCCCCGGCTCCGAACTCACCAACATGACACCCCCAACGTTTGCCATTGCCCTTCTCGGAATCGTTCAAGCCGGCGTGATCTGGCTCATGAACGACCCGATCGCACGTCTGGTGCAAGGGAAAAGGGTGTGGCACTGGGTGGTGGCCGTGTCGGGTGTCATGATGACGATCTACCTGTGGCATCTGACCGCAATGACCCTTGTCGCCTCGGTCTTCCTCTTTGCGTTCGATGGTGTCGCGTTCAAGATCGAACCAGGGACAACGAAGTGGTGGCTCACGCGGCCGATCTGGATTCTCGTCCTGATCACCGTCACCGTCGCGTTGGTTGCCATGTTCGCCCGCTTCGAGTGGAGGGTGCGTCAGACGCCTGCGCCGACGCGAACTCGGTACGTTGCTGTGGGTGTCCTCCTGGTTGCCGGCGCCGCAGCCGCCGTCTCATACTTCGGTCTCGCAGCGGCAGACGCAACGGTCAACTGGATCATCCCGATCGCCGCGTTCGCCGGCGCCGCAATCATGGGCGCCTATCCAGCCCGCCGCCGCAGGAAGTCCGAGACGCGCTCACCATCGTGACCGGCGAACGCGACCCTCGGTGACCACTACGGCTGCCCCATGCACGTTCATGGTCGAAGCATGGTGGCTATTCCAACATCGAGGATCGTCCGTGGGGCATACGCGAATTCACCGCCACCGATCCTGCAGGAATCACCATTCGGATCGGCACCAACATCCAAGCGGTGCCTAGGCCTCAGCTATGAGCAAGAGGTGCGGTCCGAGCCCTCGCAGTGACGGTTCGCTTTCGCTGAGGCGGGCGATTTCGAGGATGGCCTCTCGTTTTGCAGGGTCGCTCCACTGAGACTCAGTCTGCGGGCCCAGTTCGGCGAAGCCCTCGATAATCAGGAGCGCCCGAACGTGCCAGCCCGTCTCGGTCGCCTCCGATTCCAGTTCGTCCGGATGGTGGTAGAACGACGCCGTGAAGTAGGACCTGTTCTCGGGGTTACGGTGCTGCCCGTCTTGGAGGGTGCTGCGCATCATGGTGGACCACGCAGGATCGAACGCAAGGTCTTCCGCCCGCCCACTGCTCAGTTCGGCGAACCGAGAAGTCTTTGCTGCGAAGACGAGCCCGCCGTCCTTTGTCACGCGTCTCGCCTCTCTCCATGCCCGCAAGCGGTCTTCTCGACGTGTCAGTTAGTACAGCGGTCCGAGCAGCAGAACGGCATCGTATGCGTTGTCGGGCTCGTCCAACTGCCGAGCATCGCCGACCTGAGTGGAGAACCCCTTGCGTGCGCCGAGACGGGCACAACCCTGGGCGTGCCGCGAATGCCGCGTCATGCTCTAGAGGGCGTTGCGGCGCTAGGCGAAGCCGGTGGGAGGACCACCATTCCCGAGGCGTGTCGGCAGCTCCCCAATCACTGGGCTCGGAGTAGTCTCGAGGAAGGCGGTGAACTTCCATGTTCTCCGCAACGCTGCCGAATAGGAGACATCATGGCGATAGGTCCGGTTCAGCTCTTCGTCCTCGGTTTCGATCATCCCGACTTCCACGGGCAGATCATCGACGAACTCGAGAAGCTCAAAGAGAGCGGCACGATCCGTGTGATCGATGCCCTGGCGGTCCACAAGGATGCCGAAGGCGACGTCGAGGTCGCGCACCTCAGCAATCTCACCATGGAAGAGGCCATCGAGGTCGGCAGTGTTGTCGGCGCACTCGTTGGACTCGGTATCGAGGGTGAGGAAGGTATGGAGATCGGTGCCGTGGCCGGTGCCGTGGCCGGGGCCGAAGGCCTCGAGGTGTTCACCGATGAGGACGCATGGGACGTCATCGAGGAGATCCCGAATGACTCCGCTGCAGCGTTGATCCTCGTCGAACACCACTGGGCCGTGGGTCTGCGCGACGCCGTGGCCAGTGCTGGCGGCATTCGAATCAACGACGGTTTCATCGATCCAATCGACCTCGTCGCCGTCGGTCTCGTGGCTGAAGCGGAGGCCGAGGGATACGAGGCGCTCGCAAACGCCTTCTAGGACACAGGACCAGCACCAACCCCCAAGAGAAGAGGAACTCACACCATGCCGAGACCACGCAGAGTTGTACGCCGCACCGCGCGTCGCACCGGACGCCGCACAGCGCGCCGTAGGGCACCTCGTCGCTAACCCACGCCCAACACGACAATCCAGACTGCACAAAGGGGGTGCCCGCTCTACGAGACCGTGGAGTCGGCACCCCATTTGACGAGCTGGGAAGACCGTGGCCTACAGGCTTCGCTCCGACCGTTCTTCGGTGCGGACGACCCGGCGGCTCAGTCCAGGGCCGAGCGCTACGCTCGCAATATGAACCATCGTGTGGTGTCCCCGCGACCTCATGGCGTGTCTGCTCGACCGTCCAGAAGCCGCCCAGCAAGAGAGCTGTCCGACCATGGGCGCTAGCGAGGTGTTCGTGGAAGCAGGTGGTCGGGAGATACGCATTTCCAGCGCCGACAAGGTCATGTTCCCCGAACAGGGCTGGACCAAGCTCGACGTCGTCGAGCACTACCTCATGTGTGCGACCGGTGCGCTACGGGGTGTCTACAACCGGCCATCGCTCCTCAAGCGCTGGAACCGCGGCGTCACAGAACCACCATTGTTCGTGAAGCGCCCGAAGAACGCTCCCAACTTGGTTGACGTTCGTTTCCCGTCGGCCCGGCCGGGTCGCATGTTCGCTCCGCAGGATGAAGGTGACGTCATCTGGATGACGCAGATGAACTGCATCGACCTCAACCCTTGGAACGCTCGAGCCGACGATCTCGAACATCCCGACGAGCTGCGAATCGATCTCGACCCAACAGGCGGCTACGACTTCGAGGCGGCTCGCGCCGTCGCCGGCACGGTGAAGGAAGTCCTCGACGAATTGGGGCTGATCGGCTGGCCGAAGACCTCGGGCAACCGGGGGATTCACATCTACGTCAGGCTCGAACGCTCGTGGGACTACTTCCAGGTGCGGCGCGCCGGCCTTGCCATTTCGCGCGAGGTGGAGCGGCGCCACGAGCTGGCAACGACGGCATGGTGGAAGGAGGAGCGTGACGGCGTGTTCCTGGACTTCAATCAGAACGCCTGGGACAAGACAATCGCCAGCGCCTACTCGGTCCGGCACACCGGCTGGGTCTCAACACCGTTCCGGTGGGACGAACTCGCGACTATCGATCACCGGGCGATGGACATCATGAGCTTCAAGGAACGCTGGGCCCGCGTTGGAGACCTCACCGACGGTATCGACGAGGCCCCCTGCTCACTCGACGGAGCCGTGGCCCTCGTTGCCGCCGACGAAGAGCGGGGTATCGGCGACGCTCCGTGGCCTCCGCACTATCCGAAGATGCCCGGTGAACCACCTCGTGTGCAGCCCTCGAAGAGGCGTGCCGAGAATTGGGACGACGACCCGGAACCCTAGGCAACGACCTCGCCGAAGCCGACACCTTCCGGACGCTCGAGCTGATCCAGGGTGCACTCATCTGCCGGCTTGTCGGGGCGCCAGCGTTCGAAGCGGGTGGCGTGACGGAAGCGGCCACTCTCGAGTTGGTCGTAGCTGATCTGGACGACGACTCCTGGCGTGACCGGGATCCAGTCGGCTTCCTTTCCGGTCGACCAGCGGCTCTGGGCTCCGGGAACCCTGACCGCATCGTCGCCGCCGAAGCTCTCATCCGAGCGGATCTGCTCAAACTGGCGCAAGAGCTCAACCCGGTCGTGGTTGGTGAATCCGGAGCAGTGACCCATGAAGTGGAAGTTGCCGTCATCGTCGAACAGGCCAAGGAGGACCGAGCCGATCTTGTCGCCGTCCTTGTGGACCCGGTATCCGCCGACCACACAGTCACAATCGCGCCTGTGTTTCCACTTGATCCAGACTCGCTTGTCCTCGACGTAGGCTTCGTCGTCGAGCTTGCAGATGATCCCGTCACAGCCGGCACCCTCGTACTCCGAGAACCACCGCTCTGCCTCGGCGAAGTCGCTCGTCACCGGAGTCAGGTGCCACGGAAACTCGAGGTCCGCGAAGAGGCTTTCAAGTCGTGCACGGCGATCGGACCACGGGGCGCTGCGCAGGTCCTCTCCGCCGACCGCCAGTAGGTCAAAGGCCACCAGTTCGGCCGGAATCTCTCCAGACAGCAGCTCGATTCGAGAGGCCGCAGGATGGATCCGGCTCTGGAGTTGGTCGAACTGGGTGGCGTCGTCGACGACCACGACAACCTCGCCGTCAACCACTGTTCCCGCTGGAAGCTGTTCGAGAGCGGGGCGTAGTTCCGGGAAGTACCTCAGGAGTGGCTTGCCGTTGCGGCTCTCCAGCTTGGGGTCGGTGCCGCCCCATGCCACGGTCCGGAAGCCGTCCCATTTGGGTTCATACACCCAGCCTTCGCCGTGCGGCGGGGTGGCACGCACCCGTGCCTTCATGGGTTTGATCGGTGAGGCGAACGGCCAGTCGGTCATGCGACGAGCTTACGCGTCCGGCAACGTCA
>Ga0316197_10002146_pt1 | contig 14085 bp, 10 predicted proteins | sample OudBiesiAoxic_MG_FD_204939 | JGI IMG/M metagenome (GOLD analysis project Ga0316197, IMG submission 204939) | Coastal sediment microbial communities from Oude Bieten Haven, Netherlands - site A oxic | ecosystem: Environmental > Aquatic > Marine > Coastal > Sediment | place: Netherlands...
TCGATGGTATATTCATTCTAGCACTATTATCTAGCCCTAAAAAATCCTGCATCTGAGCTAAAGTTAAATTAGAATTAGACTTCCATATAGCTTCTATAAATATATCATTTATTTTTTCACCATCAAATTTTTCCAATTCTAAATATTCTTTCAAATATTTTTCAGCGTGTTTCCTATCATCTTTCACTACATTTTTATACCAACCTACAACAGTTTCATTGTCATGAGTTCCTGTATAAGCAGCTGAATTTTCAGGGTATTTATGAGGAAGATAGTCACTTTCCTCCCTTGAATCAAAAGCAAATTCCAATATTTTCATCCCTGGATATTCACTATCTTTTAGAAGTTTTCTTACTCCATTGGTTAAAAACCCTAGATCTTCAGCAATGATAGGAAGATCTCCTAATCCATTTTTTATAGCCTTAAACACTTCTATTCCTGGTCCCTTAACCCATTTACCAGGTCTAGCAGTAGGAGCATTTGCTGGAATCTCCCAATATGATTCAAATCCCCTAAAATGATCTATCCTTACTAAATCATATAGTTCAAATGCTGCTCTCATCCTTTCTATCCACCATGAGTAACCACGTCTTCTCATAATCTTCCAATTGTACAATGGATTGCCCCATAGCTGCCCTGTACTGCTAAAGGCGTCTGGTGGACATCCTGCTACAGCTTTCATATTTTTTTCCTCATCAAATAAAAATAATTCTGTTTTTAACCATGCATCCACACTGTCACCAGATATAAATATAGGTAGATCCCCTATTATTTCTATCTCATTTTTATTGGCATAGCTTTTTAATTTTTCCCATTGAGTATAAAATAAATACTGTAAGTAGATATAGTAATCTATCTTCTCTTTCAATTCTATCCTATATTTTTTTAGAGTATTAATATGAGCAAATTTTTCTTCCTTTTCCCATTTTGTCCATTCTATCCCATCATTTTTATCTTTTAGTGCCATGAATAAAGCATAATCATCTATCCAGTAGATATGTTTTTTCTTAAATTTTTCTATTTCTTCTAAAAAATCTTTTCCCTCATTTAAGAAAGCTTTTTTCAAAAGTTTTAATTTGTTTATATATAGCTTTTCATAATCTATGTATTCTTTATTGTCGCCTAAATCTGCATTTTCTACCTCTTGTCTTTCAAGACTGCCTCTCTCTATCAATTCTTCCAAATTGATAAAATAAGGATTCCCTGCAAAGGCTGAAAAAGATTGATATGGAGAATCTCCAAATGAAGTTGTTCCCAGTGGTAAAATCTGCCACAATTTTTGTCCTGATTTTTTTAAAAAATCAACAAATTCATAAGCTTCTTTTCCTAAAGTTCCTATCCCTCCATCTCCGCTTAAAGATGAAATATGTAGTAATATCCCACTACTTCTTTTAAACATATTTATTCCCCCCATCGCCTATGGCAAATTAATCATTTAAATTTTATAATTAAACTTAAAACTTCCCACTAAACAAGTGTAATAGTCATGATTTTATTTGTATAATTAATCATTTAAGTTTTAAAGGTATTGTATCTAGTGACTATTTTTTAATTTTGGAATCGTTTCCATATAATATTAATACATAAACCAACTATTGTCAAGAAAAGTCTTCTGTTTTTTTACAATTATTCTTATTTTCAAACATATCATCTTATTAAAGTTGTGAAATTATAGTTTTTATATTACAATTCTTACTTGTATATAATAAAAACACCCCTTTATTAGGAGTGTTTTTTAGCAGACACAATTAAAATTTACTTGTATATCCAATTCTTATAAATGCTGTATCGTCTATATTTCCTGTTGAGTTTTTTTCATTTTTCTCAACATAATATCCGCCTTTTAAAAAAACTGAATTATTTTGATCCATCATTTTACTCAATTGGATCGATGGCTCTGCATACAACACATAAGTTTCGTTTCCTTCTACCCCACTACCACCAACGTTATTTAAATCCGTAAAATGTCTGGCACCAAATGAATAGGGATCAAATCCTCCCTCCAACAATGCTTCTAATTTTATACCATTTTCAGCATCATAAAGGGGATAGTTAGCATATAGATAGGCTTCTATATCTACACTATTATAATCATCTGAACCTTCCCCCACGAAAGTATAGTCATAATAGATATTTCCTTCAACTGCTAAGTAATCATTTATTGTATAGAAATTCTCAAATGATGATGTAAAAAAATAATCATTAGTTGTATCTTTTATTTTTGGTGAAGTATGTTTAAATCCTACACCTGTCCTCAAGTAGGAACTTAACCCTTCTACATCTGTAAAAAATTCCCATGTTGGTTGTACCCTAAAGTATTGTTCATTACCACCGTTGCCGCTGCCATATGTGTTTGTCTTTATCTCTGTTCTGATCATCATATTTTCTACAGATGTTTGAGTGTGTAATCTTAACCTTATCTCTGTTCTATTATCTGCAGTATTACCACTGTCTCTAGTATCTCCAAAACTTCCATAAGCTACGTCGCTATAGTGTCTAAGTCTCATCTCTAGTCTATTATTTTTATTTAAATGAAAATTTCCATTCATCTCTAATTGATTTTCATCAAATCTTACTCTGTCATTGATGTTAAAAATACTTGATTCTTTCTCTTCCTTCGTCCTCAATACCTCAGCTTTACTCTCTTCCATTGCAAATGATATCATCCCCACAGTCATTAATCCGACTAATACAGTTATTTTCTTCATATTAATCTCTTCCCCTCCAAAATAAATATTTTTTTATCCCCAGTAAATCACTTTTTTATAATTTACATCCTCAATCTAAAAATTCCTTTTTTATTTTAGAAATTTTCTAATAAGATTAAATAAATATAACAACAAAAACACCCCTTTACAGAGGTGTTTTGTTATATAAGTTTTATAAAAATTTAAAATGCAGATGTAAATCCAACTCTTACAAATCCAGTGTCATTATACTTGTCTGAAGAACCACTAAATTTTTGAGTTCCAGTAGCTTTTTTATCATTATTATCTGTTGTTTCAATATAGTAACCAGCTTGTAAATAAACTGAGTTATTTTCATTTAATGTCTTAGTTGCTTTTACTGATGGTTCAGCATAGAATACATATGTTTCATGACCATTTTCTGTTTTACTTCCGCTTACATCAGTTAAATCATCAAAATGTCTAGCTCCGAATGAATATGGATCCATTCCACCCTCTAACAATGCCTCTACTTTCATATCGTTTCCTTCATATAATGGATAGTTAGCATATGCATATGCCTCCACATCTACATTATGATTTTTATTGCTACTTGAAGCAAATGTATAGTCATAATAAACGTTTCCTTCTACTGAGAAGTAGTTGTTTATAGTATATACATTTTCTGATGATGATGTGAATGAATAAGCGTCGCTTCCATCAGTTCCATGAGTATATCCAAATCCAGCTCTTAATAATGCGAATGAATCATTTGAATTATATAGGTAGTAAGTTGGTTGCACTCTGAAATATTGCTGATTTGAACTTCCTTCATATGTATTTGTCTTCAACTCTGTTCTAACTTCTAAATTTTCAGTAGAAGTTTGAGTGTGTAATCTCATTCTCATCTCTGTACTATCATTAGTTTGTCCTTTACCAGTTCCGTCTCCTGTATCAGATCCAAATGTATCTGATACATCAGAGTAACTTCTAACCCTTACTTCTAATCTGTTATTTTCATTTAAATGAAAGTTCCCATTCATCTCTAATCTGTTTTCATCAAATCTTACTCTATCATTGATATTAAAGATACTCAATGGCTTTTGCTCTTGCGTTAACATTTCTGCATTATCATCCATTGCAAATGATACCATTCCAACTGTCATTAATCCGGCTAATAAAGCTATCCTTCTCTTGTTCATTTGTTTCCTCCTAAAAATAAATATTTAATTTTCCTAAACATTAATTTAAGTTAATTTCAATAACGAGATTATTAAAAAAAATTAATCTAATTAACTTGTTAGAAGTTTACTCTATATATCAAACTTCTACAATGGTTGTTTTATTAAACCGTTCATCTATTAAGCTTTTAACTAATAAAGGTAGTTTAATACTATTTTTATTGTTTGTATATAAAAAAAGCATTCCCTTAAACAGAGAATGCTTTTATATTTCATACTTTAAAAATCACTATTCTTTCAAATATTCTGGTGTCATTGTTCCTAGAGTGAGTCTCATATTCACAAGTATTTCAACCATCTTACTTCTATATATTTTATACTCTAATTTTTCTTCTTCACTAAGATTTTTTATGGTATTTGCATAGATCTCTTCCACTCCATCTACCACTATTTTTTTACCTGATTCTGTTAAATATAATGGCTTTTTTAAGAGTGACCCTACCATCTCTGTTTTCTTCTCCAAGTAGCCCATTTTCTCTAACTTACTGACTATTTGATTAGCTCTAGATTTAGTTAGCATTGTATATTTTAAAAGGTTATACTGTGTTTCTCCTGGTTTTTTTTCTAAATGACGCAGCAAATAATACTCTTTATAACTTATATTATACTTTTCTACTACATCATTTAAGAGTTCTTTTCCAGCCATTGAAATAGCATTTGCTACTGTTAAAACATCTATAATTATCTCTTTATTTTCCAATTTTAACCACCTCTCTTTTCCCCTAGATGAAAAGTATACCTTTTTTTTTAGTTTTTTTCAATTTTTAATATTAAAATTTTACTATTTTTGCACACAATACTTTTCATTTTAGCACATATTTTTCATTCTTTTTTTAGTTCTAATTAATTTGGAAATAATATAATTTTAAATCATGCTTAACCTATTCCTTTAAAAAAAATAGAAAGCTTCATTTTTCTTAAAAGAAAAATGAAGCTTTTTTTATTTTTCAGATCCTGCCGTTACTCCCTCTATAATATGTTTTTGTGCAAAGAAATAAAATATTATTATAGGTATTACGGCTATTAATAATCCTGCCATGGCAAGATGCCATTGTTTTGAATATCCTCCAAAGAAAAGATACATCTTTAGTGGGATAGTTTGAGTTCCTTTTTTATTTATCATAAGCTGTGGTAATAAGAAATCATTCCAAATCCAAATTGTATTTAGAATAGATACTGTCACATGAATTGGCTTTAATGTAGGAAAAATAATCTTCCAAAACACTTTCCAAGGACCGCAACCATCGATTCTAGCTGCTTCTTCTAATGATACAGGAATACTCTTTATAAATCCATGATAGAGAAATATAGAAAAACTCGATCCGAACCCTAGATACATAAATATTATTCCAAATCTATTTTGTAAACCTAATCTTCCCATAAAAGCTACTAAAGGAAGCATTACAGCTTGAAATGGTACCAACATGGCTGCAATGAACATATAAAATACAATGGTACTCATTCTTGACTTTGTCCGCACTAAGATCCAAGCAGCCATAGAAGAAAATATAATAATTAAAATTGTACTGGTAATTGTTATAAACATCGAATTAAATAATGCTGAACCAAAGACCCCTTCTATACTAAAACTTTTTCCAACCCATAAAAATGAAAGTTTATGTAAAGCTACTTTAAAGTTATCTAACATCCATTCTTTTGGCAAAGTCAAAGTACTTCCAAAAAGCTCCCTTTTAGTTTTAAACGCATTAACTATCAATATATAAAATGGTGATATAAATAAGAAAGATGTAAAAATTCCTATGATATACAATAATATTCTTGAATTTTGTTTACTTTTCATTACATCTCCACCTCTTTTTTCTTATTGATATATACCTGTACCATGGTAATAGAAGCTACTAACAAGAAAAATACAACTGCTTTTGCCTGAGCGGCACCATAATTAGTAAAAGTATATGCTGTTTTATAGATATTTAAAGCCAACATCTCTGTAGATCCTCCTGGACCTCCATTTGTAAGAGATAAATTTTGATCGAATAATTTAAATGAATTCGCCAAAGTTAAAAACATACTTATAGTAAATGCTGGAGCTACCATAGGAAATATTATATGCCTAGTTTTTGCCCAACCATTGGCACCATCTATATCCGCTGCTTCCAACAATGATTTTGGAATATTTTGTAATGCTGCAATATAAATTACCATCAAATACCCTGACATCTGCCAAACCATTATTATTACTAATCCCCAAAAACCCGTATTGGCATCTGCCAACCAGCCCTGAAAAAATGTCCAACCTGTGATTTCTCCAATAGTTTGGAATACACCCATAAATATAAATTGCCATATAAAACCTAATATTAATCCCCCTATCAAGTTAGGCATGAAAAATATAGTTCTCATAAAGTTAGAAATCTTTAATTTTTTAGTTACCAAAAGTGCTAAACTAAATCCTATTGCATTGATAACAATTACAGATACTACTGTAAACTTTGCTGTAAATATAAAAGCATTTCTGAATCCCTCATCTTTGATTATAGCAATATAGTTACTTAAACCTATAAAATTTGGAACTTGATCCATCCTTCCATTCCATTCTGTAAATGAATAGTATACTCCTATAAGTAATGGTATTACTAGTACCATTAAAAATGCAATTATTATAGGCCCTGCAAACAGGCAAAATGTTTTTTTATTATAATTCATCCTCATCATTCCTTTTTTAGAAAAAAAGGGGTTGCCCCCTTTTTTTTATTTATTTATCTAATTTTTATTTTCTGCTCTCGCTCCATGAAGCTTTTGCAGTCTCTGTAACTTCATCCCAAGTAATTTGACCATCTATGTATTTTTGTAATTCTACTCCTAATGTTTCCATTCCCCAACCTGTAGGATATCCCATAAATACCCAAGGAATAGTATTCCCAGCTTCTGAAAATGCCATTATATCCTTAGCTAATGGATCTTTTGGTTGTAAATTGTCTCCATCAAAACCTTTATATGGTGGTATAAAATTAAATTTATTAATTACATAATCTTTTCCAGTTTCAGATGTGTACATCCAGTTTAAGAAGTCTTTAGCAGCTTTTATCTGAGCTTCGCTTAAGTCTTTGTTTACAGTCCAATACATTGGAATTCCTACTGGTAATGCATTTTCTTTAGCTCCTACAATTGGCATAGGTAAGAACCCTATGTTTTTTGCTAACTCTTCATCTATCCCTTTAACTGATCCAAATGCCCAGTTTCCTTGCTGTGTCATAGCTACTTTTTTCATAGAGAATAATCTTTCTACCTGAGTAGAATAATCAGTTGCATTTATAGGTGTTCTACCATAATCTATCTGTAGATCAAATAATTTTTTCATTCCACCTGAATATTTAAACTCAACGTTTTTAGCATTATAAGCATCAAATACACTTCCAAATTCTTGTGCTAAAGCTACATTTGAATAATGTAATCCTGTTACCCAGGTTTCTTTTCCTGCAGTTGCGAATACAGCTTCTAATCCTAATTCCTCTTTCTTAGAATCTAACATCTTAACAGCAGTTTCTAAAGATTCATAACTAGTTATAGTTTTTGCATCTATTCCAGCTTTTTTTAATAATTCTTTATTATATATAAACCCATATCCTTCTTGAGTAAATGGTAATCCATAAACCTTACCATCTAAAGTTGCACCACTTAAGGCTCCATCAAATGCTTTCCCTGCTAATTCTACATCTGATAGGTCTACTAATTTATCTTGCCAGTCATAAACATCTTGTGGTCCTCCTACATTAAATATAGTAGGTTCATTTCCTGATGCCATCTTAGCACGAAGTGCAGCACCATAGTCATCTCCTCCACCTACAGTTTCTATATTTATCTCTATATTAGGATGTGTGTCCATATAAATTTGAGATAATTCATCAAACTGCTCTGCTATCTCTACCTTAAACTGAAATATATCTACTACTGTTTTTTCCTCTTTTTGTTCTGTTCCACCACCACAAGCAGTAAGAAGCATTGCTCCACCGACCATTAATCCCTTCATATAATTCTTCATGTTTTCCCCCTAATAAATTTATTTTGTACTTTCTCTTTCTATCATATCCACTTTTAAACAAATATCCTGCTTTTTAATTTTTTTATCTTTCCCAGTTTTTACATCTTCAATGAGTAATTTTGCTGCCATCTCACCCATTAATTTTCTTGGTTGTTCAATTGTAGTTATAGATGGATAGTAATATTTACTCTCCTCAATCCCATCAAATCCAATTATAGAAATATCATCTGGAACCTTATGACCACTTTCTAATATATATCTTGTAGCTCCTATTGCCATAAGATCAGATATAGCAAATATTGCATCTGGTTTTCCCTGAGCAAACATTTTTTTGGCTCCTTCATACCCCCCTTTAGCTGTATATTCACCTTCACATATAATTTCATAATCTAATTTAGCTTCCTGTATAGCATCTTTATACCCCTTTATCCTTTCTAGAGCCAATTCATCTTCAAAGTTTGAAATAATAATACCTATTTTTTTACATCCTGTATTAATTAAAAAATTTACAGATTCATAAGCAGCTTTTCTATTATCTATACTTACCATATGAAATTTATCTGAACACGAATTATCTATTGTTGTAGAAGCAAGCACCAATGGAATTTTTATCCCTTCTAAATTATCTTTAGATTTTCCTCCTAAATAAATTATACCTTTCACATCATAATCTATCAATGTTGATACTGCTACCTGAAAATCTTCTAACTCTGTATACCGAATGAGAGAAGTTAAACCTTCTTTTTTTAATTCTCTGTCTATACCGCCTATAACATCATCAAAGAATGGATTGGGATATCCAGTAATCAATATCCCTATCACATTATTTTTTTTTCTTTTTAAATCTCTAGCTAGCTCATTGGGTTTATAGTTTACTTCCTCTATTATCTTTAATACTTTTTTCTTTGTTTCTTCCTTTACACTTGGATTATTATTAATTACCCTAGAAACAGTCCCAACTCCCACTCCTGCCATTTTAGCTATATCTTTAATTGTATATTTAGCCACCCTTATCGCCCCTCTATAACTCTTTTATATTTATTTTAAACTAATTTTCTTTTTTCAACAACTTATTTAAGAGATTAGAGGGATTTTTTATAAGGGCAAAGAAATTCTTTGCCCTTATTTTTTATCTTTAACCAACTTGAATTGTTTCAGTTTTAGTTTTAAAAAAACATTAGAACCAGAATTCAGCCTGTGTTCCTACTAATATTTCTGTATCTTTTCCATTAGCTTTTTCTGATCCACTTATATCTTTTACACAACTTATAAAAGTTCTGATCTCTGGTCTCCCCCAGAATCCTGAATCTAGAGTAAATGTTGGAGCTATAGTTCCTGAAACTAAATCATAACTTTCATATCCTCCCCAATTAACATCAAAGTCTCTTTTACCGTAAGATCCTTCAAATATGATCTTAAAGTTATCATTAACTATATATTGAGGTCTTCCTATAATTCCTCCTTTAAATCCATCTGTAGCATGTGGATTATCATCATTTCCTAAAATAAGATTAAATTCTGTCCCCATACTCCATTTGTCATTAATATCCCATACTCCTAGTGAGTTAAATCTTACCATTTGAGCATCATCGTTTATATCTGTCGGTACCCAGTCACCAAAGTTTACCCCTACTGCTCCTCCTGCTAAACCTTTTCCATATATAATAGATGCATTAGAAAACCCTTGCCCTGCAAAATAATATCCTGAAAGATTATAAGTAGCTCTTGTTGCAAAACCAAAATTTGAATCTTTTTCTGCTGGTTTATTCTCTTCAGTATCCCCGTATAAATTCAACTGAAAGTCCCACTTATCTACTGCATGATATCTCATATCTAAGTTATAAACTGTATTTCCACTCTTTTTTGACATATCTGGAGTAGAATCATCTGCAGTTCCCTCAACGTCTACACCTACTAAAGCTGCTGACCACCTAGGATTTTCTACCCCTATTCCTATTCCAGATGATTGAACGAAAAAGTCATCTGAAAATGCTCCGGCCATTCTTTTATAATATCTTCTACCTGCCCACATAGTATAATCTTCAGGAAGGGATTCTACCCCCCCTAATTCAACAAATAACTCTTTTAATTCAAATTGTGTTGAATCATCATCTGATTCTGGTGAAGATGAATCTATGTAACTATAATTATTTCCATACTCAACTCTAGTACTCACTTTAGCCCAAGAACCATTTTCTTTTACCCATTTCCTAGATCCACCTATTTCTAAGTAATTTGTTTCAGATTCTCCTCCTAATCTTCCCATAAGGTTATCAGTATGCCCCTCATAACCAGTTGTATTCCAATCATTATTTTTAGATGCCCTTAAAGTTGTTCTTCCATATCCAAATACATCCCAAGAACCATCTTCTGCTTTCTTTTCTTCTATTTTTGCTTCTTCTATTTTATTTTTTTCATTTTTTGATAAAATATCTTCTACCCTTTTTGTCACCATCTCATCTAATTCAGACATTGTTATAGACGTCCCCGTTATTGGAGTCGATTCCATTTTTGTTTCTGCCGCTATTGTAACTGTACTAGCTAATAATAAAGCTGCTATGCTTAAACTTAATTTTTTCATCTTTCTTTTCCCCCCTTAATATAAATCATTAATTTTGGAAACGTTTCATCGCCACTTCCATTATTAGTTTAGTTCACTTTTTATCAAATGTCAAATTAATTTTGCACTTTAATCTTTTTTTTAGTTTTATTTCAAGACACTAGATAGAAAATATGCACAATCCAAGCAAAAAACAAAAAAAGACTGGTCTACGACCAATCCTTTTTTGAATTTATTTTATATTTATTATTTTATATCTATTAAATTTAGATTTGCCACTCTATTAAATATAATATTTAATGAAGTTAAAAGTGATAATCTATTATTTTTTATATTTTCATCTTTATCCATTACCATTACCGTATCAAAGAAACCATCTATTATCTCTTTTCCTGAAAGAATAGTTTTTAAATAAGTTAAATAATCATTTTTACCTAAGATTTCTTCAGATACACTCATAAATTCCATGTAGAAACTATATAGAGATTTTTCAGCATCTTCTCTTAGAAGTTCTTCACTTATATTTACAGTACCTTTATAGTCTTTAGATATATTTCCAACTCTTTTTAAAAGAGAAACTAATTCATTGAAGTTTTCATTAGAAGATACTTCATTCAATGTTAATAATTTCTTCTCTACCTCTAATAAATTTTCATTCTTAACATCTAAAACAGCCATGATGAAATCTTTTCTATACCCTTTATCTAAGAATACATTTATTATTCTTTGATTCATAAATTCCATTACATCAGATTTTACTTTATTCTTGTCTTTTTTCAATACTCCATCTAATTCTAAAGCATCAATACTTATATTTATAAGTTCATCTATTGATAGATCTAATTTTGAATTAAATATAATATTTACTATTCCCAATGCCGCTCTTCTAAGAGCAAACGGATCTTTTGATCCACTTGGAATAAGTCCTATCCCAAAACAACCTACTAAAGTATCTATTCTATCACAAATACCTGTAATTACTCCCTCTATTTTTTGAGGTAATTTATCTCCCTGATATCTAGGATAGTAGTGTTCTTCTATTCCCTTAGCTACTTTTTCATTTTCTCCAGATTTAAGTGCATATTCTGCTCCCATAAATCCTTGTAATTTTGTGAATTCTTTTTCTCCAATCATATTAGAAACTAAGTCTGCTTTAGACAATTCTATTGTTCTTAATATATCAGTTTTATTTCCTTCAAATCCCAAAATATCTATCAATTTTTCTGCTATCTTTTTACTTCTCTCTAATTTTTTATAAATAGTTCCTAAATCTTTTTGGAATACAACATGCTTTAACTTTTCTACATTTTCAGATAACGGTTTCTTAAGATCTTCTTGATAGAAAAATCTTGCATCAGAAAGTCTAGCTGATAATACCTTCTCATTTCCTATTCTTACATTTTCAGATCCATCTATACCATTTCTAACTACTACAAATTTAGGTAATAGGTTCCCATCTGAATCCAAGATTGGGAAATATCTTTGATGTACCTGCATAGAGATGATAAGAACCTCTTGAGGTACCTCTAAAAATTCTGAATTGAATGTTCCTACAATTGGATATGGATATTCTACAAGGTTAGTTACTTCGTCTAATAGTTCATTTTCAATAACTACTTTTTCACCTGCTGATGAACAATTTTTATTGATCATTTCAACAATCATATTTTTTCTTTCTTCTATATCAATAATTACATTATTAGCTCTTATTTTTGTGAAATAATCATCTATATCAATTACATTAAATTCTTTTTCACCAAAAAATCTATGCCCTCTAGATGTTTTTCCACTTTTATATCCTGCTACTTCAAATTCAATTAAATTATTGTCTTCTAATGCTAACATCCATTGAATTGGTCTAGCAAATTTTATTTTTTTATCTGACCATTTCATAGATTTAGGAAAAGTTAATCCCTCTACTAATCCTTTTAGAACTTCTGGTAATAATGCTTTAGTTTCTTTCCCAACCACAAATTTCTTAGCTGCTATATATTCTCCTTTAGGAGTTTCAATTATCTCTAAATCTGTAGCTTCTATCCCTTGAGATTTTGCAAATCCCATTCCTGCCTTTGTAAGATCACCATTTGAGCCAAAAGCAATATGTTTTGCAGGTCCCTGATTTAATATATTTAAATCTTCTTGTTTCTCTGCTAAATTTGATATAGATAATATCAATCTTCTAGGAGTTCCATATGTTTTCATTTCTTCAAAAACTATTCTATTTTCTTTTAAATAAGTTTTCATATTTTTTTCTAGATCATTTAGTGCAGGTTTTAGAAACCTTGCAGGTATTTCTTCCATACCAATTTCTAATAAAATATTCATCTTTCACCTCTATTTTTTTTTATTGTGAGTTTTTTAATTAAGTCTCTTATTACACAGGTTTTACTTCTACTTCTTCAAAAGTGGATATCCTAAATCTTTTCTTGCTTGTAAGAATACTTCTGCACATCTTTTAGACATATTTCTAACTCTCAATATATAAGATTGTCTCTCTGTTACAGAGATAGCTCCTCTAGCATCCAATACATTAAAAATATGCGACCCTTTTAATACAAGGTCGTAAGCTGGAAATACTAATCCTTCATCTAATATTCTATGAGCTTCAATTTCACACTCATCAAACCATCTAAAGTGCATATCTAAGTCAGCTAGTTCAAATGAATATTTTGATTGTTCATACTCATATTGTAATCTCATATCACCATATTTAATTCCTGGTGCCCATTCTAGATCATATACACTCTCTTTTTCTTGAATATATAGAGCTATTCTTTCTAAACCATAAGTAATTTCAACTGGAGTAATATCTAGCTCAATTCCTCCTACTTGTTGAAAATAAGTAAATTGAGTGATTTCCATACCGTCTAACCATACTTCCCATCCGAGTCCCCATGCACCTAAAGTTGGAGATTCCCAATCATCTTCTACAAATCTAATATCATGCTTTAATGGGTCTACCCCTAACATCTTTAAACTTTCTAAGTAAAGTTCTTGAATATTAAGTGGTGATGGTTTCATTATTACTTGAAATTGATGATGTTGATATACTCTATTTGGATTTTCACCGTATCTACCATCTTTTGGTCTTCTTGATGGTTCTACATAGGCTGTACTCCACGGTTCAGGCCCCAATGCCATCAATGTAGTATTTGGGTTAAATGTCCCTGCTCCTGTTTCTATATCATATGGGTTTCCTATTACGCATCCCTTTGACCCCCAAAATTGTTGTAATGCCATTATCATATCTTGAAAATTCATTATTGCCTCCTTAGTAACTCTTCTTTTTATAGTTACTCTTTTTTCACATTATAAAATTTATTTTTGTAAAAAGAAATTTAAGAACTCGTGAATCGAGTAAACAACAACAAGGAAAAAGTTAATTTTTTAGTTGCTTTTTCTTTCTTTCTAATATAATTACCTCTAATATGAGTAAAAATACTCCTATATTGATCCAAACGTCTGCCATGTTAAATACAAATTTCCAAATACCACGAAAATCTGCAAAATCAACTACAAATCCCCTATATATTCTATCTATCATATTCCCAATCGCACCTGATAATATAAAAGCATATGCATATTTTGAGATAACTTCATGAGGTTTCAGCTGTT
>Ga0316197_10002147_pt1 | contig 14085 bp, 11 predicted proteins | sample OudBiesiAoxic_MG_FD_204939 | JGI IMG/M metagenome (GOLD analysis project Ga0316197, IMG submission 204939) | Coastal sediment microbial communities from Oude Bieten Haven, Netherlands - site A oxic | ecosystem: Environmental > Aquatic > Marine > Coastal > Sediment | place: Netherlands...
CTGCCTGCAGCGACTCATCGGTACACGTGAAGGCGGCGTGGATACCAACCATGCCGTTCCCGCCGTCGGCGAGGAATCGACGATTCTCCTCGAGCCCGCGAACTACCCCTTCGTGGCCGTGCCGGTCGCTGATGCCGTATGCCGTCACAACCCGCACGCCGACCTCTGCGCACGCGTCTGCGATGACGGACAGCGACCCCTCGATGGCATTCGGCGTCTCGTTGTGGTCGATGATTGCCGTCGTGCCCGACTCGAGAGCTTCGAGGGCACCTAGTTTCGCCGACCATTCGAGCATCTCGAGATCAAGCGCGGCGTCGAGGCGCCACCAGACCTGGTCGAGAATCCCTTGGAAGTCGGTTGCGACCTCGGGTGGCGCAGGCATCCCTCTCGCCAGTTCGGAGTAGAGGTGGTGGTGGGCGCAGACAAGGCCGGGGGTGACGTTGTTCATGTGGTGCTCCTCTCCCGAAGCGGTTCGTGGACGTTCATCGGGGTTCTCGTTCTGCGGACACCGTCGACCTCGTAGAGTGCCGCGGCGATGGCTCCTGCGGTCGGCACAAGGCCGATCTCTCCGACACCCTTGACGCCGAAGGGCGAGCGAGGTTGGGGGACTTCGACGATGATCGTCTCGACGTCGGGCATATCCTTGGCACGGATGATGCCGAGGCTGCGCAAGGTGTGCTTCGTCGGGCGAGCAAACTCATCGGTCGGGAACTCCTCAGTGAGCGCGTAGCCGACACCCATGTGCACGGCGCCTTCGATCTGACCCTCGACGAGGTTCGGGTTCACCGCACGCCCAACATCGTGGGCTGCAACGACTCTCTCGATGATGCCGGTCTCCTTGTCGGCGATGACCACTTGCGCCGCGTATCCGAACGCGGAATGGATCGTTGGATTCTCGACGTCGTCCTCGAGTGCGTCGGTCCAGTCGACGACGTATTCGCCGTAGTAGTCGACGCCGGTTTCGAGGCCACCCTCTTGCGCGACCCGGCAGGCGTCGGCGACTCCGCCTGCCGCCATCACCGTTCCGCGAGAGCCGGTCGTTTGGCCTGCCCCGAGTTCCCTCGTTGTGTCCACAACGACGCGGATGCGGTCGGGGTCGATGTCGAGTTCCTCCGCTGCGACCTGAAGTGCGACGTTGTGAACGCCCTGGCCCATCTCGGTCCAGCAATGGCGGACCTCGACGGTGCCGTCCGGGTCGAGGTGTATGACCGCTCTGGAAACCTCGACGAAGCCGTTGCCGAGTCCCGAGTTCTTCAATGCGATTCCGAGTCCGACTGCCTTGCCCTCAGCGCGTGCCACTTCGTAGGCGGGCTTCACGGCATCGAGGCATTCCCGGATGCCTCGGGATCCGTCGTCCATGATCTGGCCGGGACCCCACACCACGCCGGGTTCGATGATGTTGCGCGACCGCAGCTCCCAGCCGTCGATCCCGACGGCGTCTGCGAGTCGATCGACGACCCCTTCCATGGCGAACTGCGCCTGGTTGGCGCCGAAGCCGCGGAACGCCCCGCACACTGGATTGTTCGTTCGAACAGCGATGGCCTCCACGTCGATGGTGTCGACGACATACGGACCACTCATGTGGCCGGCGGCACGTTCGAGGACCTTCATCCCGACCGAGGCATACGGTCCGGAATCACCGATCATTCGCGATCGGAGTGCCGTGAGGTTGCCCTCGGCATCGCATCCTGCCCACACCTCGATCTCAATCGGATGGCGTTTCGCGTGGATGCGGAATGACTGTTCGCGAGTGAGCGTGCAGGCGACCGGGCGCTGGAGCAGGTGTGCGGCGAGCGCCGTCTGGCCCTGGTTCGACATGTCCTCTTTGCCACCGAATGCTCCGCCGTTCGACACAAGCTCGACCGTGATCGTTGATGGATCCACGTCGAGCAGGGACGCGATCTGGTTGCGGTCGTCCCACACGCCTTGGCCACCCGAATAGACGTGGAGGCCGCCAGCTTCGGTCGGTACCGCCAGGGTCGATTCCGGTTCGAGGAACGCATGCTCGACCCGCTGGGTGCGGAATACCTCGTGAACGGTGTGTGCCGACGCAGCGAGGGCAGCATCGACATCTCCGCGTTGGTAGGCCGACGTCGAGAGCACGTTGCCGTCGAGGCCCCACACGGCGTCCTCGTCGGAGGCGAGTGCAGAGTGGGGGTCGGCGAAGGGTGTGAGGACGTTGTAATCGACGTCTACGAGGCCCGCTGCGGCACGTGCGATTGCCTTCGACTCGGCCACCACGATGGCGATCACATCGCCGTAGTAGGACGTTCGCCCACCCTCCGGGATGAACACCGGCCAGTCTTCGTAGATGATTCCGACGTGGAGCTTGCCGGGCACATCCGCACCGGTGAAGACGGCGACCACACCTTCAACGGCCTTGGCCGCAGACGTGTCGATACGGAGCACATCGGCGCGTGCGTGGTCGGTGAGACGGAGTGCGCCGTGGAGGAGGCCCTCCGGCCTGATGTCGTCCACGTAGCCGCGTTCTCCGAGCGCGAGTTGGATGCTTTCGTACTTGGCGCCCGAATCACCAACCCGTTGAGGCGTTCGAGGAGCAGCGACGTCGTCGGCGACGAGCAGGTCGATCGCTTCGAAGATCTTCGTGTATCCGGTGCAGCGGCAGAGGTGCGCACCGAGGCGACCGGCTGTCGTCTTCCGGTCGAGGTCGGCGCCCTTCTGGTCCATGAGCGATTTCGTGCGAACGAGAATCCCCGGGGTGCAGAACCCGCATTGGAGCGCCCCGGTCGAGGCAAAGGCGTCGGCAAGGTTGTTCCGCTCAGCGTCGTCGAACCCCTCGAGGGTGGTCACCGCCTTGCCTTCGGCCTTCTCCATGGAGACCAGGCAACTCTGAATCGCCTTGCCGTCGAGGAGCACCGTGCATGCGCCACATTGCCCGGACGGCGAACATCCGTCCTTGGGGGAGGTCACGCCGAGTTCCTCGCGCAGGGCGGAGAGGAGGTGTGGATGGTCGGCGGCTACTTCGACAGGATGTCCATTAACGGTGAACGATGTGGATTCCATGGTCGAGCCTCCTCAGTATCCCTCAACCGTATCATCCTCGTGCCGTTGACATTTTGTCAACTCGGTGCGTTTGGGATGGCTCCGGTTGGCCGCACTACAGTGCGGAGCGAGCAACACGGGAGTGGCGATGCCCGGGTATCGCGCGGAGTTCATGGTCGAGCCCTTTGTCGAAGGTTCGCTCGGCCCACCTGTCGTCGCCGCGGTTGATGCGGTTACCGACCACGGATTCGACCCCTCCATCGATGCGTTCGGCACGACCATCGAAGGTGATGCCGACCGGGTTGTTGCTGCCCTCGCCGACATGCTGCACGCGGCCATGGGCGCCGGCGCAACCAGAGTGACCGTTCAAGTCGAGCGCCGAACAGAACCGTGAGCCCGACCGATCACCCCGCTGTTGCAGCCGCCCGTCCCGCCATCGAGGCAACCGGGGCAACGCTGGTCGCTCCCGACGAGGCCGAGGCACTCGACGTGCCGATCGAGTGGGATGGCGAGGTCGTCGCATTTGTACGCGTCGGTTCGCTCGCCGATGCCCTCAGCAATCTCGTCGGCAGGATCGAGGAAGAGCTGGGCGCGCCGCTGCCCGACCTGGACCGAACCGGCAAGCAGATCGCGGTGCGTCTCCTCGATGAGCGAGGTGCCTTCCTTCTGCGGAGGGCGATCGAGGACATCGCCGACCTCATGGGTGTGAGTCGCATCACGATCTACAACTACCTGAATGCGATCCGAACATGACCGTGTGTCGAGGCCGGCGTCCCATCCGATTTGACTTTTCGTCAACATCTGAGAATCCTGGCCGTGGCAGCACGACGGAAGGTCAAGGTCAGTCTCCGGTGAACGCGGGATGAGTATCAACCTCAGTCACCAGCAGCGTCGCATCCTGGCGTACAGCATCCCCGTGCTTGCGGTCTTCGCGGCGCTCATCTTCGGTGCAATCATGCTGGTGCTGCTCGGCGCCAACCCGATTGAGGGTTATGCCGAGATGTTTGTCGGGGCGTTCGGCTCCGGTGACGCGTTGATCGCCACCATCCTGAAGGCGACGCCTCTGTTGTTCGTTGGTACCGGCATCGTGATTGCGTTCCGAGCCAATGTGATCAACATCGGGGCGGAAGGCCAGATGGTGCTCGGCGGTTTGTTCGCAACGATCGCAGCGCTCTATCTGCCGGAGATGGCGCCGATCATCATGGTCCCGGCGGTACTCATGGCGGGGATTCTCGGTGGTGCTTTGTGGGGATGGATCCCCGGTGCGCTCAAGGCCTACTACCGCGTCAACGAGATTCTCAGCACGATCATGCTGAACATCGTGGCGGTCCAACTGATGAGCTATCTCTTGCGCGGCCCGCTCATCGATCCGGCGTACAAGGAAGTGGTGGGGATCGCGCAGACCGAACGACTGATGGAGTCTGCCGACCTTCCGATTATCTTCGGCGACCGTTTCCATATCGGTCCGGTGCTCGCCATTCTCGGAGCGATCGCCACGTACTACCTCCTCTGGCGCACGCCGCTCGGCTATCGGCTGCGTGCCGTGGGGCTCAGCGAGCACGCCGCCCGCTACGCCGGCATCCCGGTGCGACGGACGATCGCCCTGGCCCTCACACTTTCGGGCGCCTTCGCCGGACTGGCCGGTGCGGTGCTCGTGTTCGGGAGCGAGAGCCACCGGATGGTGGACGCCGGATCCGCCGCGGGATTCACCGGGAGTGCCGGCTTCAACGGCATCGTTGCTGCGCTGCTCGGTGGTCTCCACCCGATCTGGACGATTCCGGCGTCGTTCCTGTTCGGTGGCCTCATCGTCGGCGGTCAGGCCCTCCAGCGAGCCGTGCAGGTGCCGTCCGCTCTTATTATCGCCCTCAACGGACTCGTCGTTGTATTCGTGGTGGCGGCGGACCGGTATCGGGTGAAGCTGCTTTCGGTGGATGGGCGTGATCAGGAGATCGCCGACGACGGGAAGATGCCGCTCGACGATGGAGACTCCGCTCTCGGCTCGGTGTATGACGCCGCGCCCAGCGGGACCGACTCCTACGGCCAGGACGAGTTCAACGAGGACCCGCGATGAGTGAGATCTTCACCACAGCTGTGCTCGTAGCGGTCGGTGCCTCAGCGATTCGCCTTGCCGTTCCACTTCTTCTCGCTGCCCTTGGTGAGACCTTCGGGCAGCGAAGCGGCGTCCTCAACCTCGGTGTCGACGGGATCATGCTGCTCGGCGCGTTCACCGGCTACTACGCCGTCCTGAAGACCGACAACGTGTGGCTCGGTTTGCTCGCTGGCGCCATCGTTGGTCTGGTCCTTGGCCTCGCCTCGGCAGTGATCGCGGTGACGCTCAAGGCGGAGCAGGGGATCAGCGGCATCGGCATCTTCTTGTTCGGGCTCGGCATGAGCGATCTCCTCTTCCAGAAGCTCGTCGGGACGCCGATCGGCATCGACACCTTCCCGCAGGTGGATATCCCGCTGCTTTCGGACATCCCGTACATCGGTGAGATATTCTTCCAGCACAGCCTGGTGATCTATCTCGCGTTCCTGTCGATTCCCGTCGCCACCTTCGTCATCAACCGGACGACGTTCGGAATGAAGATCCGCGCGGTCGGCGAATACCCGGACGCGGCGGACACGCTCGGGGTGAGCGTCGCCGGTGTTCGCTACGCAACCGAGATCATCGGGGGAACCCTGGCCGGCATCGCCGGTGCCGTCCTTGCCATCACGCTTGGCATCTTCCAGCAGAACCTGACGAATGGAGCCGGGTTCATCGCCATCGCCCTTGTCTACTTCGGGGCCTGGAGGCCGACCGGCATCATGTTGGGCGCACTGCTGTTCGGGTTCGTCAACGCTCTGGTCTTGGAGTTGAAGACGTTGGAGATCATCCCGCGCGATCTCTCCAATCTCGCTGCGATGGCGCCCGCCATCATCACTATCTTGGCTTTGGTTTTTGTGGCACGTCGCTTCCGGGCGCCGTCTGCGCTGACGAAGCCATTCACGAGAGGTACGTAAGGGGCCGTCCATGGCCTGGCAAACAAGGAGGAAGACTTGAAGAGAAGAACTACCACACTCATCGTCCTGATGGCGGCGTTCGCGCTCATCGCGGCAGCCTGCAGCAGTGACGATTCGGCAGAGGGTTTCAGGATGGCGATCGTCGCCCCGTCGGCAGATAACGATCGTGCGTTCACTCAGTCGATGGTTGATGCGGCAAACTCCATCGAAGGTGCCGAAGTGGCCGTGACCGATGGCACGTTCAACGTTGACGACGCGGCGGTTGCGATTCGCGACTACGCGAACAGCGGCTACGACCTCGTGATCGCCCACGGCTCTCAGTACGGCGGTTCGCTCGAGGAGATCGCACCCGATTTCCCAGAGGTCTCGTTCGCATGGGGAACGGCGGCGGATACGTTTGATCTTCCGAATGTCTTCTCGTATGAGGCCGCATCGGACCAGGGTGGAACGGTCATGGGGAAGATGGCGGCGGCCCTCTCCCAGAGCGCCAACGTCGGCATCGTCGGTCCGGTCGAAGTTGGTGACGCGAAGCTCTACGTGGATGGATTCGAGGCCGGCGTGAAGTCGCAGAACCCGGACGCAACCGTCAACATCAACTACATCGACTCGTTCAGCGACGTTGCGCTGGCGTCCGAAGCGGCGAACTCGTTGATCGGTGCCGGTGCTGATGTCCTGTCGGGTACCGCCCAGATGACCATCGGCGCAATCAATTCAGCGAAGACCGCGGGCGTCCTGTGGTTCGGCACCCAGTCGAATCAGACGGACGTCTCCCCGGAGATCGTTGTGGCGTCGCAGGTGTACCACTGGGAGCACATGCTCGAGGACATGATCAAGAAGGTCGGCGACGGCACGCTCGGCGGTGAGCTGTACGAGATCAACTTCGCCAACGACGGCCTCGTGATCGAGTACAACGAGGATTTCGATCTGCCGGATGATGTCAAGGACATCGCCGAAGACGCAATCAAGACGTTCAAGGACGAAGGCTAGGACGACGGCTGGTCGGGGGGATCGACCGATCCCCCCGACCACATGACGAGGAGCGGCGTGTGACGGACAGTCCGATGCTTGAGATGCGGGGAATCACGAAACGGTTCCCGGGTGTCCTCGCGAATGACGACGTCGACTTCGACCTCTACTCGGGCGAAGTCCACACACTGCTCGGTGAGAATGGGGCCGGTAAGAGCACGTTGATGAAGGTGCTCTACGGCCTCTATCCGCCGGACGCAGGAACGATCCGGATCGACGGAGAGCTCGTGACGATTGACAGTCCGAACGCTGCAATCGACAACGGGATCGGGATGATCCACCAGCACTTCATGCTGGTCCCAACCCTGACCGTTGCCGAGAACGTGGCGCTTGGCCTGCCGTCGAGTCGGGGTTTCATCACCGACCTGGATGTCGTATCGAAGCGGATCGTGGAGCTGGCGGATCAGTACGGACTCGAGATCGATCCATCGGCTGTCGTTTGGCAGCTTTCGGTCGGCGAGCGGCAACGCGTTGAGATCCTCAAGGCGCTCTATCGGGAAGCCAATCTGCTCATCCTCGACGAGCCGACGGCGGTGCTCACGCCCCAAGAGGTCGATCAGCTGTTCGTGACGCTGCGTCAGCTCACGGCGGACGGTCGCGGCCTGATCTTCATCTCCCACAAGCTCCACGAGGTGCTGGCATTGAGTGACCGCATCACGGTGCTCCGCCACGGCGCCGTCACCGGCGAGGTGCCGGCGGAGGGAGCGACGCGTGAGAGCCTTGCCAACATGATGGTGGGGCGACAGGTGAAGCTCAGCCCAGACAAGCTCCCTGCCGAGCCCGGCGAGGTTGCGCTCGAGATCCGTGACTTGATGGTCATGGGAGACCGCGGGCTCGTCGCAGTGGACCACTTGAATCTCGACGTCCGCAAAGGTGAGATTCTCGGGATCGCCGGTGTGTCCGGCAACGGCCAGCGAGAGATGGCTGAGACCATCGCCGGACTGCGCGAAGTCAAGAGCGGAACGATCAAGATCGAGGGGGTCGATGTCACGAACGCGCTCCCGAAGAAGATTCGGCAGGCCGGCCTGGCGTACGTTCCTGAGGAACGCATGCGTGAAGGCGCCATCGCCGGCTTCACCGTATGGGAGAACCTGTTGCTCATCGACTACTCCAGTCCGGACTACCTGAAGCGCGGGCTGTTTGATTTTGGAGCGATCAGGGATCATTCCAACGAACTGGTCGAGTCGTTCGATGTTCGAACCCCGTCGATCGAGACGTCGTGCGGGAGCCTCTCCGGAGGCAATATCCAGAAGGTCATTATGGCGAGGGAGCTGTCATCGTCCCCGATCGTCCTCGTCGCATCCCAGCCAACCCGTGGTGTCGACATCGGTGCGGCCGAGTACATCCACCGCCGCCTCATCGACAAGCGAAACAAGCTGACCGACGCCGAATTCATCCAGCAGAAGCTGCTCGAACATCGGACGCAAATGACTGCCGTGTTGATGATCTCCGAGGATCTCGACGAGATCTTCGGTCTCTCGGACCGGATCGCTGTCATGTATGAGGGGAAGATCATGGGGATCGTTGATCCCGGAACGGCGACTCGTGAGGAAGTTGGCTTGATGATGGCGGGTGTGGCTCGCGAAGAGGCGAGCTGACCTCGGCGGTCGTGCCGGCGTGTTCATGATCGGTTCCTTCTACGCTGACCCTTGATGGCCTATTCGCGCGAAGACATCGACCGGGTGCGTGAACGCACCGACCTTGTGGAGCTCGCCTCCGAGGTGACCCGCGTCAAACGCTCGGGCCGGTCGGTCATGGCGGTCTGCCCGTTCCATTCTGAGAAGACCCCGTCGCTCTCGATCGACCCCGGACGTGGACTCTTTCACTGTTTCGGATGCGGTAAGAGCGGTGACGTGTTCGGCTGGGTTCAGGAGACACAGGGGCTGGGCTTCTCCGATGCGCTCGAGCTGCTCGCCCGACGGGCTGGTGTCACGCTCACCATTGATCCTGATGCGGCGAGACACCGGGATCGTCGCGAGCGACTCATCGATGCCGTCGAGCGATCTGTCGCGTTCTACAACGACCGCCTCAAGAAGGGCGACGATGCCGGCCATGCTCGGGGGTATCTCCGCAGCCGCGGCTACGACGCCGATGTGGTTGACCGGTTCCACCTCGGCTATTCGCCTGAGGCATGGGACACGCTCGTGACACACCTGAGCGACGCTGGCGTGAAGGACGAAGCGATGACTGCCGCCGGCCTAGCGTCGCGGGCGCGGCGGGGCGGGTTGGTGGACCGCTTCCGGAACCGGCTCATGTTCCCGATCTACGACGTCCGGGGCGACGCGGTCGGATTCGGAGCCCGCCTGCTCGACGGCGACGGCCCGAAGTACCTCAATTCACCTGAGACGCCGATCTATCACAAGTCACGGCTGCTCTACGGCCTGAACTGGTCCAAGTCGCAGATCGTGCGTTCTGACGAATCCGTGGTGGTCGAGGGCTACACCGACGTCATTGCGTTCCACCTCGCAGAGATGCCGGTCGCTGTGGCGACATGCGGTACGGCGCTGGGGGAGGAGCATCTCGACCTCCTCCGGAGGTTCTCGAAGCGGGTTGTGCTTGCCTTCGACGCAGATGAGGCCGGCGCGGGCGCGGCTGCTCGGGGCTTCGAACGCTCGGTTCCTGGTGATCTCGACCTTCGCGTGGCCGTCCTGCCCGAAGGGCGCGACCCGGCAGATCTCGTCTCTGAAGGTGACTTCGGAGACCTGAAGGAGGCGATCGACAACTCGGAACCACTCCTGCAGTTCCGCATCGACCGTGAACTCGCCGGATTCAACCTCGAAGAACCCGAGTCCCGCGGGCGGGCCGTTCGGGCTGCGGCTGCGCTCATAGCGCTTCACCCCGACCCTGTAGTGCGCCACGAGTACGCCGTTCTGGTCTCACGCCGCACCGGTGTTGACGTCCCGACGGTCGAGTTGGCGCTGCGCAGCTCCGCCCGACCGAGCGTCGCGGCCCCGCCAATGGACGAGCGACAGCTGACGGGCCCGCAGCGCACAGAACGCGAGATGCTGCGCCTTCTGCTCGCCAACGACCCAGCCGCGCGAACACTCGATATCGCGGCCGACCTTTTCTCTGAGCCCTCTTATCGAGCGGCTTTTGAGGTGATCGACGCGCTGGTCGATCCGCTCGAACCCGGTGTGGTACCGGACCTCGGTTCCGAGATCGGCTCGGACGACCAACCCGAGGCCGCCCTGCTCCGCATGCTTGCGATGCAGCAGCGTCCGCTCCCTGACGCGGATGATGTGATGAAACGGCTCAAGCAGGAGGCGGTAGAGCGCCGAATCGAAGAGGTACAGACCGAACTTGCAGCCATCGACGCCGACGTTGACGCGCAGGGGTATTCAGAACGGTTCGAACGCCTGATAGCGTTACAGAACGAACGTAGGGAATTGCGGAGTAGGGAATGAACGAGATTGTCAAAATCGTGTTCGAGGAGTTGGCGTCCCGAGGTCGCCAACGCGGCTTCCTCGTCATGACCGAGGTCCAGCAGGAGCTTGAAGAAGTCGGCGCCCCCGAAGAGTCATTCGACGCTGTATTCCTGGCCCTGCGCGAGGAACGCATCCCGATCCGCGAGGACTCACTGGACAGCCTTGCGGCGACCAACCTCTCGAATGACGAGCTCGTCCACGTCTCCGACCCTGTGCGGATGTACCTGCAGGAGATCGGCCGGTTCCCGCTGCTCACGCCGCAGCAGGAGGTCGAGCTCGCGATGCAGGCCGAGTCCGGTTACCGGGCCGAGGAGCAACTGGCCGAGAGCGAGGCGCTGGACACAGCCGACCGCGTCATCCTCGAGCGGACCGTTCGCAACGGCGACAAGGCGCGCAAACGACTCGTCGAGGCGAACCTCCGGCTTGTCGTGTCGATCGCCAAGAAGTACATCGGGCGGGGACTCGGATTGCTCGACCTCATTCAGGAAGGCAACCTCGGGCTGATCCGGGCCGTCGAGAAGTTCGACTACCGGAAGGGTTTCAAGTTCTCAACCTACGCGACGTGGTGGATCCGCCAGGCCGTGACCCGGGCACTCGCCGATCAGGCCCGCACGATCCGGGTGCCGGTGCACATGGTGGAGACCATCAACAAGCTCGCCAGGACGCAGCGCACCCTCATGCAAGAGCTGGGGCGCGACCCGACGATCGAGGAGATCGCCGAGGAGTTGGAGCTCGAACCCGACAAGGTCACCGAACTCCGGCGTATCGCGCAGGATCCCGTCTCGCTCGAGACGCCGCTCGGCGAAGAGGACGATTCGACGCTCGGCGACTTCGTAGAGGACACCGAAGCCGAGATCCCGGTCGAGGCCGCCGCATTCCACTTGCTGCAGAGCTACCTCAGCCTTGCCCTCGAGGCCTTGAACGACCGCGAGCGCGAAGTCCTCGTCATGCGTTTCGGCCTCGCCGACGGCAAGGTGCGCACGCTCGAAGAAGTCGGCGACCACTTCAACGTCACGAGAGAACGTATCCGCCAGATCGAGACCAAGGCCCTGGCAAAACTGCGACAACCAGCCCGCGCGAGAAAACTAGAGGGCTACCTAGAGGGCGCGTAATCAGCTTCGGGTCGCGTTCTTTTTCCCCCCCCGATTCCTCCCCTTCAGGGGGAGGTGGCAGCGGCGGAGCTGCTGACGGAGGGGGTCAGACGGTTCCGCGACCCACGAAAGCCGTGAAGATTTCAAGATTCCTTGTCTGCGATCGCCGGTTTCTGTCATACCTGGTTGATAGGTTGCTCGTATGGATATTGAGACCGCCACCAACGAGTCGATTGTGCAGGAGTTGCTTGCCGACGAGTCTGTGATCGCACGGGCACGTGCTCGGCAGATGACCTTGTTGCGTGAGGTTGATCGGCGTCAGATGCCGACCGCTTCTGGGTGTGGGTCGTTGGGTGAGTGGGTGCGGGGCCGCCTCGACGTGTCACCGGAGACGGCCCGGGACCTCGTCGCCACCGCCAAGCATCTCGAAGAGCTCCCTGACGTCCAACAAGCAATCGAAACCGGTCAGATCGGCTTCGACCGCGCCGTAGCCGTCGGCAGGTTCGCAGGGAAGGACGACACCGCCGACATTCTCAATGAGATGGCGGGTTTCGACATCACGGGGATCCGCAACCGGGCAGCCAGGCGGCGGCGTATGACCCGTATCGATGAAGAGATGGCATACAACGACCGCTACCTCAACGTGCAGCCCAACCTCGACGAATCGCTATGGCTCGTCAACGGCCGCCTCCCCGGCTTTGCAGGCAAGATCGTGATTGATGCCCTTGAATCCAAAGCCGACACATTCCCGAAAGAACCCGGACAGGTGTCGCGGGCTGCCAGAAATGCGGATGCTCTGTGGGCAATCAGCCTCGATGCCCTCTACGGGACTGATGGTGCGTCGATCGAAGACCCGACCCCGCTCCTGACGGTGTTTGTGGACGCAAACGAAGCAGCAGGATCGAACGGCCAGGCTGGTGTGACGGTCCAGGGTGGTCCGCGGGTTGGTGAGGCAGCGATCGAAGCGATCCTGTGTGACGGTGTTGTGGAAGTCACCGCACGAACCAAAGACGGCACACCGCTGCGTATGGGACGCAGAAGCCGACCCATCACACCACAGCTCCGCCGGTTCATCTTGGATCGTGACGGTACGGCATGCACCATTGCAGGCTGTACCAGCCGGTATCGGTTGCAGGTGCATCACATCACCAGGTGGATCGATGGTGGCCGTACCGACCCGGAGAATCTGACGACGGTGTGTTGGTTCCACCACCAGGTCGTGATCCACGGCCAAGGCTTCCGAATCGACCCAGACTCGCCACCCCAACGCCGCAGACTGCTTCGCCCTCCGATCCACGGCCCACCCTGGCTCGAACACGCCCGAACCCGCGGCATGGTCGTGAGTGAAACGCCGAGATACTGACAAGACCCGAGACCCGAACCGATTCCTCCCCTGAGATTCCTCCCCCTGAGTCCGATTCCTCCCCCTGAGGGGGAGGTGGCAGCGGCGAAGCCGCTGACGGAGGGGGTCAGACAGATCCACGACCCACAAGCGGCCTCAGGTTTCGAGGGGGCCGCCTGGGAGCCCGAATCGCGACGATGAGGCCCGCCGCGAGTCTCAAGTCTCGAGTCTCGCCTCGGTTGCGACTGGCGTCTACGACTCCGTCTTCGAACCGTTTGATTCGGCGCGTTCTGTGATCTTGTCGCTGGCGGTGACGAGGCCCTGTCCGGCGGCCCGACGAACCTTTGCAGTCGAACGGTCGGCTGTGGCGGTTGCGCGCTGCACGTTCTCGTTCGTTCGTACCTTGTCGAAGGCGGTCTTGAGTTGGTCGTATCGCTCGCGACCGGCGCGCGCACCGAGGACAAACCCGACACCAAGACCGACGACGAATCCTGTTCTGAACTTCATGGTCGTGGATTCTCCCACATCGAGCGGAGCGGTGTGCCGGGACCAGAGTTTGGGTTGCCCTCTGGTATCCTCCGCGCCGCTCGCCCCTTCGGCGAGCGCCTTCCGGGGTAGCTCAATCGGCAGAGCAGCGGACTGTTAATCCGTTTGTTGGGAGTTCGAGTCTCCCCCCCGGAGCCAAGCGCCCCTTGGGTTTCCAGACTCAGGGGGCTTTCTGATGTCTGACCTGTTGCCGATCCTGTAGCCGTCCGAACCTGTCCGGAGCTTGCTGGTTCCGATCACAACGGCGATTCAGCTCTGGTAGTCGGGAGTGCTACTTGATGCTCGCCACGTAGGCAGGATCGATGGCGTCGGCGGGAAGCGGCATCTCCCAGTACACCTCGACGTTTGGTTGTGTCGCACCGAAGGCGCATTCGACCCCGGATTCGGCGCACCCGCCTGCTCCGACCACGATGCCTCCGTCCCAGATGGCCTCATCGGGAATTGCTGATTCGAATCCGGGAGGGGCGTCGCCCGTGATCACCACGGTGCCGTCGAACGATCCGCTCTCGGGATCGTAGGTGCCCGTGAGTATTCCGTCATAGACGACGACGTAGGACTTGCCTGCGTCGTCCTCGCCACCGAGGGAGGCGGTGAAGCTTCCGCTCGCCGGTCCGCCGCTTGTGTCGAACGTCAGGAGAACATCACCCACGCC
>Ga0316197_10002148_pt1 | contig 14084 bp, 7 predicted proteins | sample OudBiesiAoxic_MG_FD_204939 | JGI IMG/M metagenome (GOLD analysis project Ga0316197, IMG submission 204939) | Coastal sediment microbial communities from Oude Bieten Haven, Netherlands - site A oxic | ecosystem: Environmental > Aquatic > Marine > Coastal > Sediment | place: Netherlands...
GGCTTGTTCGAGTTCGATCGTCGGTGACGCCACCCCGATCCGCAGTCGGTCGGGGTCACCGTAGGTTCGAACCAACCGGCCGCTGGCGACGTCGGGACCACCCTCGTCCGCGCTCGGGGTCGCTCCGGTGGATGCGTCGATGCCCCTGGCGATCGCGTGCTCGATCCATCCGGCGTAGAGCGCCCCGCCCGCGACCTCGCGCCGGACGTCGACGTCGAGATCCCCGGTCGTCGTCTTCACCGACACCCGTTCCAGGTCCGAAATCGCCAACGATGCATACTCGAGGTCGCCATCGGCACCGGTCACGAGCACGACATGGTCCTCCACCGAGGAGGTCTGACGAGCCGTCCGGCCGTCGGGAGCGGTGAGCAGGCCGACCTCTCGGGTCGTCAGCTGGACGGGCTGTTCGTAGAGCGGGAAGGTGTCAGCCAGCACGCTGCCGGGAAAGTGCCGCGTGTCGGTCCGGGTCTCGAATGCCGTCCGCTCGACGAGCCCGAGTGTGGGATCGGCGAACCGTTCCAGGGTTCTTCCCGGCCCGGTGTCGGTCGGCGTGTCGACCTCACCCTCGACGAACGCCGTCACGCGGCCGGCCCCACCGGCGTCGCCGAGGTCGGCGACGAGCGACGTCGGCCCGTCGGTCGGTGTGTCGAGGCGTACACTCCACCGCGCCGGAATTCGTTCGAGATCGACGACGAACCGGTCGTAGTCGGTTCCCCAGTGGGCACACCGGCGCGTTCGGCCCTCGTCCTCGTGGTCCGATTCGACCCGAACGTGTCCGGTGGCGGTCCCCGCCGTACCGCTGATCCGCACCCGGTCGTCGGTCGTGTCGAGATCGAGATCGAGGTCGTCGGTCAACGTTTCGGCAAGAACACGTATCCGGTTCGCGCCCGACCCGTAGACCCCCAGGTCCGAGCCATCGCGGAACACCACGTCGATGCTGTCGAGGCGGTCCGAGACACCGATCAGTCGGCCCGGTCCGGCGATCGCCGAGCCCCCGCGCACGGAGAAGTCGAGTGGCACGCCGCGGGCCACGAGATCGACCAGCAGGCGCCGGTCGTTCAGCGGCTGCGCCGCACACACTTCCGGCCCGGCGATCTGCCGTGACGCCAGCGACCCCTCGAGCGACGTCGACAGCACGACGGTCGCGGTTTCGCTGTTGCTCACGAGACGGTGATCGTCGACGAGATCGGAAATGAAGACCGTGGCGGTCGCCAACTCGTCGATCACACCGTCCACGTCGAGACGTTCCTGGAGCGGCGACCACTCGCTGTCGGCGTCGACCGACAGATCGAGATCGATGCGATGGGGTGCCGACGTACGCAGATTCCATCTGATCCGTTCCTCCACGTCGTCCGACAGGGTGAGTCGCAGCCGCGTCAGATCGACGACAGCGATGTCGGCGGCCAGTTCCCCATCGGGACCCTCGTCGGCGAGACGGATGCGGTGCGACGTCGGAGCCGGGTCGGGCAGGATCACTGCGGCGCGGGTGCGGAACCGCGCGTCGACGGCTCCGATCGGACGGTCGATCAACGACTGCGCCGTCAACGTCAGATCGCCGTCCCCTTCGGTCCAGACGACGCGACTCGTCGGGACGTCGGTGAACGAGAGCGCCGTGGCACCGAGCGTGCGGTCTGCGATCTCCGTTCCGGGAAGCCCGCTGCCGCTCCGATCGATCACTTCGATGAACGCCGATCCGATCACGCCGAACGTGTTCGGATCGATCGTCGATGGCGACAGCCGCACGGACCGGCCGGGGTCGACGGTGACCCGGAGCCGCTCGGGTACACCCTCCACGGCAGCGAGCATCCGCACGTCGAACTCCGAATCGGTGACGAGCACGTCGCATGCCAGATCGCCCAACCCCGCCGCGGCTGCCGAGACCGCATCGACGAGATCGGGCAGCCTGAGGGTGGTCTGGGTGTTCCCGAGCGGGATACCGATCGAACAGGTCCCGTTGACCGCGCGCTGGCCACTGAAGACCGACCGCCCGGGGACCATGACATCGGCGACGAACGGCCGCTCCACGCGCTGACCCACCACGTCACCGAGGATCCGGTCGTTGACCTTGTTGTAGACCGTCTCGAAGCGGGTGGCGTCGACGATCTGGGCGCCGAGCACCACCGAGCGATCCTGTGTACCGGCCGGACCGGGTTCGACCCACAGACGAGCGAAGTGGGTCGAGTCCGACGCGGGCACCACCCCGAGCCCTCGGCTCGGCACGTGCCGAGCGGCCGGCAGCGCCACCTGGCCCTCGAGGTCGTAGGGATCTCCCGTTGCGAGCAGGATCTCCAACCGGCCGATCGCGGTCTCGTCGTCCAGCGAGTCGGCGATCACCCCCACCCGTCGCTCACCGTTGCGCCACGTCGCTCGGCTGTTCGGCAACCGATCGCCCTCGACGCCGGCGACCTCGACGCGCGCCCCCAACAACGCCGTGTCGCGTCCGATCCCGTTGGGGTCCGCGAGGCGCAGGTCGAGGTCGAGCACGGTCGATGGATCACCGTTGGCATCGGTCGGGTCGATCACGACCGAGCCGCTCCCCCGATCGGCGACGTCGAGGTCGATCGACGTCGTCGCCGGGACCCGCCCCGCTGTCAGGCTCGCACGACGGTCCCCGACCGCAGCACGGCAGTCGATGTCGAGGGCCTCCCGGTCGGCATCGAGCGAGTATGCGCTCGGCGGGGCCATGTCGAATGTGGTGTTCCCGGCACCGAGGCGCCCGGTACAGCGCGTGTCGATGCCACCCGCGACGAGCACGCGGGCATCGAGGTCGGAGCGCTCGCGTGTCTCGACCGTGACACGCTGCGCGATCGAGGCAACCGTCGCGTCATACGAAGCGCTCGCCACCTCGGTGAGCGCAATCCCGAAACCGGTCCCCGAGGCATCGTCGACGAGGCCGATCCCCGTCAGTGGATCGTCAGGACGCAACGGGGCCCAGCCGGAGGGGGGACCGGTTGGCCAGGCGAACGACTGATCATCGGGCAACACCGCCCCATCCGCAGGAGCTGCGATGAAGCCCAGGTTCATCAGGTTCGGACTCGAGATGTCGACCGCCAGCCCCTCTGGTGTGATGGACGGTTCCACCTCGACGGAGTACGTGCGTTGCACCACCCCGGCCAGCGAGACGATGGGTCGCGACAACGCACCCGCGAACAGATCGGTCGTCGGGTTGACCAGTTCGAATGCGAGGTCGAGCGGATACGTGTTGCCGGTCACGACGAGGTTGCCGTCGTGGCCCACGGAGGCCGACAGCCCGCGGACGGCGTCGGTGGCCTCGAACGTCACGTCGTAGCCGTCACCCGGACGCGAGTGGATCACGGCGATCGAGTCGTTCGCTGCGTCCGCGGTGACCGACAGTTCAGCCGCAGACGTCGCGGCGGAGTCGGTGAGGGTGACGGTCTGTCGATGGGCGACCGGATCGAAGACCACCTCGGTGCGCAGGTCGTCAGCCGAGCTGGGATCGCCTTCGTTCTCCAGATAGGTGAGCGACACCGTCGGGCGCGGCTCGCCGATCGGCGACGCCCACTCCCACGACGCGTCGATCGCCGGCTCCGCTCCGGCAACGGGAGCGCTCACCCGCCACGCGGTCTCGAACGCCGACGGCACGTCCGACACGGTCATCGACAGCAGATCGGAGTCGCGAAGATCCACCCGGTCTCCCGACGCCACGCCGACCAGGAATCGCAGCGGTCCGTCCGGCGCAGTGGTCGACGCATCCACGCCGATCTCGTGATCGAGTCCGCTGAGGCGGCCGGCATCGACGGTCACCGTCTGGCTCGCAGGCACGGAACCGCCCGCGGAACCGTCGGCGGCGAGCGTACGAAACCCACTCACGAGTGCGCCCGCACCGAAGCCGGGATCGACCGACGGGTCGATCGGAACGAATGCGAGTGCCTCGACGTCGCCGAGGCCCGGCGTGCGCAACGACGTCACGGTGAACGCCGAGCCGAGCAGCGACGGCGCCGTCGGTGTCACGTCGACATCGACGCGGACCGTGACGTCGTCGAGACCGTCACGGTCGATGTCAACGGATTCGACGGACCCGTATCCGACCGGCGTGACGACCGGCGACGTGGAACCGGTCGATGTGACCACGAGCGCGCCGCCGAGCCGCGCCACGCTGTCGATGTCTTCGAACGGCACCGCCTCGACCCACGCGGTGGTCGGCGACCCGGGGTCGGGACCGAGGTGGCCGACGGCATCGGCCGGAAGGGTGCGCACCGTGACCGACGGGCCGCTGCGCTCGTTGCCGGCCGCGTCGTAGGCGACGACCGTGAAGCGGTACTCCGTGTCGGGGGCGAGGTCCTCCACGACGACGCTGGTGACATCGCCTCCTGCAGACGCCACCTCGCCCTGCTTGCCTGCGACGACCACGTAGCTCGACACCCCCGTCCCGTCGGAGGCGGCAGGCCACGAGAGGCGTACCGATCGGTCGGTCGGCGCCGACGCAGCGAGTTCGGCACCGGCCGGCCACTCGGGTGGCGTGGAATCGACCTCCTGCTGGATCTCGACCGCACCGACATCGGTGCCGGCACCCGCGGGACGCGGCGCTCCGCGCTGGTCGAGACCGAGGCCGGTGCTGCCCTGATCGATCAGCGGCGACGAGACGTCGGGGGCGTGGGTCGCCGTTGGTCCACCGTTGTCCGCCAGCGGGCCGAGTCCGGGGTCGCCGGTCAGGATGTTGCCGGCATCGACGGAGCAGTCGGTCGCGTCGCCGACGAAGACCGTGCCGAGCGCAGCGAGGTCGCCGAAGCAGTCGGGTCCGGACCCGCCGGTGTTTCCGGCGATCACGCTGCTCTCGGCCAGCACGGAACCCCGCTCGTAGATGCCGCCGCCGAACGGCGAGGAGTTGCCGACGATCGTGACGGCGTCGAGCGTGACGCTGCTGTCGGCGTCGATTCCTCCGCCCAACGAGTCGGCGACGTTCCCCGAGACGGTCGAATTGACGAGTTCGGCCGGTGCCTCTGCGCGTAATCCTCCGCCGCCCCTCGACGCGGTGTTGTCCGAGATCGTCGAGGAGTCCACGAACGCCCGGGCCGACTGTCGGAGGTCGATCCCGGCACCGCTCCCTGCGCTGTTGCCGGACACCGTCGACTCGCGCAGGTCGAGGCGACCGCCGGACCCACGGATCTGGAGACCACCACCGCTGAACCCGCCGACGTTGTCGACGATTCGGGTCGTGGACACGTCGACGACCGCTGACACGCCGTGGATCGCGCCACCCCGGAAATCGGTGCTGGTCTGGGTGATGGTGTTCCCGGCGATCACCGAATCGGTCACGGTGACCGTCCCACGGACGGAGTAGATCGCTGCACCACCGCTGTCGGCGACGTTACCCGACAGCGTCGAACCCTCGACCACGACGGTGCCGGCGTTGTTCCAGAGCCCTCCGCCGCGGCTGAAGGCACGACGCACGGCTGCGTTGTCGGCCAGATCGACCCCACGGAGCGTGATCGACCCGGCGTTGTCGACTCCGCCCCCGTCGGCCTCGGTCCACCCACCCGTCACGGTGAGTTCCTCGAGCACCGCCGTCACGCCGGCGGGAACGACGATGGTCGTCGCGACTCCCCCGCCGTCGATGACCGTCGATCCGGCACCCTCGCCCACGATCGTGACGTCGCGGTCGATCACGAGGTTGTCCGGATACGTGCCCGCGCCGACGGCGATCACATCACCTGCCGATGCCGCGCTCAGCGCGAGCGAGATCGACGTATGTTCGCATCCGACCGCGCAGACCGTGCGGGTCGCAGCATCGGCGATCGGTGCCGGTCCGACCGTCGCGACGGCCGCCCCGGCGACGGTTCCGAATGCCACCAGCAGGGCGGCAGCGACACCGCGGCGCGCTCGGGGACGCCCGCGCACCGACCCGAACACCCGCCCAGCCATGTGCGGCACCATAGTCGCGCCGCATACGCCGGTCGACAAACGAGCCCGAGCGCCAGGTCGGACGGCAATCGGGACCCGCCCCGCAGGTCCGCGATCGACGCTCAGCTGTCCAGGTGACGCTCGGCGAGGTCGATGCTGGTCGTGATGCGCTCGTACAGACCATCCATGTCGATGCCGTCGGTCGACTTCATGCCCAGCTTGTACCGCGCGTACACCCCGTGCACGATGCACGCCGTCTTGAACGAATTGAAGCCGCGGTAGTACCCGAGATCGGACATGTCGGCGCCGGTCCGGTCGGCGTAGTACCCGATCAGGTCGTTGCGAGACGCGAAACCATCGAGCGCCGTTGGCGCAGTTGCGGCCGCTGTCGGTTCGTCGCTCGGCTCGGCCCAGGCATTGAGCGCGTAGGCGAAGTCGGCGAGCGGGTCACCGAGCGTGCCGATCTCCCAATCGAGCACCGCCACGACCGTGCCCGACTCGTCGACCATCACGTTGTGCACCCCGTAGTCGCCGTGCACGACGCGCGCCGGGCCCTGCTCGGGGAGTTCGGCCATCAGTCGTTCGTGCAGCGCATGCACTCGTTCGTCGTCGTAGTCCGCTGCGTCGGCCGATGCGGTCCACGATCCGTACCAGGTCCGCAACTGGCGCGACACGTACCCGTCGTGACGACCGAGGTCGTCCAAGCCGACGGCGGCAGGATCGATCGAGTGGAGGTGTGCGAGCACCGACATGAACGACTCGCCGACCCGGGCGCGGGCGGCGACGTCGAGACGTGGCGCGGTCTGCTCTGCGGTGTACAGCGCCTCGCCACCCACCTTGCCCATCACGTAGAAGTGGCGATCGCAGACGGACCGATCGTCGCAGAATCCGATCGGCTCGGCGACCGGCACGCCGACGGGATGCAACGCATCGATGATCCGGTACTCGCGCGACATGTCGTGCGCCTTGGGGAGCAGTTCCCCCTGCGGCGGTCGCCGAATCACGAACTGTCGACCGGTCGAGTCGGTCAGCTCATAGGTCAGATTCGAGTGACCGCCTTCGAGGCGTCGCCACACGCACGGCGGCTCGACCCGGGTCTCGCCGGCCATCCACCGCTCGACCACGTCGACGTCGAACCCCACCACGTCATTCATCGTCGTCATCCTGGCCCGCCGGAACCCCAGGACCAAACCATGCAGCGCGCCGCCGCGACGCCGTCGACCTGCCGCGGTCGACACCGCACACCGGCCGCTACGTACCGTCGACGGTCGAGCGGCGCGAGCGATACCAGGCGATCAGGGCGTTGGTGGAGCTGTCGTGTCGGTCGGGTGTCGGCTCACCGGTGAGTTCTGGTGTGATCTGGTTCGCCAGTTCCTTGCCCAACTCCACACCCCACTGGTCGTAGCTGTTGACACCCCAGATCGTCCCCTGGACGTGGACGATGTGCTCGTACAGCGCGATCAGTTGTCCCAGTACCGACGGTGTCAGCCGGTCGGCGAGGATCACCGTGTTCGGCCGGTTTCCCTCGAAGTTCCGATGCGGCTCGTCGTGGTTCGTCCGTCCGAACGCCAGCGCTTCGGATTGTGCGAACAGGTTCGCCATCAGGAGATCGTGATGCTCCTGGTGCGGGTGGTTGCCGTGCGCGAATCCGATGAAGTCGCACGGCACGATGCGCGTCCCCTGGTGGATCAGCTGGTAGAACGCGTGCTGCCCGTTCGTTCCGGGCTCGCCCCAGATGATCGGCCCCGTGTGGTGGGCGACGCGGTTGCCTGCGAGATCGACCGACTTTCCGTTCGACTCCATGTCGAGCTGCTGGAGATATGCCGGGAATCGAGCCAGATCGTTCGAATACGGCAGCACCGCCTTCGTGTCGTACCCGAGAACGTTGGCGTACCACACGCCGATCAGTGCCATGATCACCGGGGCATTCTGAGCCAGCGCTGCGGTTCGGAAGTGCTCGTCGACCGTGTGGAAGCCGGCGAGGAAGTCCGTGAACGCGTCGGCGCCGATGGCGATCATCAGCGACAGACCGATCGCCGAATCGACCGAGTAGCGGCCACCCACCCAATCCCAGAAGCCGAACATGTTCGCCGTGTCGATCCCGAAGTCGGCGACGCGCTCGGCGTTGGTGGACACCGCGACGAAGTGGTCGGACACCGCCGACTCCCCCAACGCATCGACCAGCCACGAACGAGCGGTGCGGGCGTTGGTGAGGGTTTCGATCGTCCCGAACGTCTTCGATGCGACCACGAACATGGTCGTCGACGGGTCGGAGTCGGCGAGCACCGATGCGATGTCGGCGCCGTCGACGTTCGACACGAACGAACAGCGAATGTCATCGTGGCGAAAGGCACGGAGCGCCTGGTACGCCATCGCCGGCCCGAGGTCCGAGCCGCCGATCCCGATGTTGACGACGTGGCGGATCCGCCCATCCGATCTGACGAGCTCCGCGAAGCGCCCCATCGATGCGAGCACCTCGCGGACGTCGGGGACCACGTCGTGACCGTCGACGACGAACGACGAGTCGGCCGGCATGCGGAGTGCCACATGGCCGACCGAACGATCCTCTGCGACATTGATGCGCTCGCCGGCGAACATCGCGTCCCGCCGCTGCTCGACACCGGAGTTCTCCGCGAGCGCCAGCAGGCCCGCCAGCACCTCGTCGTCGATCGAGGCCTTCGACCAGTCGATGCGCAGGTCGCCGACGTCGACCACGTACCGCTCGGCCCGACCCGGGTCCGACGCGAAGAGGTCGGTGAGCGGGCCTGGGCGCGGAAGGTCGAACAGCGTGTCGATGCCGGTGTCGTTCATTCCCGGTGACCGTAGCCAACGCTGCGATCAACCACGATCGAACGACCGAAGAAGCTCACGGCCCGATGGCGACAAACGCGGTGTCATCGAGTCCTCCCGCCGCCGGCGCATCGAGGAAGAGCACCGTTCGCTCGGCCTGCACGGCTGCGATCGGCAAGGTCACGTCGACCCAGCCGGGGCCGCCTCCGCGCCGGGCAACCGCACCGACCCACCGGGCCACGGCATCCGCCTTGGTCGATCCGACCACGAGGACCACCCGCTCGTCGGCCGCATTGACGACATCGACGCCGAGCGTCATCCGGCTGCGCCCGTTGAATGCTCCGATCACGAACACCGGATCGGTCGTCACCAACGCTCGTTCGGCATCCGGGTGAGGCGACGGCGCCCAGGACGCAGTGTGTCCGTCGTCGCCGAGGCCGAGGTGCACGACATCGAAGCGTGGAGGAAGCGACGCCGCATACGACTGCGCGGCCGCGGCCGGATCAGCCTCGTTCACCGGCATCAGGTGAGCCTCGGCGGGAAGGCCCGCGAGCTGACCCGCGTTGCGATCCGGGTCACCGTCCGGTGCGACGCGTTCATCGACCTGCCACACCGCGACCCGCCCCCACAGGATCCCTCCGTCGTCGGCCGTGGGTCGACCGGAGCGTGACATCGCCGCGAACAACGGCGGCGCCGTACTGCCCCCGCTGACCGCGAGTGTGGCCGAGCCGCGGTCGTCGATGGCTCGCCGGAGCCGATCGGCGATGTACTCCGCCGCTGCGCCGGCGGGATCCGAAGCGACTCGAATGTCCATGTACCGAACGTACCGCCGCCACCCGTGCCCGGCGTAGGGTGCCGCCGGTGAGTGCCGATTCCGCGCCGAGCGCACCGTCGCAGCAGGCGGCCATCGACGAATCCGCCGCCCAGACGGCCGTGCAGCGCGGCGTCCGTGTCGGCATCGCGGCCTACACGCTGTGGGGGCTCCTCACGATCTACTGGAAACAGCTCAGTGCCTTCGCTGCCATCGAGCTGATCGGTTGGCGGATGCTCTGTGCCGGCGTCGTGATGGCCGCGATCGTCACGGTCCGCGGCTCGTGGCCGCAGCTCCGAGCGGCGCTGACGAATCGTTCGACGTTGATCCGCCTGGCGATCGCCGCGACACTGCTCACCCTCAACTGGGGAAGCTACGTGTGGGCGGTCGTGAACGACCGGGTGATCGAGACCGCACTCGGCTACTTCATGGCGCCGCTGGCCACGATGGCGATCGGCGTGTTCGTGCTGCGCGAGCAGCCCACCCGTGCCCAACGCGTCGCCTTCGTGCTCGCGAGCGTCGCGGTGGTGATCCTCACCGTGTCCAACGGTCGACCGCCGTGGATCGCGTTGCTCCTCGCGGCGACATGGAGTCTGTACGCGCTCTCCAAACGACAGGTGCGACTCGATGCCGTCGACAGCCTGGCGGGCGAGACCTTCCTGCTCGTGGTCCCCGCGATCGTCCTCCTGATCGCAGTGAGCGGTCGCGACTCGAGCGTCGTCGCCGGCGCGGATGTCGGAGACTGGTTCTTCGTGCTCGGCACCGGTGCCGTCACCGCGATTCCCCTGATGCTGTTCGCCTCGGCCGCCAAGGCGATTCCGTTCACCCTGCTCGGACCGCTCAATCTGATCGTGCCGGTCATCAACTTCGGGCTCGGCTGGCTGCTCTACGACGAGCCGATGCCACTGGAACAGTTGATCGGCTTCGCTTTCGTGTGGGCGGCGCTGATCGTCGTGATGTACGACCGGATCCGGACTGCGCGGGCGTTGCGCCCCAGAACCGGATACGACGTCGGGTCACCCAGCTAGTCTGTGGGATCATGCGCCGCCTTCTCATCGCTACGCCCCTGCTCGCACTCGTTGCCGTCGGTTGCACGGGCACCGGGAGCTACAAGGACCAGACGGAGGACTTCCTCAACGACGATTCCCAGGTCTCGACTGCTGTCGAGGGCGAGGTCTCCGATGCGTCCTGTGAGGAGCCCGAGAACACCGACGTCGGCACCACCTACACCTGTACCGCCGAGGTCGAAGGCAGGGGAACGGCCACGTTCGACGTCGAGATCAATGCGGAGGACTCGTTCCTCGTCACCGACTTCAGGTTCTGAGTCGTCAGTCAGGCGTTGCGTCCGACCCCGTCGTCCGATAGTCGCCGAACGTCTCGTCGCGGCTCGTCAACGCGGTCGTGACGCCCTCGGCGAAGCGGCGGTGGTATTCGATCGAGCTCGGCTGATGGAAACCGATCGCGTTGATGTCGGCCGTGGCGCGCATGCCGTTGCGCATCCCCATCGACTCCATCGCGCGGTGCACGACGCGCTTGTTGAGTGCCTGCAGGTCGGCGGGCACCTTCGCCACCCGCTCGGCCACGGCCAGCACCTCCCGATCGAGATCGTCCGCGGCAAATGACCGGTTCGCGAATCCCGCCTCGACGGCTTCGACACCCGACATCGAGTCGCCGGTGAGCATCGCCTCCATGGCCTTGCGCATCCCCATCAACCACACGTGCCACCCCATGTCGGGGCTGCTCATCGACCGCACCGGCGGGTAGCCGATCTGTGCGTCGTCGGCGACGTACACGAGGTCGCACGCGGTGGCCAGTTCGGTGCCACCCGCCAAGCAGTAGCCGTGAACCTGGGCGATGATCGGGACGCTCAGGTCCATCATCTCGAACCAACCCTGCAGCACGTGACGGGCCCAACCGCCGTCGGCCGGGCTGATGGTCCACGGCGGGCGCTCCGACGGATCCTGGGCCAGGTCGTAGCCCGCCGAGAAACACGGTCCGCCGCCGCGGATCACGACCACCCGCACGTCAGGGTCACGGTCCGCGTTGCGCAACGCGTCGAACAGTTCGCTGCGCAGGCGATGTGACAGCGCATTGCGCTTGGTCGGCCGATTCAGCGTCAGCCGCCGAACGTGCTGGGCCGGATCGTCGATCAACACCACGGAATCGTCGGTCATCGTCGGACCGTACCGATCACTCCACCCGGTCGGCGAGGCGGATCGGTCATCGGGTGTCTGACACCCGATGACGGACGCGAGCGGGCCCGCCGCTCCGAGAGGAACGACGGGCCCGTCGGGTGTTCAGGTGTTCGGCTTCGGATCAGCCGTCGTAGACGCCCTGCGAGCCGTTGAAGTCGATGGGATCACCCTGGACGAGGAACAGACCGTCGGCGTCCGACCAGACACGCAGCTGCGTGCCCTCGGCCAGGTAGCCGTCTTCGGCGTTCATCACGTAGGTGAGCTCATCGAGCAGCAGCGGCGACGAGTAGTTCACGTTGCGCGCCGCGTTGATGATGCCTTCTCGGCTCAGGTTGCCCGCATCGGCGGCTTCCTGGATCGCCTTGACGGCGACCTCCATGGACTCCCAACCAGCGGCGGCGATGCCACCCGGGTCGGCCTCGGAACCGGTCGCGGCGAACGCCTCGAGGTACGCAATCGCACCCGGGTCGCTCTCGGCGACTGCCGGATCGTTGACGTCCTTCAGGTTGTTCGAGGTGAACACGCCGTCAGCACCACCGTTGGTCACGCCTCCGAAGAAGATCGGGTTCGCGCACGTGGCGGTCTGGTAGATCGACGCATCGAAGTCAGCGTTGGCGGCCTTCTGGTTGCCGATCTCGGTCATGAACGCAATGCACTGCGCTCCCAGCGGAACCGCCATGATCGTGTCGGGATCTGCTGCGACCAGGTTCGTGACCTGACCGGCCGGTGCCCCGGAGTCGGTGGCTTCGATCGTCTCGGTTGCGACGATCTCGATGCCGTTCTCGGCGGCCGCCTCTTCGAACGCGTCGGCGTATGCCTGACCGAACTCGTTGTTCACGTAGAACAAGCCGGCCGTGGTCGCACCGTCGCTGGCAGCCTGCTCGGCCCACAGCTGCGACTCGACCGCATACGGCACGAGCAGCCCGGTGGTCCACGGAAGGGTGTCGACCGCTCCCCAGTTCGGAGCTCCGGTCGACGCGTTGAGCTGCGGGATGCACTGTGCGTTGAGGTCTGCCTGTACTGCGAGGTTGTTCGGCGACCCGATGATGCCGGACAGCAGGTCGACTTCATCGTCGAAGACGAGTTCGTCGACGTTTGCGACCGTGAGGTCCGCCGTGTACTGGTCGTCCTTGACGACCAGTTCGAGTTCTTGGCCGTTCACGCCACCGAACTCGGCGTTGTAGTAGTCGATGTAGGCCTGCTGGCCCTCACCGAACGGAGCGAACAACACGGCCGGTCCGCCCGACAGCGGGATCGACGTGCCGATGGTGATCGAGCCCTCGATCGGAGCGGTGGCGGCGTCGGGGTCTTCACAGGCGCTGGTGTCGACGGCGAAGGCGGCACCCGATGCGGCGGCGTCGTCACCGTCTTCCTCCATGGCCTCGTCCTCGTCGTCCATGGCCTCTTCCGCGTCGTCGACGGCGGAGTCGACGGTCTCCTCGGCCTCATCGACCGCAGAGTCCACGGTCTCCTCGGCCTCATCGACCGCAGAGTCCACGGTCTCCTCGGCGTCATCGGCGGAATCGCCGGAGTCGTCGTCGCTGCCGCACGCTGCGAGCACGAGCGCTCCCGTCGCCGCGAAGGCGACCAGTTTCTTACTTCGAACCATGATCAGGTTTCCCCCTGTTGTGAGTGTTGTTGGGTCTTCGGTCTGGATGTGTTCGGTCACGCTGATTTCCAACCGGTGTCACAGGACACCGGTCCAGCGACTGTGACCGTAGTCGCTGTGACGAGCGACCGGCAGGTCAGCGGCGAAACGCCCGCCCGGTCACTCGGCGTTCTCAGCGGCTTTCGCGGCTCGCGATCCCTCGGGTGCTCTCGGTATGACCTGTACCAGCTTGCTCCGGAGGATCCGGAACGTACCGACGGCACCGAACGGCGCGAAGCGGGCGAAGAGGATCAGCATGACGCCGAAGCTGACGCCGCCCAGCCCGTCGAGCTTGGTGCCCTCGCCGAACGCGAAACCAAAGATGCTCTCGGAGGGATTCTCACCCACGCTACGCGCCAACTCGTTCACGAACACGTAGAACACGGCGCCCACGAGCGGGCCCCAGTTCTGGGCGGCACCCCCGACGACCATCGCCACCAGGAACGTGATGGCACCGAACAGGCCGAACAGCGGAATGTCGGCTTCGGCCAGTCCGAGCTTCAGTCCGAACAACGCACCCGCCATTCCGGTGACGGCACCGGACAACCCGAACACCACCGTCTTGATGACGGCGAGGTTGACGCCCATCACCTCGGCAGCGAGTTCGTTGTCGCGGGTCGCGACCATCGCTCGCCCGATCCGGCTCCTCAGCAACCCCGCGACCAGGAGCATCATGAACAGCAACAACCCGAGCGACAGGTAGATCATCCACTGGTTGAGATCCGCACGACCGTCGAGTCCGGTCGGCAACTTGATCCCGAAGAAGTCGAACACGTAC
>Ga0316197_10002149_pt1 | contig 14079 bp, 10 predicted proteins | sample OudBiesiAoxic_MG_FD_204939 | JGI IMG/M metagenome (GOLD analysis project Ga0316197, IMG submission 204939) | Coastal sediment microbial communities from Oude Bieten Haven, Netherlands - site A oxic | ecosystem: Environmental > Aquatic > Marine > Coastal > Sediment | place: Netherlands...
AGATGTCGACTCGACTCGGAGACCAAGCACCTGACTTCAACGCTCTCACCAATGCCGGCGAGATCTCAATCCACGACCGGAAGGCCGACTCATCGGCGGTTCTGTTCAGCCATCGTTCCTGACGAAGTCTTGACGTCACCGCGATGACCGAGTGGGGACAAGGAGACGCCGACGTCTCGCACAGAGTGCCGTCGAGAGTTGCGGCTGGGCGCACCGCTCGTCGCGGCGCGCCCAGCAGGTTGACGGCTGATCAGTCGAAGATCGCCACCCACCAGCAGCCGCAGCCACCGTTACCGGTCGGCACGTGGAACTCGCCCGGCAACGTCGACGGATCGAGTCCGCCATGGCTGGTCACTGCAAGGTGGACCTCAGCGCCGATTGGGTTCGACAGGTCGGTGACAGCGCTTCCCGGAGGCCCATCGGCTGGATCACCGACGCCGATCCGTCCGCTGAGGGTCAGCGTGGCGCCTGCGTTCACATGGCCGCCGGGGTTGTAGGCCCCGAACCCGACCGCCGGGTCGCTCATGTCGTCCGATCCACACATTCCGTCCGAGCAATTCTCGGGGTAGTTGAACACGAAGGCCCACAACGTGAACACCTCAGGTTGACCAGGTTCGGTCTCCAATGGGTACAAGTAGCCTCCAGGTTCTGGAGTCGGCATCGTCACCGACACCGCGATGCCATTCGGCTGACGGACCAGTTGTGCACCGTCGGGGGCGCGAACCTCAAGACCACCCTGCTCCCAGACGTCCGCTCGTTCGGGCCCCGCGGCTGATGCCGCGAAGTTCCCGAACGAGAGAAGTCCGGTCGAGATGGTGATGGCGAGGATTAGTCGTCGCATGATCATTCCTTTCTGATTCGGCCCGATCCGTACGGCCGGGCCACGAACTCCAGGGTTCTCGCTGCTGCTGAACGTCAACCAAGTGCTTCATGCCGGGGAAACCATGGATGTGCCTTGCAGCTCGCTCCGTTGCGACGTCCCGCCAAACCGGCATTCAGCGCCCATTAAGGTCGAAGGGATCACCTGGGCGGGACACGGTGAAGGGAAGGCGAGGAACGTCGTGGAGTACCAAATCCTCGGACCGATCGAAGTGCTCGAGTCCGGCCGGCCACTCGACATCGGCTCGCGTCAGCAGCGTGCCCTACTCGCGATTCTCCTGATGAACGCCAATCGGGTCGTCACCAAGGAGAGGATCCTCGACGACCTGTGGCGGAACGAACCGCACGGCAAGGAGCGAACACTCTGGGTGTACGTCTCTCGGCTGCGAGCGGTCCTCGACCCGGATCGGCAGGCGGGAGGGAAGAGCAACGTCCTCGCCACCCGCGATCACGGCTACATCTTGAACGTCGACCGCGCCGACATCGACGCCGACCGATTCGAGGAACTCGCCGACCGGGGTCGCGACCTGGTGCAGGAGGACCCTGATTCTGCGTGTCGGCTCCTCTGCGAAGCCCTGGCACTCTGGCGGGGCTCCGCGCTCGAAGAGTTCGCGTATGACGACTTCGCACGTACCGATGCGGCCCGCCTCGAAGACCGGCGATTGGCCGCGCTGGAGGACCGAATCGACGCCGACATCGGCTCCGGCCGCCACCGTGAAGTGATCGGGGAAGTCGACCAACTCGCCGCTACCCATCCTGAACGGGAGCGGTTCGTCGCCCAACAGATGATCGCGCTCTACCGAGCCGGCCGTCAGGCCGATGCCCTACGCGCCTTCGATCGGCATCGGCGGAGAATCGGCGAGGAGTTCGGCCTGGAGCCCGCGCCCGACCTGCGGCGGATCCAGGAGCAGGTCCTCATGCACGACACGCACCTTCTTCCGGCAAAGGGCCACTCGAAAGAGACGCTGGACGTGGACAACCCGTTCGTCGGCCTGCGGTCGTTCAGCGAGGACGACGCAGGCCGGTTCTTCGGACGCGAGCGACTCGTCGAAGAGATCATTCGTCGCATCGAGGCCGGGAGCAACTTCATCGCGCTGGTCGGGTCGAGTGGCTCCGGCAAGTCAAGCGTGCTGCAGGCGGGCCTCGTCAGTGCCTTCTGTGAACGTGGGACCGGCGGTGTGGAGCAGTGGCTGATCGCCCGCATGGTGCCCAGCTCCGATCCGTTCCGAGAGCTTGCAGCAGCGCTCTCGCGTGCGGTCCCCGACGCACGTCAGGGTCTTGACGAGCTGTTGGCGGACTCCGAGGATGGAGCGCTCCGAGCCTGTCTCAGGGTGCTGCCGACCCCCGGTTCACGGGTGCTCATCGTTATCGACCAATTCGAGGAATTGTTCACGCTAGGTGCGACCCGAACGATGCGCGACCGCTTCATCCGCAACCTCGAGGTCGCACTCGACGACCCCGATGGCCGCGTCGTTATCGCAATCGGCCTACGTGCGGACTTCTACGGTCGACCGCTCGAGTACCCGGTGTTCGCGCAAGCCATCGCCGACGGCATCGTCAATGTCGTCCCACTCACACCCGAGGAGTTCGAAACAGCGGCGGAGCGGCCAGCGCTGCAGGCCGGCGCCGCCCTCGAACCCGCTCTGCTTGTCCGCCTCCTCAGCGACGTCGCCGGTCAGGCCGGTGGTCTCCCCTTGTTCCAATACGCGCTGACGGAGCTGTTCGATCAGCGCGACGGAGCACTGCTCACCTACGAGGCATACGAGGCGATGGACGGCCTCAGCGGTGCAATTGCCCGCCGCGCGGAGGACCTGTTTCTGGAGCTCACCGAAAGCGAGCGAGATATCGCCAAGCAGCTCTTCCTCCGGCTCGTCACGATCGACGAGCAGGGGGCTTGGGGCCGCCGCCGCGTCACAGGAGGCGAGATCACGTCGATCTCCGACGATCTCGTCGCGCTCGAGGTTGTGCTGCATCAGTTCAGCCGGCTTCGCCTCCTGACCCTCGACCGCGACCCTGGCGATGGCTCCTCGACCGTCGAGGTGGCACACGAAGCGCTACTCAATCGCTGGCCCCGACTGCGGCGGTGGATCGAGTCCGGGCGCCAGGACGTACTCAGGAGCGCCCGACTCTCGACGGCGCTGACCGAATGGGAGGCGTCAGGCCGGCAGCCGGGGTATCTCCTGTCAGGGCAGCGCCTGTCCGATTACGAGCAATGGGCCACCACCAGCACACTCCGGCCGAGCGCGCGTGAGAGAGAGTTCCTCGATGCGTCGATCCGGCGACGGGCGTCCGAGATCGCCAGAGAAGAGCAACGAGTCGAACGGGAAGTGAACCTGGAAGGGAGAGCTCGACGACGGCTCGTGCTCCTGGCGTCGACGGCGACGGCCATCGCCGTCGCGGTCGGTGCCGGCTTCTTGCTGCTGGCCAGTGGCGGCGAGCCGACGATCGCCGTCGTGCACGGCGCGGGTGGCGACCTGGGAGTGTCCGACCTGATGATCGCGGGTGTCGGCAACGCAGAGCGCGAACAGGGGGCACGCGTCGACCTGCTCGAGCCGCTCATCGACGCCGAGGAGGACCTCCGGCGGCTCGCGGAAAGTGGGACTGACCTCGTCATCGTGAGCAACGAGTTCGACTTGGCGGTCGACTCGGTCGTGGCCGACTATCCCGATGTCCGATGGGTAGCCGTCGATCCTGCGGCAGTGCACATCGAGAACTCCAACCTCACCGAGATCCATTTCGCCGTCGAGGAAAGCGCCTTCGTGGCCGGTGTGGCGGCGGCGCTCTCGTCGGAGACTCGCTCGATCGCGTTCGTCGGGGGCTACCAGACCTTCCGGACCGAACGATCACGCAACGGGTTCGAACAAGGGGCTCATTGGGTCGACCCCGGGATCGATGTCACCTCCGTATTCATCGGACCCGTCATCGACCCGGTCGCCGTTGCCGAGTCCCGTGACGACCTGGCGATGGAGATTGCGACCGAGATGTATCGCGCCGGCGTCGACGTGATCTTCCACGATGCTGGCCCCGCCGGTGCCGGCATCGTACGGGCCGCGAGTCAACGGTTGGACGAGGGCACCCGGGTGTGGATGATCGGCTCGGATTCCGACGAGTACCTCACACGACCCGAAGCGGACCGAGACGTTGTCCTGAGCTCGACGCTCAAGCGGTTCGACATCGCGGTCGAGATGGCCATCTCGGCGTTCCTGGACGAGGAGCTCGCGCCGGGAGAGACCTTCCTCGACCTGGCCAACGATGGGGTGGCGTTGTCGCGGGCCGGAGGGCATCTCGCCGCGATCGACGGCGAGCTCAAGAACCTCGAGGGTGACCTGGCGTTCGGTCACGTCCAGGTCTCACCTGACGCGGAACGACCACCCACCTGGCAGCACGACGCCGACGTGTTCGTCGAGTTGACGCAGTCGGATGGAGGTTGCACGATCGATCGCATCACGGTGGACGGTATTCAGCTCGACGATGCCGAAGTCGGCACCGGCCTGACCGTCGAGCGCGACGACGTCGTGGTGGCTCAACTGACGAATGCCAGTTCGGATGTCGCCGCGGTCGCGCTGAGGCCGGTGCCGATCGGCACGACGGGGGCCGAACTCGTCGCCGAGGAACAAGCCGGAGTCGTCCCTGCCGCGTCGCTCGGTGTCATCCATGCGATCAGCACTGCGCAACTCGGCGGGTCCACTGGCGCGGCTGCGGTGGTCAGCAGCGACCCAATTGTCATCTCCTGCGTCCTCGGGATTCCGAGCAGCACGTCCACCGCCCATTACCCACTGATCGTGAGCCCGTCATGAACGAAGTCAGTCTGTCCACCCCTCTCGAGCATCCCGGGAACGACAACCCGCCAGGGTCGAAGGAAAGCCGTCGATCGCGAAGGACAACCTGGATCGTTGGGGTGCTGGTGCTCCTCGCCGTCGCGATCATCGTCGTCGTCTGGGCGAGCCGGAGATCGAACGACGACGTGGATGGATGGCAGACGGTTGACGTGAGTGAGCAGGGCCAGGTGGATTCGGTCTACGCGACGGATGGTGCTCGACTCGAACGACGTCCCGACGGGCTCTTCGTCGAGGTCACCGTTCCGACTCCCGAGCCGGGTGCTTACGAGTATCCGACCAACGACATGATCCCGCCCTGGGTCGAGACCCATCCTGCGGTGGGACAGGGTGCCCGAGACGCTCCGGAGATCTTCACCCTCTGGCTGTTCGCCTTCAACGATCCGGGGAGTTGCACGGAGGGGCAGTGCGATTCCGATGACATCGGCGTCGACACCGCAGCGCGGGGAGGCGTCTACCAGGTCGACGGTCGCATCGCAGCCGACGACACCATCCACCTCATCGGCAATGTCCGGCTCGGCCAGACGCAACTGGACGGGGCGCCCCTCGATGACCCGCTCGGTGCCGAGGTACACGTCGCGATCGCTCCACATGGCCGGGCCCTGTCCGGTTCCGATCGCGTGGTGCAGCTCAATACACCGGTTGGCAACCCCGCGCTCTGGTGGGGTGCACGGTTTCCGACGACCTGAACCGTCGATCCCCGCACGCTCTCGCGGACGCACGCAGGGCGAGACGCGATCATGCAGGGGGCGAACCGATCAACTCGACCGCCTTTGACTCGTCGTCGAGCAGCCGCTGACCGTCAGCACCTTGCATGTTTCGAGCTTGAGGGTGCACCAGCACGACAGCGGTGACATTCGAGCCGACATGAGAGGCAGAGGCGTCCGACGGTGGTGTGGGGCTGCCTGCCGGAGACGCTCCGGCGACCACGCCCTGGACCCGGGGCAGTAACAACCTCACCGCCGAGCTGTCGGTGAGCAGGTCGAATCCGATCGCCGGGCCGGCGACCGACTTGGCGTTGCTCACCAGTGGTCGCACGACCCTGACGTCGTGCGATCCGGCGAAGGTATAGGCGCGGGTCGTCGATCCCCCGTATCCCGGCAGTGTGGCGCCGGGATGCGATTTCCCGTCGAGGTAGTCACCGCAGATGGCGCTGCCACCAGCCCCGAGGTTGGTGAGCCCCGTCACACTCGTGTCCACGAGCCGAACATTGCGCGCTCCATCCATTCGGAACGCAATCGCCCCCTTGTTGACGTGGAACATGGAGTCGCCGTTGCAGAGATAGTCGAGTCCGGAGTTGGCGAACGTCGACCTCCCCTCGACCCAGTCGAGTACCCGGGCCGAGATGCTGAGACGCGTCGTGCTGAGGTGGGAGCCATCGAACTCGCCGTTGGCAGCGGCCTTGGCGACGAGCGCTTGAGCGTTGGCGACGACATTGCCGGTGAATCGGTCGCCGGGAGTGATCGTGATCAGCGCACCGGTGTCCGGGTGTCGGTTCCGGGTCTGGAAGACGGCTCCGATGGGGTCGATCGCAGGCCCTTCGCCCACGTCGAGCGCTGGTACTTCGCGGATCGAGGCGACCTGATCGACGACGTGCACGTCGTCGAAGCGGATGTCGAGAGCGGCGTGAGCCGCGTCAGGTGTCACCGGGAAGCCGTTCACCGCGACGCCCACTTGGTTCACGAGGAACGAGTACGAGTTGCCGTCGACCACGCCATGCTCGTTGTGGAAGAGCGCGTACGCATCTGGGTGTTGGATCGGGTCGATCTGGTGGCGTCCTTCGACCACCCATGGATCCGCGATCAGATCGGTGTGGGTGTCGTTGATCGCGGCCCGGAGCGCGGCCTGGATCGTGGATGCGTCGAGTAGTTCGCCGTCGACCGTCAAGGTGGTTGCCGAGACCGGAGACCGAACGAGATGGTCGACGTAGGGCTTGATGAACTGAGCCGACGAGAACGTCCCGAGCACGGGGACGTCCTTGCGGTTCGTGGCGGTCACGTTCTGCACGGTGAGCCCCTGGACGCCGTTGAGGGCCACCGCGCCGACTTCGTAGTCGACAAAGTCGATGTTCTTGATGGTGACGTCGCGGTTTCCGTTGCCGTGGATCCCATGGTGCGAGCTGCGTCCGATGGTGCCGTTCTCGATCGTCACGTTGTTCGCTGGTGAGATTCCGTCGCCGAAGTCCGACGGGCCCTGCGCGGGCAGGAACGGCTGGTCGGCCAGCTCGATCACCGCGAAGAACCGTTGGAGCAGCGCGTGTTCAGCGCTCTGCTCGATCGTGTGCCCGGCCAAGTCGAGCACCACGTCGTCAGCGGTGACCGCAATGGCGGCGAAGAAGCCGACCCCGAATGCCGCGGGGTCGTACCGGGCGTCAGCCGGGCCCCCGGGGATGAAGTGATCGACCCCACCTGCGACGAACTGGGGTGGGAGCGGATGGCCGGCCTGGTACGCGTCGACCGGCACCGTGAGTCCGAGGCTATGGGACGGTGTACCCGCAGTGATCGCGTTGGTCAGTACTGACGGCGAATTGGGATTGAAGCTGATGTCCTCGCCGAGCGCGTACCGGCCGGGCTGGTCGATGACATATGTGCCATGCAGGAAGTCGTCGCTCGTGAGCGTCACGACCGGGCCGCCTCGAGGGCTCGGGTCTGCCGTGACGGTCCCGGGCGCCATGGTGACAGCCCCCACGAGAGCAAGAGCGACAAGCGCAGTGTGTCGAATCATGTCATCTACCTCCAGGCAGTTTGATGAATGCGGATGTCCAGAGTTGAAGGTCTCTGGCCGGTCGTCTGCCGTCGGCACACGCAGGGTGCTGGCGGCAACGCTCGCGACACCCACGTCGCCGAAGCTCATCGCGATTTGTCAGTGAGATGGCCATGGCATCCTCCCACGACCAGCAGACCAGAGCGCCCTTACTGGCGCCTTAGCGGGCCCCGGCCGTTGACGGACTTCCGCATCAACGCCTCGAGCATGCGTGTCCACCCCAACTGCGTCACCTCATCCAAAGCCCCCCGGCGCCGCGACCGACTGTCGTTCCGGGGAATCCCATCGCTGGATCTCGCAGTCGGGAATCACGATGGTCACACCGCGGTTCCGGTACGTCCGTCGGCCGGTGACCTGGAATGGCGTCGGGAGTACCGGCGCCGCCTCGAAGCCTCGCCGCAGTCGATCAGCACGGAGGAGCGCGAAGCGCGCGTCCGGCTGCTCGCCTCCAGCGACTTCTTCGCCGGATGCTCGGGCGACGAGCTGTCGCTGCTCGCCGAGTCGTCGTATCCGCTCGCTTTCGACGCCGGTGAGTCGCTGGTCAGCCAGAACGAACCCTCCCCGGATGCGTTCGTGATCGCAGAGGGATCGGCCGACGTCATCGTCGACGGCAAGACGGTCGCCACCCTCGGGGCCGACGCTGTCGTCGGTGAACGGGGTGTGTTGACCGGCGAGAACCGTTCGGCGACCGTGAGAGCGACCAGCCATCTCGGAGTTCAGGTGCTGTCCACCGAGCGCCTGCGGTCGATCATCGAGTCGAACCCCGCCGCCGCCGAACAGATGCGCCGCTTCGTCGCCCGCTACGACCAACTCGACGGCGCGAGGGGCCCCGTCGGCCCGTGACGGGTCAGGTCGTCGCGTACGGACGGTTGTCGGTGGGTCGCGCGGCCGCTCCGGTGTCGGGAATCGTCGTCGCCTGATCCACGTGATCGGCAAACCACCGCACGACCCCGGCCCGTTCGAGTAGGGCATCGAGTTGAGGCGAACGGTGTGTTCGAGATGCTCGATGATGGTGGTCGAGTCCCACATCAGCTCGCCGTTCGGCGCGGTGACGACCGGGATGCCGCCCGTCCATCCCGCGGCCGCCGCAGTCGGGTGATCGGTCGGTGCACACGGTTCGAGCCGCCATGGACGGTCGCTGAAGTCGAGGTAGCCGGTGACCTTCCGAGTGAAGTACGACCGGGTGAGACCGTGGACGACGTACGGAGCCATGCTGCGAGTATTGGTGCTCGGTGACACCCGTCTGCGAGTCGCCCCGTCTCATGTTCTCGGCGGTCGCTCAGAGCTCGTAGAACGTGGACCCGGGTCGGGCCGGTTCGTCTCGATCACCGGTTCACGCCGACCACGGGACAGCCCGGTCGCTCGGCCGATGTGATCACGCGACGGCCGTCACGGGCTGCAGGCTGGCGTGAACGACGTCCCACTCCATGCGAAGCGCATCACTGAGACGCTTGAACTCGTGCCGGGCGCCGGGTCCGTCGAGGTCGAGCGCAGCGAGCGCGGCGACGGGAGGCATCAGCGCGGCGGCCAGATCGTCGCGACGATCGCGGTATCGGGCGAGAGCGCGCGTCTCGTCAGAGTGGCGCGCCTGGTCGAGGGCATCGGCGAGGAACTCCGCGCTCGTGAACGCATCGGTGATTCCATGAGCGCTGACCGGATCCTTGAAGTACCCGGCGTCGCCGACGAGCGCCCACCCCGGGCCGAACGGCTGACGAAGGAACCCCGGCCTGCCCGCGAATCGCCGGTGGCCACCGACGCAGATCGCATCGGTGAGGTGGCGCGCGAGCGCCGGGCTCGATGCGACCGCCGCGTCGTAGGCCTCCCGAACGTCTCCCCTGCCTGCGAGTTCGTCGGGTCGGCCGGCGATCCACACACACGTCTGACCGTCGTTGGTCGGGATCACGCCCGCCGCGCGACCCATCTGGTCGTAGTAGTTGTGGATCTCTCGATCCGGCAGGCCGGTCCAGTAGCCGTAGAGCATCGTCGCCGACATCACCTCCTCGTGCGTCACCTCGGCGGAGACATCGCGGGCGACCCGGGAACGGATCCCGTCGGCGCCGACGACCCAACGTGCGCTGATCCTTCGATGGACCCCGTCGATGTCGGCCCGGACCCCGTCGACGCGCCCGTCGGCGTCCCGGGTCAACCCGGCCACGGAGACCCCGTGGATCACGTGGGCTCCGCTGCGGACCGCCTCGTCGACGAGGATTCGGTCGAGCACGGTCCGCCTCGGCGAGTACAGACCGTCGACGTCGCCGTCGCCGGTCACGTCGAGCGTCAGCGGATCGCCCCCGTAGTGGATGACGACGGTGTCGGCGGCGGGCGTGCCCTCGTCTCGGAGGCGGTCGAGCAGGCCCCAACGGCTGAGCTGCAGCACGCCGACCCTCGCCAGCGAGTGTGTGGAGAGCGTGTCGCTGCCGTAGGCGGACCGATCCACGGCGAGCACGGTCATGCCCCGGCGGGCGAGCAACATCGCTGTCGCCGCGCCCGCCGCCCGGGCGCCCACGACGACGACGTCGTACGCCGGTGCGATCGTGCCGCCGGCCGCGTGGGGGTGCGGAAGACGGACATCGTCGGGGGGCTGGACTGACTCGTTCATGGTGGTCTCCGTGGTTCGCCCGTCGCCGGGGTTCGGTTGCTGTCCACCACCCTGACGGGGAGCTGATCGTCGAGCTTGAAGAGCCTCTGGAGAAGCTCTGGAGAAATCTCCAGACCACCTCGACACCGCCTCCAAGACCTCCGACGAGCGCGTCCGTACGGTCGAACCATCGAGCCGAACCAGGAAACGAGAACCTTCATGACCAGTACCGACGCCCAGAACCAACGGCGGTCCCGGACCGACCGGCGCGAGGAATTGGCGGCGACGACATGACCGACACCGCCGCAGACGACCGACCGACGGTTCGATCCGCACCCGCCTCCACCCGGTCGATGGCCGACGGGGCCCGGGACATCACGCCCATGGTGATCGGGGTGATCCCGTTCGCGCTTGCCGTCGGTGCCGCGATCGGCACATCCGACCTCTCGACTGCGGAGGGGCTGGCCAGCGGGCCGATCATCCTCGCCGGCTCGGCCCAGCTGGCGACCGTGCAGATGCTGGACGCCGGCGCCGCCCCGGCGATCATCGTGCTGTCGGCACTCGTGATCAACGCACGACTCCTGCTGTACGGAGCATCGCTCGCCCCATGGTTCGCCGATCGGCCACTGCGGACCCGCCTCCTCCTGGCAGTACCGGTCATCGACCAGATGCATTTCACGTGCAGCCCCCGTTTCGAACGCGGTGATCTCGACGAACCAGGCCGCGTCGCCTACTACACCGGCGCAGCGCTCTGGCTGTGCGGGGCGTGGATCGGGGTGCAGGCCGCTGCGGTCGTCGTCGGTGCCCGTGCACCGGAGTCGATGGGCCTCGAGGTCGCTGCCCCGCTCGCGATGGTCGGGCTCCTCGCGAAGTCGGCCACGGGACGGTCGCCGACCGTCGCCGCGGTGGTCGGGTTCACCGTCGCCGCCGTCGCCGTCGGTGTGCCGCTGCACGGCTCCGTGCTCCTCGCGTCGGTCGCCGGAATCTGCGCCGGTTCGATCGCATCCCCAGGCGTGCCTTCGCAGAAGGACGCATCGTGAGCACCTGGATCGTGCTCGCGATGATCGGTGTCGGTACCTACACAATGCGGGTCAGCATGTTCGTCCTGCTCGGCGGACGCACGCTGCCCGCATGGCTCGATCGGCCGATGGCGGTCGTCGCTCCCGCGGCGGTGGCCTCGATCGTGGGCGCGATGACGCTCACGGCCCATGGCCGCATCGACCCGATCGACCCCGCCCAGCTCATGGCTGTGTTCGCCGGCTTCGTCGTGGTCCGGCGCAGCGGCAACGTGATGCACGCCTTCGCGGTCGGCATGCCGACCATGTGGACACTCCAGTTCATCCTCTGACCCCGCCGCCCCGGTCCCCGTGCCGGCGCACCATACTTGCGGAGTGCGCTACCGATTCGAGGACGCCGAAGTCGACACGGACGCCTACGAGCTCAGGAACCACGGCGCACGCGTCCCGGTCGAGCCGCAGGTCTTCGAGGTGCTCACCTACCTGCTCGAACACCGCGGGCGACTCGTGCCCCGGACCGAGATCCTCGACGCGGTCTGGGGTGATCGATTCGTGTCCGACAGCGCACTCGCGTCACGGATCGCAGCCGCTCGCGCGGCGATCGGTGACGACGGTCGTACCCAGCGCTGCATCCGGACGGTGCACGGCCGCGGCATCCAGTTCGTCGCCGACGTCGAGGTGCTCGAGTCCGACGACACCCCCACCGACCAGCCGACCGACACCGCCGAGCTGCACCAGTCGGTCCGGTTCGTCGAAGCCAACGACGGCGCCCGGCTGGCGGTGGCGACCGTGGGCGAGGGCACCACGCTGATCAAAGCGGCGAACTGGCTGACCCACGTCGAGAGGGACTGGCGGAGCCCGGTCTGGCGGCATTGGCTGACCGAGCTCGGTGGTCGCTACCGCTTCATCCGGTACGACTCTCGCGGCTGCGGGCTGTCCGATTGGGATCTGGGTGAGACCGACCTGACCGACGTCGACCGCTGGACCGATGATCTCGAAGCGGTCGTCGACGACTCCGGCGCGGAGCGGTTCGCCCTCGTCGGGGTGTCGCAGGGCGCGGTTCCGGCGATCGCCTACTCCGTCCGCCATCCGGAGCGGGTGTCGCACCTGGTCATCTACGGGGCCTACAGCCGAGGGATGCGGCAGCGCGACGCCGCCGCGCTCGCCGAGTCGAAGACGATCCTCGACCTGATGCGGGTCGGCTGGGGCGGCAGAAAGCCCGCGTTCCGTTCGTTCTTCACGATGACGTTCCTCCCGGAGGCGACGTCGGAGCAGATCCGCTGGTTCAACGAACTGCAGGCCGACACGACGAACACCGAGAACGCGATCCAGTTGGAGTCGGCCTTCTACGACCTCGTGGTCGATGACCTCGCGGCGCAGGTCAGCGTCCCGACGCTGGTCATGCACAGCCGCGACGACATGGCGACGCCGCACGCGGAGGGCCGCCGTCTGGCGTCGCTCATCCCCGGCGCCGAATTCGTCACGCTCGACAGCCCGAATCACGTCCTGATGGCCGACGAACCGGCGTGGGCGGCGTTCCTCTCGAATCTGGAACGTTTCACCGCGAGCTGACCCGACCCGACGCACGACATCGATCTCACTCCGGTCCAGTCCGGTGGATGCCGTTGCGATCGGGGGCCGACGCCGAGTCCGGCCGCCCTCGGGCCTGATGCCGTCGTCGGTGAACGAGGTGTGTTGACCGGCGAGAGTCACTCAGCGACGGCGGCCGGTGGAAGCAGCAGGTAGGCCGCCACGAAGAAGCACCACGCGCCCGCAAGAGTGCCGGAGTTCACGATGGCGGTGTTGAGTTCCTCGCCGGTCGTGCGCAGTGTGAGTGCTGCGATCGCCGCGAGCATGAAGAATAGGGATCCGACGTAGTTCAGCGCCGCGATCCACCAGTTGGTACCGCCGCGCCGACGCTGGCTGCCGCGAGGGCGTACGGCGCGCCAACCGAGATGACTGGCGATGATGAAGCAGATCGACCCGAACATGTCGGGTGCCCACACGAGCGCGTTGGTGTCCGCCGTCGAGAGATTGCCGATCAGGGCGTCGACGGTGCTCACGTTGAAGAACACGGTGCCCACGAGTTGCACGAGTGCGGCCCGCCATTTCGGCTGCGTCGAACGTCCTCGGCGCCTTCGCACCCTCTACGCTGGTGGATCGCACGGCCGGCCTCGTACGAGCACCTGGGTTTTCTCCCGGGTTTTCTGCCGGTCCCGCCTCTCTAGCTCAATGGTAGAGCAGTGGACTTTTAATCCATTGGTTCAGGGTTCGAGCCCCTGGGGAGGCACCGTCGCGGCGAACCCTCGCCGCCCGACCCCTGCGGATAGCCTCTGTCCGGTCATGCACGGAGCCACGAAAACGGGCGATTCACCGCGCGTCGTGCGCCGGTACCTGCATCGTCTGGCCGTGCTCGCCGTCCTACTCCCGGCCCTCGTCGTCGCGCTGTCCGCGGCAGACGATGACGGCGCCGCTGACGCCATCGTGCTCGGCCGTCGCATCGATCTCCCGAACGTCGGCCCGCTCGGCGCCGTGAGCGTCATCGGCGACTCCGTGTTGCTCGGCTCGGCGCTCTACTCACCCACACTGCCCGACCAGCTCGTAGCCCGAGGATGGGGGCCGATCAGGTTCCAGGCCGGTGTCGGCTACAAGGCGGGCCCGCCGACCAACAGCATCAGCGCCGGCTGGTGGATCCCGACATGGCGAAGCGAAGGGTGGGACGCGCCCAACATCATCGTCAACCTCGGGGCGAACGATTCCGGCATCTGTGGCACCGACCTGGCGTGTTCACGTCGGCGCATCCTCGACGTGGTCGACACCATCGGGCCCGGGCGTGGGATCTGGTGGCCGATGGTCACTCGGCTCCAGGGTTTCGGCGCGGAAGCCGCCACCTGGAACACCGCGCTCGCCCAGATCGCCGCCGAGCTGCCCGACTTCCACACGTGGGACTGGCCGACCGAGATGGCCACGGGCGGCTACCGCAGCAACGACAACACCCACCTCGACG
>Ga0316197_10002150_pt1 | contig 14077 bp, 3 predicted proteins | sample OudBiesiAoxic_MG_FD_204939 | JGI IMG/M metagenome (GOLD analysis project Ga0316197, IMG submission 204939) | Coastal sediment microbial communities from Oude Bieten Haven, Netherlands - site A oxic | ecosystem: Environmental > Aquatic > Marine > Coastal > Sediment | place: Netherlands...
CTTACTGCCTTGCTTGTTTTGATGGCGATTATGCGGGGATAAATGCTTTGGAGGCGGGGCTAGCCCCATCCTCCCAGCCATCGTCAATCCCCTCAAGCCAACCGTCCTCCCAGCCGTCTTCCCAGCCGTCCTCGATTCCGTCTGAAGCCCCCTCCAGAAGTCAGAATCCAACTCCTCCGAGCGCCACTACATCAACTTCGACCACAACCGCGACTGAAACTGTAAGCATTATTCAGATACAACAAGTCCTGCCCGGGGCCAGGTGCAGATTCCCCTGCTCAGATTGTGCAATCGAGATGGACTGCTCTTCAATTGTATTACCAGTGTTACTCAGTTTGAGGTGGGCGAGGGGAATGGGGGAGAGAACGCACGCCTAGAGAGATAGCTGCATAGGTTGGGCGGTGCACCTGCTGTGCACCTATCTGTCGTAATCCTGATATTTTACACCAGCTAGTTAAGTTGTCTAATACGCCCAAAACCAAGAATTTGATATGCTGCGTGAACCAGTTTCTTTGCACTGCTTTGGCACAACTACTATACAACTCTCTTTCTTCTACTTGCATTTCTACTTTTGCTTCTACTTGTTCATCCTGCGGCGTTTCATCTTCAAGTTCATCTTCTTCTTCTTGTTCTTCTTGGTCTTTGACTTATTCTTTTTCTTAAATAGATTCGCTTCCTCAGCAGCAGCCCTAGCCAATTGTCTATTCCACCTCATGCCATTCTCATTCGGTAGCTGCACATAACCCTTGAAAAAACACTCTGCATATTTGCACCTCTCCAGATCACGCAAAAGTTTTGTTGTCCCCCAGTCACCTCTCTTGAGGAGCAGTCGCATGTGCTCATTGTACTCCACTCGAGACAAGCCAACATGAAGTCCTTCCCACTTGTGCCTAAGTTTGTGGTGTGGGTGGTCAGAGACGGATAGAATTAATCTTCGTATTGTTCTCCCTTGCGCTTTGTGAACAGTGATGCAAAATCCTGGTTCGATGCAAAAGTAATCTCTTAATAGAACCGTGGACGTGTCATAAAGCGGATACCAGCTAAAGCTGCGTCTTAACCCAGAAGTTTGATCAAGGCGCGAAGTCTTGTAGGCAGCTGGAACATAAGTTTTTTCCCAATCATTGTAACTGGCGTACTTTGTGGATATTGGAATGACAATGCGGTCATCTTTTGCGAGAGAGCCGTGTTGCCATTGTTTTCTCTCTGCTGCATTCTCCTTCTTCTTCTCTTCAGAGTCTCCCGGCCAGTCGGCAAAAAGCTCGACGTTGATGGCGCTTGGAGGATTGTGGAGGGTAATTGTTGCGCCGGGAGAATGAGCAGTCAAATGTTTGTGGAACTCTGCCTCGTCGTCTGGATCATCGAAGGATATCGAATCATATTTTATTTCAGTTCCGTTCGCTAGGGGCATTCCTTTGGAAGTGTTTATATTGTGGTTGAGATAGCCCAATGCTCCAGGCACAAAGAATTCATAAAAAGTCTCGTTGTTTGCCATCGCATGTTTGATGTGCTCCTCCGACCTTGGCTTTCCAACCCATTTGCTATATTCAACCTTTCTAAGCCACCTTACCAAAAATGTGCCGTAATAGGATGCCCAGTCTTTGGCTTTGTGATTGATTATCTGGTGTCTCTCTTGATTTCCTGTGACGAGGGTTGTTGCAAAACGAAAGTCACCATTGCCTGCCACATCCTCTTCATTCAAAAGTTTGCACTTCTTCAGATCCTGTATTTTGACCTTGCCTGACCTTCTCATATTGTTTATGATTTCTGTGTGAGCAGGATCTTTCGAGCGATGCTGCTTCGTCAGCTGGAAGTAGAGAAACTTCTGAAACAACCTGAGACCCTCGTTGTGTACGTTTACACAGTGCTTGCTTCGGTCCCAGCGGTTGATGTCCGCGCTTGAATCCTGATGCTCTTCATACTTCATCGTCGCTTTTGCCAGATTGTCGCCTCCAACGGGTGGCAGTTGGCAGAAATCGCCATAAAGCACGACAGCAATGCCTCCAAAATCCTTGTCACTCTGGAGGAGCTCCATCAACCGGGCACTCAAATAGGCCAACACGTATGGGTGCACGGTGGATATTTCATCCACAACTATGCAGCTGATTTTGTTGATATCGTACATTTTCGTAAACTTTCGCTTCTTCTCGTCTGACCACGGCAAAATTATCTTCTTAAAGTCGACCCCACCCTTGCCCTTTCGCCATTCAGTTGGGATGTCGAACAATGAGCATATAGAAGAACCCCCAATGTTGACAGCAGCCACTCCGAGGTAGGCAGTCTTGACCTGTGTCCCCACATCCATCAGAATTGTAATGCCGTCCACGGTTTTGACCACTTTTGACTTGCCGTTTCCAGGTCCACCACACACTAGCAAAAGTGGTGCATTGTAACTTTTCTCTTGATGGCGTCCTTCCCGAATAGCTCTGTAGTGTTCACGAATTTCTTCAATCACTGGAGTTTTATCCGAGGATAGATCTTCCTCCTCCAAGTAGTCGTTGACCTTGGCCTCTCGGTTAAGCAATCCCGAATGCCTGCCGTCAGTCCTGCCAATGTTTTCTTCTTCGTCGTCAGTTGGCTGAAGTTTTGCCAGTTTGTTGGCAAACTCTTCATTAAACTTAATGGTCCTGACTGGCTCTGAAGGACCTCGTGCAGCATGCTCTTTGTCTCTTGGCGCACCATCCAGTTTCGTCAACTCCGTCAGCAGCTCCCTGCTGTGAGAAATCATTTTTGAAGCATCGTTTGTCTGGCGCAGTGTCAACCGCCCACTGGGCACACCAGTGTAGTCAACCTCGCCATTGCAGTCTTGGCCAAACTTCCCTTTCTTGTACTTGGCGTATTCAGCGCTGGCCAATTCTTTGTCTTCTGCTGACCACAATGTGCGCCTGCGGCCTCGATAATTGGACAAGACGTTCTTCTTCTCTTCATTGACACCCCAACTATGCACCATCCTTTCCATCTGCTCCAATCTGGATCGATTCACATCTTTGTTTACTCTTTTGATCTGCAGCTCTTGCACAAACTTCAAAAATGCCTCCCAGTTGTACTCGTATGTGCAGCTCTGACCTTCCTCGTACAAGTCTAGTTCTGGTCGAAACATAATCAGATAGTCGCATGCAAACTTGTCAGCCTTCATCCTCCATGCCTTTTGTTTCTCAGGATCTGATGGCTCGCTTCCAGGGTTGCGGGCTTGGCTGGAAAAAAACTGTGGGGTGCATTGCTTTGACCTCATGTACTGAAAGTATCGGCCTGGGCCAGGGCCACCAATTCGTTCCTCCAGGCCGTGTCCAAAGGAAAACTCCTTGCTTTTTGCTCTTCCCTCCGACCCATCTGCACCGCTTTCCTTCCCTCGCCGATTTACTTGTACCAGGGAATAATACTCCAGCCTGTTCAATCGTTTCAGTGCTTCTCCTCGGTATCGATAAAACACTGGATATGGAATGGAATACAAAACGTCAGTGTCGTGAGGTCTTATGATTTTGCCCTGCCCGTGTTCGCCAGAGACATAATTCAATGGAACCGCAATGCGTGAATCTTTGAATTGCACAGGCTCTGCAATGGTATCTTCATCGCTTGATTCTTCGCCGAAGAAGAAGGATTCGTTGTCAGCCTCTTCTTCGTCTTGGCTTTCGACATCAGAAGTGTCATCCAAAGCACCTGTGTCTGAATGCATGCTGCAAGTGAACTCAACAAAAGTCAATATTTATTAGCAAGCAATGGCACAGGTAGTATGAAAAATAAGAAGTCTATCCTTGGCTGATGTGTTGGTGAAGAGGAAGGCTAGAGAGGGTGTTCGTGCGGCGCGGGCCCAGACCCGCCACGTCCTCTCCTCCCAATTAACTCACCTATTTTCGAATATGAGTCTATTCTGACTGCCCTCTTCATTGCAACTTTCGCCTTCCACACTCATTTCATCGCAGACGTCATCCATCTCTTCATCGTCATCATCACTGTCACTGGGAATCGAGGCTGAGGTGTACGAATCAGCATCGCCGAGTGATTCAGCATCGTCGACTCCATCCAAACGAATGCCCATATCATCAAGGCTTCGGCACTTGCCAAAATACTCATCTAGGACAAAGTTTTTTGTGGATCTCAAGTCATAATATGAGAATATATCTGAACAAACAGTAGGGCCCATGCCAAGCAAAGCCAAGGCTGCTTGAGTATCGGAAATTTCCATCAAAGAATTCAGCTTGTTTAGCACACGTGTCACGATGTATTGTACCTGCCTCTTGGTAGTTTCTGAATCGTCTGCAACACTTGGGTGTTGCAATGCGTGATGTTGAGCGTGAGCCAAGAGGGGTAGGGCATCGATGACCTTCACTCCATTTTTGTTGATGTAGGGACCGATATAAAACAAAGCCTGCTTGCTCTGCTCTTTCGAGCCAAGGAAGCCCAAGTTTGTATTACACCCAAGCAAAGATGTCAAGAGAGGATTGTATTCAACCACCCATCCATTTCTATCCTCCAACTTATTTGCCACCCTGTCGTACAAACCAACAAGCTCTTTGAGGCTTAGCGATTTGAGCTCTCTCATTATTGCATTCCTCTTGGGTACAAAGAGTTTGTAGCAATCCTCACCAGACTTTTTGACAAAATAAATAGCCGCCTCATTCTCAGCATCTCCTCCTGCCTCAAGAACTCCCTTGAGACTGAAACTGCCCGACAATGCATCCTCTGTATACAAACGCACATTGACTCCTTTTGCTTTTGAGAGCAAATACAGTTCTAGCTCTCCACCTGGCTGGTTAGTCTTGGTATAGGCCGAAAGGCTGCAGTTGTACTGGGCCAACTTTTCTCGGGCAAGCTGCTCTAAAGTCCTACCCCGGAACTCGTCGCCAGGGTGCCGTTCCAACCACTCCATGAGCTCCTTCCTCAAATCCTTGATGGATTTCGCGCATGCCACTGAAATTCCTGCCGTTACCAATCCTTTGAGCATCCCATGAAACAGTTGGTCATTATCGTCAAAGAAGGAATGCACATCAATCTCTTCTGAACTGTAATGTTCTTTCTCTAGAGCATCACAATCAACTATGTAGCTGCACTGAGACTGAGAATTGATTTCACCCCACATTGTCTCCGACAGTTTTGATATGATGTGGGCCTTTGCCTTTTCTTCATCGTCCAACCCATAATCCAATGCAGGCAGTCCTTCCAACTGGGGCCTATTGAGTTCCCACAAAAGAGTTCGATTGTCTGGAGATGTAAGAGGGAAGAAGTCATCTTTCGAGTCCTCTGGTATCGGACCAGCAGCTTCTATGTCCTTTTCTACCGCTTCTTGCTTCTCCTCACTCCAAAATAACTGAACCGGTCTCGTTTTATTGGAGTCGCCGGCAGGCCTGAACATCCTGCACCCATGATAGCCATTTGGCGGTTTGTAGCACGTATGACTGTGCTCATGGATGTTTCGCCCACAAACTGTGCAATAGGTGAAATCCCGAAATTCATCTCTTGCTTCTGCGGGGTCAGGAGGCACTTGCATTGAGCTGGCGGCTGCATCTCTTCTTTTGAATGATTGCGAGCTATCACAGTTTTGTTTGAGGTCTTTTGTTACCAAATCTCTAACGTGGACTTCTCTTGGCAGTGTTGCATTGTAGGTTGAGTCTAAGACAGATCCGACTTGCTTGCAAAGTTCAGGTAGGTCCGCTACCAACTCAAGAATATCCGGCGACAATCCACCCCACAGAACCACATGAAAATGAAGTGATCCACCTCCAGTGGTCTCGTTGACGCCAAGATACCCCAGTGGCGTTCCAATGATGGCCCCAAGTTTCTCTTCGTCCCAAGATGCAAATTCCGTCGTCCGGGTGGTCCCAGCCTTTTGCCCAAAGCCCGGTCTTTTGCCAACAAGGATTGACAACACGTCGATCACCAACTGTTTGTAAACACAGGCCGCTCCGACTGGGTTGTTAACCAATGCTTGAAGTCGAGCACTGTACGAGGCCGGGATGGAGATCTCATCCTCTCCAAAATAACACTTGAAACCATGTTTCATCGCTTCGTGATGCCCACCAGACACGACAGCTGGAAAGTCTGAGTTGCTTGAACTGCTCATGGCCATTCGGATTGCCGTGGGATGATTGACGTCATCGATGGCAAAGGTAAGAAATGCTGGAGCGCAGCCACGTCTGCGACGCATTGCCATAATCTTACCGCCCGTATCAGTTCTTGCAAGTGCCCCATATGTAGTTCGCTTCCCACCACCAGTAAGAATCGGCTCGATCTTTTTCATTACTTGTTTTGCAATCTTCCCGTGTGGGTCTTTCACCGCCTCTTTCAACTTTTGCTGGAAGCTCTCAGACATGTAATCTTCAGCAAATTTTGCAAACTCGCTCGGATTCTGGGCTTCCTTTGCGTGCACGCCCCTGATCGAACCGTGCCTCTGCATCTGGTCAAACAGGTAGAACAAAAGCGGTCGACACGAAGCAGCATTGGTCGTGAACTGCATCAAAAGATGCTCTACCTGCTCCTCATTTAACGACGGTCTGTTGCTGTCATATGCTTTCCCCAAAAAGAAGACGTCAGGAAAGGCCTTCACCATTCCTTCATCCTTTCGGCCGGAAGCTCCACCCGAAAACTCATTAAATGGATCTTGCTCCCGATACGACATCGACTCCGCTTTAGTCGCTTCCTTTGACTCGTTGTATTGTTTTTTCTCATTACTGATGTTGATTCCTAATTCTCGAGCAACGCTAACAAGATAATCGTGGGTGTCGTCGGTGGTCGTATCATGAGCAGTCTTTTTTGATCTTGTCAGATGACTGAAATGCATTGGAAAGTCAGTGTCAGTGTTGTCCTTGTCACCATCACCCTATCATTTTGTTGGTTAGGAAAAAACATTGGTGAGTAAAGAGGTCAAGATGAAGGCGTTAGTTGCGGTGAGCAAAATGTGAGGTAGTAGCCTGCCAATTGTGAGGCGAGCTGACATCTCTACCTCAAGCTGGTGCCGCTGGCAGTAGATGGGGGGCATAGTAGAGGTGCAGGCAGATAGCAAACTCAAAGTGCTGCAATCGCTGCACATACGACGGATATAATTTATAATAGCAACTCCATCGTTTCAACAGGTAACTCACCTCATTGACCGAAGCCGCTTCTCCACGGCCCGATGCTACGCGGACTTCTCTGATGTCATCCCCGGCAATGTCGGCCTCCTTTGCAATCTTTTTGTCTGCCGTCACCATCACCGCCTCCTCGACGAGGGCTTTGTTGCATTTCTCTATTCTCTCAACCACAACTGGGAAATCCTCCAATTCTTCGTCACCAGAATACCACTCGTTCACATCCTTCAAAACCTTTAGCCATTGATACACTGCAAAAGAACGAGCACAAACTTGTGCTGAACCCAAGGCCTTCTTCGCCAAATGATCGTACTGCCCATCTGGCCCGACGAAATGAATTTCTATGCTGCCATTGATGCTTTCTTCACTCAACAGTTTTTTGACAACTCGCGGACAGTCGTGATCGAAGAGAATTGAATGGCCTCTGATGGCAGAGTGGCTGAGCTCTCTCTTCTTGCCGTCGTTGCGTTCGATTTTTACAGCGCATTGGTAGTGTCGGACTAGCGATATTATTTGACGCTCACGTGAAGTCAGAGGCACAAGGCCAACTCTTCTAGGGCTCCCAAAATCCACTCCTTTTGCAATGGACCGCATAGGCGCTTTGGTCTTTTCGCTTGGCTCAAACTCGCAGCAGTTGCCGCAGAGTCTTGCTTTGAAATCCTTCCTGCCGTCGCCATCAGTAAACTCTTGAACGAATTCGGGGTGCAAATGAAAGTATTTTGGCTTGCTTCGATCAAGCTCGCCATTATCACTCTTGCAAAACATCCAATCTGGAAGGGTAGTATCTTTGGTTAGCTCGTCTGGCTTCTTTGCAGGCCATCTCGAATATGCTCTCCAGGTCTCAAAAATATCATCCTCTCCCTTGTCGTTGATTGGTAAATGCAACGGTGGCTTCTCCATTCTTTCCAAATGCTCTGATCGGTTTTCATCATCCAATTCTGCCCAATGAAGAGACTTTACATCCCTATCCCTGCCATTGTTTTCAACTCGGAAGCCGCATGATGCACAAGTCAAAAGAGGGGCATCGACTGATGTTAAATCCTCTTCAGTATGGCCTTGGGTTTCCTTGCCCCACGAGACACCACGGCCTTGAGCCTTCAAGAATTTCTGCCCCAGTTCTCGCTGCTTCTCAGGCGTGATTAGTTGAGAGTCTACAATTTGGTCCATTCTCTTGATGATGAACTCGTGGCATGTTTTGATAACATCATCATCTTCATGGTTGCTTGCCTCCAGAGCCTCGAGGGCATCTTCGCAGAGTTTCTCAAACTCTTTGTCAATTGGCCTTGGGTGTGCCGTCTTTGGAAGGTCAAACCTCCTGCCACTCTTCTGTTTGACCCCACGAGCATATTTTTTGACATCCACGTATGCCATGGGGTAAATGTCATCGTCCTCCTCGCAGTATATCCAAAAGTAGCGTTTCTCCTCATCTTTGTATTCCACATCCACAATTTCACAATCGTATTTTTTGCTGTCGGACTTGCGCCAACCTGTCCACCACCAGCCCGGCACCTCTAGTTGCATCCCAATCAGAGATCTGGCCCAAGCATCAAGAATTGGAGCAGGCTTTCTCTTCTCTCTCAACTGAGTGTACTCTTCGTCACAGTCCAAGCCTTTCGTCACCAACCATTCCAGTGCAGCCAGTTCCGAGTTGTTGATCCTCTTCTTCTGTTGCCAATCCTTGATCAACTTCCAGTCATTCTCCTTGATGCGTTCATGAACCACTCGAAGCAAAGACACCTTGTCTTCGATGCTCTCTCGACAGAGCGTGTTCAGGCCACGCAGTTTCTGTTTTGAAGCGTCTGCATCGCCTCCATTGTCATCAATTGTACTGCAAAGTTTGTTGAACAAGCACTTGCAGGCAGTCAGCATCCGAGGCTCTCTGTCTCTCCAGCTTCCATTGTTTGCATACCAAAGTTTCACCGACAATTCTGGATTATCTTGAAAGTAATTGAAGAGGAAATCCCTGCCAGGCACCTCCCACAACATGGTAGTGTCGAATGAGCCAGCTTGATCCAATGTGATGGCTTTTCTCGCCTCTCTCAAGCCTCTCATGCTTTCCTTTGCCTTGGCATTTTCAGTCTCGACCTGCTCGGGAGTCCTCTCTTCTTTGCGCTTCTTTCTCTTTGCATTGTGTTCCTCCTTCTTTTTGGGATCCCTGCCTGCCCACGCATCCTGCCTCTTACAATTATCTTCTTCCTTTTCCTCCACAGTCCTTTTGCTGCGAGTTTTCCTCATCGTCAAGACCTTTTTGGCCTTTACCTCTACCTTCTTTTCATCAGTCATGCGTTGCCTGTATGCCTTTTGCTTGATGGCGGCGGCGCTCATTGCTCCCTTTCCTTTGGGATGCCCTCGCCGCTTTCCAGCACTCCTGAGCATTGGCGATGCAATCTCTGCATTTTTGAGCTTCTTCTTTGATGGTGTGAGTTTCCTTCGAGACAATCTCACTCCTCCTTGAATCTCTCCCATCTCATCGTCCATTGGAAAGGCAATCTCTTCTGCAGCCGTAAGTTTTAGATTGGTGGCTCCTCGAGGCGATCGGATTCTCGAATCCTCTGCTTCATTGCTGCCGGCTGGTTTGGCTGCTGCCACAGGGATCTTCTCTGGATCTTCTCGGGAAAATTCAGCAGTTGGCTCACTCGGAGCTAGTGCCATCTCCTCGTCCTTGATTTGTTGCTCAGTCTCTTCTACTGGCGAATCAAGGTCACCAGCAACGCCTCGTTCATCAACTTCAACCGCTGTGGCAGAATTGCGGCTGCGCGTAGCCACCACAACGATAACCATGGGTATGATTATGAGAAATCTCAACAGCAGCAAATTCTCGATGAAGTTTGAGCACTTGGCAGAATTGCAGATGACAGGGAAATGACTTTTGTAAGTGTTGGAGCTTTCTTCTGACAAAAGCTTTTCAAGGTCGGTGTTGGCGGATGGAGCTACTGCTGCTGCTTCACTCACTGCCGACATTGTAGCAGCAATCGCGAAGAGAAGAAGCAGCGGCGATCTTGTCCCTGCGTGAATCATGGCTTTGCAGCATTTCCCGAACACTCTTGTCAGCAGCAGGGGTGCAGTGGCAATGCAGAACACGGTGCTCAAGCGAGTTTCTATCCTACTACTTGCAGAATCCTCTTCTTCCGTTCCATCTCTCTTTGCTCCCCCTACTTTGGGAGGCCGACCTTTTTTTCCAGCACCCCCGAGCAGCACTCCACTTGGCGTGTCAGACTTGTGTTCAGAGATTGATGTATTTAGCATCATTTGAAGAGAGGGTGGCATCGGGTCAAAGGGGTCATTCAGTGGAGTGGATGTTGGCCAAACGAGATCTTCGTCTTCAACACAAGCACTCTTTTCAGCTTCTCTCCTCACTGATGATGCAACTTCTCGTCCGCGATCATTACCCTCTAGGCGCCTGCTGGTACAGAAACTGCAGCTGCAGCCACAGCAAGACAAACTGTGTGAGCAAGTTGGACACTCTTTCGAGCGATGAGATTCTCTCTTCCTTCCCTTTGCCCTTGACTTGCACCTCCCTCGAGTTGCATCCCTATCCCTTTTGTACCTTCCTAGGATTCTTAGCTTTTGTCTTGCTTCTGCAATCGCCTTGCCACGCTGGATGGTCGTTTCATCCTTCTTCGATCGAGAGGCGAGTGGCGCCTTGCCCGATGATGAAGCTAGTTGCATGCGTCTTACGTCAGTTAGGACGCCCTGACACAGCCGCCCCTCTTCTTCCATCATTTCAGCAATATCGTCTTCTGAGGAGCATTCGTGGCAGCTCAGCGATAGAGTTTGAGCACGACCCATTCTCTTGTTGATGCTTTCCATACGTTCCATTGACGCGTGCCCAGAGGATGTGATACGATCAAGGACGCGTTCCAGCCGAGACTCGCTGCCGTCCCAGTTATTACAGACATCCTGTCGAGGCCTGGAAAGTGCGTCCTTTTGCTCGTCTTCAGCCAAGCCCACTTCAGTTCTGTGAGCCTTCTCGGCCGCCTTGAGAGCTGATTTGCACCGCCTCCATGCTGACTTTTTCTTGGCCTTTGTTTTTACCAATCTACTGTTGATCATCTCGTAGTCCGCTGCTTCCCCCCTCTCTGCCAAGCGTGCTGCGGCCTCGCGCGCCTTCTCTGCCGCTCTGCAAGCAGATTTGCTTTCATACTTTGCTTCCTCCCAGGCGACCTTTGCTGTTGACAGTCGCTCCTCATACCGCCGATCAATGACACTCCTTTCTTTGTTGCTGCACCCCAAAGTCAACTCTTTGACTTTCCAACCCAAGCGGGCCAGAGAAGACTGGGCAAGGAGAACACTCGCCTTGAACTCTGCAGTGGCATCTCTGCGCTCCTTTTCGATGTCCCTTTCGATTTTGTTGATACGACCCCGGGGACTGAGGTGGCTGTAGGTCTCCACCATTGTGTGTTATTCTGCTTGTCCTTTTTCTTTGTCCTTGGGAAGCGGCCCTCGCCACTTTCAACTGGCGGACGACGTAGTGATACCTGCAGAGCAGAAAGGAGGAGGATACCAGTGAGAGTTGTGAGAGTCGGAGGGGCGAGAAAATCAGGTGGGAGAGGAGCGCGAGACTCTGGCGCAATGGGTGTGCTTCTGATGAATCTATATGCATCGAGTGGATAGGGGTATGTCGTAATAGCCAGAGAACGCATTTCATACACATCAAAAGCTTTGTTTCTTGATGTTTCTGACATCTGTACTTGTTGATTCGCTCTGGTCCGCGAGTGGCATTGCATTCAGTGCTTGTTCTTCGGTCGTTGGACAGATCGGTTTCTATCAGGTTTCACCAGCCAAAACAGTACAAAATCCTATTTCAATGAACAGAACTTGTATACCCCAGGTAGTAACCACTCACCTTAAGCAACCGTTCGATAAGACGTGATTGTGAAGAGAGGAGGATGGCTGTGATGTGAATTGTGGGTCAAACCGAAGTAGTGGACACCAGAAGCAGTGGCGGTGGTACTTCTTAAGATGGTTAGCCGCAGGTGGAACCGAGAAACAGTGTTGCTAACCCGCAAGCGCCACAATGTAGACTTTCATCTATGGTGGCGGTGGTGTGGCTTAAGACGATTAAATACAGTGAAAAGAAGGAAGATGCATCAGCCAGTGCAAGGTGAGATGATTCTTCTTGTCAAAAGTTGAGATGATTCTTCTTGTCAAAAGGTGAGATGATTCTTCTTGTCAAAAGGTGAGCCTTTTGATCATTCTTGTCAAACCCACAACTTACTCGCCAAATGCCACATCGCCATGCGTATGGGTCTGCGCCCACCCAGCAATGCACATCTACTAACGCCGGACAATAAATAGGTTGTTTAGACCGATTGTGGTTGACAATAATAATAATGGATTTAGTCAAGAGCAATTGTAAGACTGTAGTAAATTATTAATACATTACTTAGAAGCACATAACCTGCCGGTTGCTAGCAACGACCACCTTCTATGTATGTCTATGCAATAGAAATAGCACGCTGCTTAGCTCAATGGCTGCTCATCAATTAACTCTTTCCTGCCGCATACCTGCATCACACCACCTGCTTGTTTGCAAAGTAGCATAGAATAACCAAGTAGTTATCCAACCGTATGTCCGCCGCGGCAATAGCCGATACACCATAACCCATGGAATATAAACAAACCACCGCCCAGGAGGTTAGCCAGAGAGCCAATCTACGATTAAATGTGCTTTGAACGGTGAAAATCGGGCGTCTTTCTGGTGCATAGTGATATATGAAAATATGCAAGAGGGGTGGGTTGATATCTAAGCAAATATTGGTGCTATGAATGCAAGTGGGGTTAGGGTTAGGCATGCTAAGCTTGGCATATTCAATGTCTGCATGTAAGCTTGGATATTCAATTCAACATTAATAGTTTTACAAGATACCTAGAAGCAGTTACTCTACACGTTCAGTTGAGATAGGATTGGAGCTCATTGTCCAGGATGGTACGTTGTTTCTTCTGCTGAATATATGAGAGCCGAGAGGTCTCTAATGCTTCGATTGATTCCAGGATGCTTCTTGTCGACCCTGGGCCTGACCCGGATGCTTCTTGTCAGCACTGCGCCTCAAAGTTGATGACCTAGAGTGGTAGCCACCCCGACCATCGACTATTCTAAGATAGGTACCCAACTTAGGTCGCAAAAGCGAGATAAAACCATGAACCGCCCTACTTCAGACGACGGCCGCCCCTAAAACCACAACTGATGAAATCGACAATTCTGCCGATGATATCCCCGTCAGATATAACCGTTGCGTATTGTTCTAGCTCAGTTTAATATTATGTCTTGTGTAGACTAAGATAAACAACATTTTGTAGACGACGCATTCGCCCGCCGGTCGACGATTCGAACCATGCCCATCAGATGTGCCGCGCAACGGCCACAGACAATGGCGATGGGCGCAACGACCAGGGTAGGCGCTGATACGATAAAATAACTTAAGTATTACGAGCCAAGGACCATTCATTTTAACTGAAACATTAATTTTATTGAGCTTCTATATGACGTAACATTTTTGATGCCGTCTAAACGCACATTACCTCCCGTCGTTATTATTTCAACTCGTAGACGCCTCCCCGCAAAATTGTCACTACATGTCTGATAGCGTAGCTTCTCGTCTTTTCAACGGTACCCCGGTTGATGCCATCAAACGAGTGCTCATTGTGTTATGCCATCGCTGGCCATGGCTTTTGCGTGAGCTTGAGAAGCTGAAAGATGCTTTGACAGCCCACAGAAGTAGGGGACCGACAAGATCGATCCAATGATGCTTCTTGTCTCGATAGCCCACGGAAGTAAGGGACCGACAAGATCGATCCAATGATGCTTCTTGTCATGGATAGCCCGCAGAAGTAGGGGACCGACAAGATCGATCCAATGATGCTTCTTGTCATGGATAGCCAGCAGAAGTAGGGGACCGACAAGATCGATCCAATGATGCTTCTTGTCATGGATAGCCCGCAGAAGTAGGGGACCGACAAGATCGATCCAATGATGCTTCTTGTCATGGATAGCCAGCAGAAGTAGGGGACCGACAAGA
>Ga0316197_10002151_pt1 | contig 14075 bp, 13 predicted proteins | sample OudBiesiAoxic_MG_FD_204939 | JGI IMG/M metagenome (GOLD analysis project Ga0316197, IMG submission 204939) | Coastal sediment microbial communities from Oude Bieten Haven, Netherlands - site A oxic | ecosystem: Environmental > Aquatic > Marine > Coastal > Sediment | place: Netherlands...
GCTTATTAACAGCAATTGGTCACGATAACGAGACCGAAGGGGAGGGATGGCGACGATATTGGACGCGTAATATACTGTAAAATATGATAAATATGGTGGGCCCGGTAGGACTTGAACCTACGACCAAGGGATTATGAGTCCCCTGCTCTAACCAACTGAGCTACAGGCCCAAAACAGGCGGGATTCTAACAGGTTTCCAGGTTGTTTTGTCAGCTTGCGCTTGCTCCGGAATTGAGTCGGGTCTGTTTTTTTAGGAGCTGATAATTATCCGATGTCGCCGCGGTAGATGTTCATAGCTAGCGATTTCACCGTAAGCGGTGTGCCACACACTATACGGTGGCACACCGATAAGGGATTACTCGATTTCCAGGAAACTGCGCAGCTGTTCAGAACGGCTGGGATGGCGCAGCTTGCGCAATGCCTTGGCTTCGATCTGGCGGATGCGCTCGCGGGTAACGTCGAACTGTTTGCCGACTTCCTCCAGCGTATGGTCTGTATTCATGTCGATACCAAAACGCATACGCAGAACTTTGGCTTCGCGCGGCGTCAGGCCGGAAAGTACTCCCTGGGTGGCTTCCTTCAGACCTGCGCCTGATGCGGAATCCACCGGTGAATCAATACTGCCGTCTTCGATGAAGTCGCCCAGGTGTGAATCTTCGTCGTCACCAATCGGTGTCTCCATGGAGATGGGTTCTTTGGCGATCTTAAGCACCTTGCGTACCTTGTCTTCCGGCATGTCCATGCGTTCTGCCAGCTCTTCGGGCGTGGGTTCGCGGCCTATTTCCTGCAGCATCTGGCGCGAGATACGATTGAGTTTGTTGATGGTCTCAATCATGTGCACCGGAATGCGGATAGTGCGCGCCTGGTCTGCGATGGAGCGCGTAATGGCCTGGCGAATCCACCAGGTCGCATAGGTCGAGAACTTGTAACCGCGGCGGTATTCAAATTTGTCGACCGCTTTCATCAGGCCAATATTGCCTTCCTGGATCAGGTCCAGGAACTGCAAACCGCGGTTGGTGTATTTCTTGGCGATCGAGATGACCAGGCGCAGGTTGGCTTCAACCATTTCCTTCTTGGCGCGCCGTGCCTTGGCTTCTCCAATGGACATGCGGCGATTGATGTCCTTGATGCCGCTGATGCTCAGGCTGGTTCTGGACTGTATGTTAACCAGCTTGTTCTGGGCGCGCAGAATCTCTTCCTTGTGCTGATCGAGCACAGGCGAGTACTTGTGGCCACCCTTGATCTGTTTTTCCAGCCATTTGAGGTCGGTTTCATTATCCGGAAAAGAGGTGATAAAGTCCTTGCGCGGCATAAGAGCCTTGTGCACGCAGATAGACATGATGACGCGTTCGTGGGCGCGGATACTCGCAACCGTTTGACGCAGGTTGGTGGTGAGTATGTCAACCATGCGCGGCGCCAGCTTCAGGTGTGCCAGATGTTTGTCAACCTGAACGTGCAGTTTATCGATGCGTGGCTGGTTCCTGCCCTTGCCGGTAAGCGCAGTCAGCCATTTGTCGTATATGTTCCTGAGTTCGGCAAAGAAAATGCGGGTTTCTTCCGGGTCAGGCCCGGTATCCACCGGTGTATCATCCTCTTCTTTATTATTGTCCGATTTATCACTGCCCGCAGCGCTGGGGCCCTGGGTGGCCGGTGTCGGAATAGGGGCGTCGACCGCATCCGGGTCGATAAAGCTGGTGAACAGGTCAGAGAGCCGGCTTTCACCAGCTTCGAACTTTGTATATTCTTCGAGCAGCAGCTGAGCCGACGCTGGAAAACTCGCCAGCGCTGAATAAACCTGCGACAGTCCGTCTTCGATACGTTTGGCGATCTCGATTTCGCCTTCCCGGGTCAGCAGCTCAACGGTGCCCATTTCCCGCATGTACATGCGTACCGGGTCCGTGGTGCGGCCGAATTCACTGTCAACGGTCGCCAGGGCTGCGGCAGCTTCTTCCGCAGCGACTTCGTCTGTTGTGCTTGCCGTGTCATTGGAAAGTATCAGTGTATCGGCATCCGGTGCAGTTTCATGCACCTGTATACCCATGTCATTGATCATGCCGATAATGTCTTCGATCTGTTCCGGGTCGACAATGTCATCCGGCAAATGATCGTTGACTTCGGCATAGGTCAGGAAGCCTTGCTCCTTTCCTTTTGCGATCAACAGCTTGAGTTGCGATTGTTGGTCCTGGTTCATCACCTGAACGTATCCCTATACGGGCCAGTTTCCACTGGCGAAAAAGTCAAACGACCATTGTATCTCATACAGGCTATATTAGCCAATTCTGTTACTCTTGCCAGTATTTACCCGGTACTCGGGTGGTGCAATACAAGCAATTGTTTTAACTCGGTTTTCTCGGGCTCCGTCAGTCCGGCTTGCTGGTTCTTGAAAAGCAGTTGTTCGGTACGCTGCCGGGTCCGCTGCTCCTTTAGACGCTGCACGGCACCGCAAAATTCCTCGGCAAAACCCTCTTCCGGCAAATCCAGTGGCAGTGTCGCCAGCTTGGCAAGGTGTTGTTGCTCAGGCCTGTCGCGCCAGTGCTCCAGGATGCCTCCTGTAGATAGATGCGGGCGCTGCCGCAATATTTCAAGTAATTCCACAAGCAGAGGCATACCCGGCAACTCCAGGTCTTCAAATCCACAGGGGTGTTTCACCTGTTCGCAGAGCTCCGGTTGCTCCAATAACAGGCGGATTGCCACTCGCACGGGACTGCGGCTGGAATCATGCGGCCGCTGTCTGGGGGGAAGCTCCGGCTTTGCTTGCTGGGTGCCGAAAATACGCTTTTCCAGCTGTTGAGCAGGAAGGCCGCTGAGCTGCGCAAGCTGACCAAGCATCAGATCCCGGAACACGGAATCCGGCAGTTTCTGTAACAGCGGTCGCGCCAGTTCCACCAGGTGTGCGCGTCCATCCACGCTTCTGGTATCGACCTGCTGACTGAGTGATTCAAGGAAATACTGTGAAAGTGGAATGGAATCGACAGATTTTTGGTGAAACGCCTGTTTTCCGATGCGGCGCACCGCGCTGTCAGGATCTTCGCCCTCGGGTAAAAACAGGAAGCGGGCCTCGCGCCCGTCACGCAGTACCGGCAAGGCGTTTTCCAGCGCACGCCAGGCGGCGCGGCGACCGGCAGCGTCGCCGTCGAAACAGAACACGACTTCTTTCACGGTGCGGTACAGGCGTTCCAGGTGCTCGGCTGTGGTCGCTGTGCCAAGGGTGGCGACCGCATGGGTCAAACCGAATTGCGCCAGAGCGACCACGTCCATGTAACCTTCCACCACCAGCAGGCGTTCGAGTTTCTGGTTCGCTTTGCGCGCCTCGAAAAGGCCGTATAGTTCACGGCCTTTGTGGAATAGCGGGCTTTCCGGACTATTCATGTACTTGGGTGTGTCATTGCCCAGCACGCGACCGCCGAATCCGATGGTACGCCCGCGCCGGTCACGGATCGGGAACATGATGCGGTCACGGAAACGGTCGTAGAGACGGTTGTCATCCTTTTGAACCAGCAGACCCAGTTCAACCGCGGCTTTTTGCGTTTCGCTATCTGAACCCAGGTGGCGCAACAGTGAATCCCAGCCGGGCGGGGCATAGCCAAGACCGAAGGTGGCGGCTATCTCACCGCTCAGACCGCGCTGTTTGAGATACTCAACGGCATTGGCGGCCTGAGCATGTTCGCGCAGCTGATTGCGGTAGTAACGCTCCGCCCGTTCCAGCAAGCTGTAGTGGTCGTTGCTGCGGTGATCAGTGCGATGGCCGGAGGCGGCTTCGTGCGGCACTTCCATGCCAACCGAGCGGGCCAGTTCCTCGATGGCATCGGGAAACTCAAGGTGCTCGTAGTCCATCAGAAAACCGACGGCACTGCCGTGCGCGCCGCAGCCGAAGCAATGGTAGAACTGCTTGCCAGGGCTGACGGTGAATGACGGCGTTTTCTCGTTATGGAACGGGCAGCAGGCCTGGTATTCGCGGCCGGCTTTTTTCAGCGAAACGCGGGCATCGATAACTTCCACGATATCCACTCGGTTGAGCAGGTCGTCGATAAAACTCTGCGGAATGCGCCCGGCCATGCGGCTATGTTAAGGGAAGGCTGTCAGCTGTGAAAACGGTAGCAGCGGTTTTCCGGCGGAGAGGAGGATGAACAGTTCCCGTCGCGGTCAGGAGACCGCCCCTGGCGTTGATAATGCTGGCATATCAGCCTGACAGCCTGTCCTTGATTCTGCCGCTGACAGCACCCATATCGGCACGGCCCTGCAGCTTGGATTTTAGCTGTCCCATGACCTTGCCCATGTCTTTCATGCTGCTGGCGCCGGTAGCCTGAATGGCTTCATCGATCAGGGTTGTGATCTCGGCGTCACCAAGCTGTTCGGGCAGATAAGCCTTCAGCATCTCGAGCTCGAAAGTTTCCTGATCAGCCAGATCGTCGCGACCGGCTTTTTCGTAATGCTCAAGCGAGTCTCGGCGCTGTTTGGCCATTTTGTCGAGTACGACCGTGATCTGCGCATCGTCCAGTTCGATCCGCTCATCCACTTCACGCTGTTTGATGGCGGCCAGGATCAGGCGAATAACGCCCAGACTGCGCTTATCTCCGCCACGCAGGGCATCCTTCATATCCTGCTGGAGCTTGTCTTTCAGGGTCACGAGACAGTCGTATGGGTACAGGGATTAATAAAGGCGGGTGCGGCGGGCGTGTTCGCGTGAGATTTTCTTTGCGTGGCGCTTTACAGCGGCTGCTTGTTTGCGCTTGCGTTCCTGGGTGGGTTTTTCGTAAAACTCACGGCGGCGGACTTCGGACAAGATACCCGCCTTCTCGCAGGAGCGTTTGAAGCGACGCAGGGCAACTTCAAAAGGCTCGTTTTCGCGTACTTTTACTTGTGGCAAAGCCGTTTCCTCATTAGTCGGAACGATAAAGGGCGCGTAGTTTAGCAGTGCTGGTTTAAAAGGTAAAACCGTGATTTTCGTGCGGATCCCGTTTGACGGTATTTGAGTCCGGTGTCGCGTCCGCTACCATAGCGGCATGCTTGTACTGGGAATTGAGACATCCTGCGATGAAACGGGCGCGGCCCTGTTCGATACCGGAACGGGCTTGCTGGGCCATGCCCTGCACAGCCAGATCGACCTGCACGCGGCATACGGTGGCGTAGTCCCGGAGCTGGCATCGCGTGATCACGTGCGCAAAACCTTGCCCCTGGTCCGCGCGGTGCTCACGCAATCTCGGGTAAACAGTCGTGATATCAATGGGGTGGCGTATACTGCGGGACCTGGTCTGGTGGGTGCGCTGCTGGTTGGTGCGGCCATCGGGCGTAGCCTGGCCTGGAGCTGGGGGGTGCCGGCAGTCGGCGTCCACCATATGGAGGGTCACCTGCTGGCGCCTATGCTCGAGACGCCGGCACCGGAATTTCCGTTTGTCGCGCTGCTGGTATCCGGCGGTCATACCATGCTGGTGCAGGTCGACGGCATAGGTGATTACCGCATTCTGGGCGACACACTGGATGATGCGGCCGGCGAGGCGTTCGACAAAACGGCCAAACTGCTGGGCCTGGACTACCCGGGCGGGCCGGTGCTGGCAAAACTGGCCGAGCAGGGGGATTCCAGCCGTTTTCGCTTTCCCCGGCCCATGACCGACCGTCCGGGGCTGGATTTCAGCTTCAGTGGCTTGAAGACATTTGCGCTGACCACCTGCCAGGCGCAGGGTGACGATACGCAAACGCGGGCGGATATTGCGCGTGCCTTCCAGGATGCGGTGGTCGACACGATGGTGATCAAATGTCGCCGGGCGCTGCAGCAAACCGGGGTGCCACGCCTGGTGGTGGCCGGTGGTGTCGGTGCAAACCGGGCGTTGCGGGACAGTCTGCGTGAGTTGGCCGATGACTTGGGGGCTGACATATTCTATCCGCGCCTGGAATTCTGTACTGATAATGGCGCCATGATTGCTTATGCCGGTGCCTGCCGTTTGCAGGCGGGGCAGCGGCACGGGCCGGGTATTGAGGTGCGACCGCGTTGGTCGCTGGAAGAGCTGGAAGCGGTTGCGCCGTAGTCTGCTGGTTTTGGCTGTCGGCTGGCAGGCCCTTTTCGGCTTCGGCGCGGGCGCAAGGCGCCGAAAAGGGCCTGCCAGCCGACAGCCAGCGCAAGCTCCAATAGCGCTAATCCGACTTTATGTCGCCTTCCGTCCCTTCCATGAGATTTTTTATATTGGAACGGTGTCGCCAGAACAGCAGCGCGCCCATCAACAACATGGCGATCATCAGTGACGTGTCGGGTATCAGCCACCAGATATAAACTGGTGTGACCAGTATCGACAGCAGTGCTGCCAGCGATGAGATTTTGAAAACCTTGGCGATCACCAGCCAGGTTGCGATGGTCAGCAGGCCGACCGGCCAATGGATGGCCAGCAGTACTCCCAGCAGCGTCGCCACGCCTTTGCCGCCCTTGAAGGCGAAAAACACCGGATACAGGTGTCCGAGGAACGCGGCTACCGCGGTTGCCGCCTGGACAGCCAGGCCGGCACCCAGCAATTTGGCAATCAGAACGGGAATCAGACCCTTGAGCATGTCGCCCAGTAGCGTGATCGCCGCTGCTTTCTTCCCACCGATCCGTAACACGTTGGTAGCGCCCGGATTACCCGAGCCCTGGCTGCGTGGGTCGGGCAGGCCCAGCACGCGGCAGGTGATAATGGCCGACGATACCGATCCGAACAGATAGCCGCCGACAATCAAAAGCAGTTCAAGCATCATGCACGCTATTGAAAAGCTTTCCCGCGGGCGGGTCAAGCCAATGCACCGCTACGAGGGCTGCATCCGACGCTCCTTTTCGGGTGCCTGCGCTTGCGCCGAAGCCCGAAAAGGAACGTCGGATGCAGCCCGGCACGGCTGGATGGGAGCGCGGCTGGTGAGCAAGGCGTAATCCCTATATAGTTGCCGCAATATTTACAGCTTTACCCAGACCACCATGGATATTATTTTCATTCGCGACCTTCGTATCGATACAGTCATCGGGATCTATGACTGGGAGCGTTCGATTAAACAGACGGTGCATATCGACCTCGAACTGGCAACGGATATTGCCAGGGCGGCGGCCAGTGACCGGATCGAGGACACGCTGAATTACAAAGCGGTTGCAAAAAGAGTCATTGCTTTTGTAGAGGAAAGCAGCTTTCAACTGGTGGAGACGCTCGCCGAGCGTATCGTGGCACTGGTGCGCGAGGAGTTTTCAGTAGCGTGGGTACGTTTGACGCTCAACAAGGGCGGTGCCGTTCGTGGTGCGCAAGGTGTGGGCGTCATCATTGAGCGCGGAAAAAGCGATTGACAGCATGGCAAGGGTGTATGTCAGTGTCGGAACTAACATCGATCGCGAACGCAACGTTGCATCCGGTCTGGCTGCCCTGGCCAGGGAATATGATGGTCTGCAACAGTCAAGACTATTTGAAACCCAGGCTGTCGGATTTTCCGGGGATCTGTTCTATAACCTGGTCGTGGCATTTGAAACCGGGCAGTCGCCGCAACAGGTCTCTGCCGTGTTAACCCGCATCGAGGATGCGCATGGGCGGGACAGGCGAGGTGGCAAGTTCAGCAACCGCAGCCTGGACCTGGATCTGCTGTTATACGATGACCTTGTTGTTGACGAGCCGGGTCTGGTACTTCCCCGGCCCGAGATTCTGGACTATGCCTTTGTGCTCCGGCCATTGGCGGAAATCGCGGGTGACAGGAAACACCCTGTCACAGGCGTGAGTTTTGCCACCATGTGGGATCAGTTCGACGCGGCATCCCAGCCGATGTGGCCGCTGGAAGAATAACACTCGCGCTATGTCACCAGGCCTGCCGCTCCCCGCTGCCGATGCACGCGCCGTCAGCGATGCCCTGCTGGAAAAGCTCCACAGCCGGATTGAGCAGGAGGGTGGCTGCATTTCGTTTGATGGCTTTATGGCGGCCGCGCTGTATGAGCCCGGCCTCGGTTATTACAGCAATGGCTTGATGCCGTTCGGTGAACAGGGTGATTTTGTGACAGCGCCGGAGTCGGGCAAACTGTTCGGCCGCTGCCTGGCGCGGTGTATCGCGTCGGCCCTGGAGCAACTCGAACAGGGTGTTGTCATGGAGCTGGGTGCAGGTAGCGGTGTGCTCGCTGTTGACCTGCTGGGTGAACTGGAAAAGCTGGACGCATTGCCGGAGCGTTATTACATCCTGGAGCGCAGTGCTGCGATGCGTGCGTTGCAGGAAAGGCGGCTTAACAGACAGGCGCCTGAATTTATGCAGCGGGTTGAATGGCTGGATGCCTTGCCTGAGGATCCGATCAGCGGTGTTGTATTCGGCAACGAAGTCGCAGACGCGCTGCCGGTTAAACGTTTTCGCTGGCACAACGGTCAGGTCAGCGAGCTGGGTGTTGGACGGCAAAACAAACAACTGTCAGTTTGTGAACGTTGCGGTGGCGATGTGCAGGACTGTGTTCGGCAACTGGCGCGGATCGGTCACTGGGAGGGAGACTATCAGTCAGAGTTCTGCCCGACACTGCCGGCATGGATAAACAGCCTGACGGGCATGTTGGCACAAGGCTTACTGTTGCTCATCGACTACGGTTACGGGCGCGCCGAGTATTACCATCCGCAGCGTTCAATGGGTACCCTGATGTGCCACTACCGGCATACCGCCCACGATGATCCATTCTGGTTGCCGGGCTTGCAGGATATTACAGCGTTCGTTGATTTTACCGCTATAGCAGAAGCAGCGACAGCCGCGGGCATGCAGCTCGAAGGCTTTACCAGTCAGGCACGATTCCTGGTGGCCTGTGGTATTGATCAGCTGATTGCGGAGATCGATACGTCCAATACCCGGCATTTTCTTCAGCTCGGTAATGAAGCCAAGCGCCTGATGCTGCCCGGTGAAATGGGTGAGCGGTTCAAGGTGATCGGTTTTTCACGCGAACTGCTGCAAGACGTCAAAGGTTTTGGTTCGCCGGACCTGCGCAGTCGTTTATAAAGCACACACAAGTCAATTCTCTGTGCAGTGCCTTGGCTGGCCTGTATGTGACTACGGTGAGTTCCGTGTGGTCATGTCGGCTGTTCAATGCATGGTTCAGGGGTAACTGTTGGGACATCCCCGCTTGCACGGGGATGTTAGTGGTATCAACTCATGGATAATTTTCAGGCGGTTGTTCTGGCCCTGGTGCAGGGTCTGAGCGAATTTCTTCCCATCTCCAGTTCGGCGCATCTCATTCTGGTGCCGCTGTTGACCAACTGGCAGGATCAGGGGCTGGCGTTTGATGTCGCCGTTCACTTCGGTACCCTCAGCGCCGTGGTGGCCTATTTTCGCGTTGAACTGGCAGCTATGGCGTCGTCCTGGTTTGGTTCGCTGGGGTCACGTTATCCGGACGATGAAGCCAGGCTGGCCTGGGGGGTGTTACTGGGAACGATTCCGCTGGGACTGTGCGGACTGATATTTCACGATTTCATCGCAACCAGCCTGCGCTCGCCACTGGTTATTGCAACAACCACGATCGGTTTTGGTGCATTGCTCTGGTACGCCGATGTAAAGGGCCCGAAGACGCGTTGTGAATACCGTCTCAATGCGGGGCGGATCGCCGTGATCGCCCTGGCACAGGTGTTGGCATTGATTCCGGGAACCTCGAGGTCCGGTATCACCATCACCGCGGGATTGCTGGTTGGGCTGGATCGAAAAGCGGCTGCGCGGTTTTCCTTCCTGCTATCGATCCCCGCCATCCTGATGGCGGCCGGTTACGAAAGCAGCAACTTGCTGGGCGCTGAACAGGCGGTGCAATGGGTGCCGATCCTGCTCGCTGTCGTGGTTTCCGCGCTCAGCGCCTATGCCTGCATCCATTATTTCCTGAAACTGCTCGACCGCGTTGGCATGTTGCCATTTGTGATCTATCGTTTTGTGCTGGGTGTGACACTGTTTGTGTTGTTCTGGTGAGGATCAACGTGAACCGATAAGCCGCATCGCCGCTACACATGGGCGTTACGGATAATCTCCAGGCGTTTTGTGCGAATGGCCGATCCCAGCGCAGGTCCGGCCAGATTCTGATTTTCAAATTGTGCGGCGTTGACGCTGGCGGCGTTTGCACTGATTTCGGCCAGCTTATCTGCGCGTCTCCGATCAATCAGGCCGGCGGCCAGGTATACGGCCAGCAGCAGGCGCCAGCGTCCGCTTTGTTTGAAGGCGCCGGTCGATTCCATGAGTTCGAGTATGTCTTCGGGTTTATCGCTGTCAGCTTTCTGCTCCAGATTGATTGCGCTTAAGGCAAGCTGTGTGTAGTCATTGGGGGCGCGCAAGCGTTTGCAGAGTGTCTCGGCCTGTCTGATCCTTTGTTCTTGTGAGAGGTCGTGGCCGAGCGCCTGGATGAGTACGCTGAACCGCAGGCGTGGGTCTTTGTCATGCGATACGCCGGCTTGCATCGCATCGAGTGCAGCAATGTCTGCTTTGTCGCTGTCTGCCTGGCTGCCATCCGGGTATTCGCGGTCGATTTCCGGGAACAGAATCGCCAGTGCATTGCAGCCGCGCAGCACGGTGAAGAATTGCTGTGGTGAGTCGGTAGCCAGTGCCTTGGCGAACTCGGCCCAAACGCGTTCCGCCACCAGGTGATTGACTTCACCGTTGTCGACCATTTTACGCATCAGCTTATTGGTGCTGTGTGCCACCTTGAAACCCCATGTGCCAAACTGCGCTGCAAACCGTGCTGTGCGCAGTACGCGCACCGGGTCTTCAGCAAAGGCGGGGCTGACGTGACGCAACAGTCCGGCATTGAGATCCTGTTGGCCGTGATAGGGGTCGATGAGTGTGCCGTCGGGCATTTCAGCTATGGCATTGATCGTCAGGTCACGGCGTCTCAGATCCTCTTCCAGCGTAGTGTCGGTGCTGGTGTGGAAGGTAAAACCTTTGTAGCCGTGTCCGGTTTTTCGTTCGGTGCGGGCCAGTGCATATTCTTCTTTTGTTTCAGGGTGCAGGAATACCGGGAAGTCCTTACCGACCTGCTTGAAGCCCTGCTCCAGCATGTCTTGAGGTGATGCGCCGACCACCACCCAGTCTCTTTCGCTGACCGGCAGGCCGAGCAGCCTGTCCCGGACTGCGCCGCCAACCAGGTATATTTCCATCAGGGACGGCGTGCCTGGGATCGATAGCGGAAGTACTGTGCGCGGGCGCGGCTATCGGCCAGGTAGGCAGGCACCACAGCTTCGATGGATCGCGGCGTAATGCCCAGGCCGATCAGCGCCGACTTGCTGCAGACGCTGTCCTTTTGCAGAGAGTAGTAGTTGTCGATAGTGAATGGCTTGCCGGGGACCAGGCCCAGGACGTATCCCTGCAGCCGGGCTGCAAAGTCGGGCATTCCGGTAACGATGGTTTTACGGCCGATTTGTTTTGCCGTGAACTGCACCAGTTGTTTCAGGCTGTAGGTCTTCGGGCCGCACAGTTCCAGTCGTTGACCGATAGTTGCTTTGTTGTCCAGCGCTTTGACAAAGGCCTCGACAACATCGCCGACGTATACTGGTGCGAATCTGGCGTCGGCGCAGGCCACTGGAAACAGCGGCGGCGATACCTTCAACAGTGTCGCAAAGCGGTTAAAAAAGCTGTCACCGGGACCAAAGACCACAGACGGACAGAAGCTGGTGACCTCCAGGCCGGGCGCGTTGTGTAGCAGATCTTCACCTTCGCCTTTGGTTTTCAGGTAACGGCTGTGCGATTCATTGACATTGGCGTTGAGCGCGCTCATATGCAGCAGCCGTGCGGTCCCCGCTTCACGCATGGCTTTGACAATGTTGCGTGGCAGTTCGACGTGTGCGTCTTGAAAGCGGCTTTTGCCTTCTTCGTTAAGGATGCCTACCAGGTTGACGACGCAATCCATGTCTGCCAACAGTGTTTGCAGCGCGTCAGTATCACAGGGGTTGGTTTCCAGAAGCCGCACCGACGAGCCGATGCGGAATTCGCGATGGCGTTCGGGGCGCCGTGTCAATACTGTGACCGAATGACCCAGGCTGGCCAGTCGGTGCACCAGCTGTGAGCCGACGAAGCCGGTTCCCCCCAGTACGCAGAGTCGTAATGCTTTCATGCTGTTCCCTTTACAATACGGGTAAATAAGCTGATTTTAACATTTCAAAGTGGCAGGGTACTGGAAATCCTGTCCCCTTGAAATCTAATAGCGCTGTTGAATTTCCGGCAGACGTCGCGAAAGGCGTGTCACCGGCCTTTGCAGTCGCCACTCGAATACCGTGGCGTAGGCCAGGACACGGCGTACGTAGTGGCGTGTTTCCTTGAAGGGGATGCGTTCCATCCACAGGCTGGCGTCCATGGACTTGCCGGTGGGTAACCAGCGGCTGACCCGGTGCGGGCCGGCGTTGTAGGCGGCAGCTGCCAGCACAGGGGAGCCGTTGTAACGTTTCATCAGTTTATTCAGGTAGGCGCTGCCCAGGCGGATATTCTGATCGGAGTGCAACAGTGCCTGGCTGCCCAGGTAGCGGATTTTCAGTGAGCGCGCGGTTTGTTTGCCGGTTTGGGGCATCAATTGCATCAATCCCAGGGCGCCGACCGGTGAGCGCGCGTCTTCCATGAATGCGCTTTCCTGTCGTATGACGCCATAGATCAGTGCCGGATCCAGGTCGTACTGGTCGGCGTAGGCAAATATGGACTTGCGGTGTGGCAGGGGGAAACGCAATGTCAGGTCGGACCAGTAGCTGGCACGTGATGCCGTCAGGATGGCGCGGTCGTGCCAGCCCCAGCGGTGGGCCAGCAGTGCCACCAGCTTGAGTTCTTGTTCCGGCAGGGATGCTGTTGCGTGGTACCACTCACGGCGGGCATCCAGATGTTTTCCGGCCAGGTAAAGTTCGCGCGCACGCACGATACCCGGAATCCGCTCGATGCTCTCCAGCTGCTCTTTTTCGTAGTTCACGCGTGAATCATTCATCTGGTAGGGCCGCTGCAGATGATCTGCTGCCAGAAAACCGTAGTAGCTGCGTTCTCCGGCGAGGCGGGCATATTCGGTAAAGGCATCACCGCTGGCGCCATCGGCATCCAGTGCGTAGGCACGCCAGTACCGCCAGGTTTCGGAATTGCGTTCCGTGGCATCGAGTTCGTCAATCCGTTGCAGGGCGTTTTTCCAGTCCCCGTCGGACAACGCCGCGCGTACCCGCCATTGACGGATGTCGGCGTTGACGGCGTGGTCGGGAACGCTGGCCAGCCATAGCGAGGCTTGTGTGTGGTTGCGCAATGCACCCGTTAAAGCGATACGTTGCAACACCTTGCCCGTCTGCTGGCTGCTGAAGCGGTGGCTCTTGTCGATTTCCTGCCAGTGTTTCCAGGCCTGTTCGGGCTTATGGCGGGCGAGACGCCCTATGGCGTGTGTCAGGATTTCTCTGACCAGCGGTGTGTCCTGTTTGGCCCACGATTTGGAGAGCGCGTCGGTGGGGCGGCGGTGTGCATATTGCCAGCGTTTGACCCATTCGCGGTCTTCGGCGGACAGGCGCTTGGACAGGTATCCGGCGAGGCTGGATTTCTGATTGGCGAAAGCCAGGCGTACACGCTCCCAGATATGTTCGCTGGTGATCAGGGAACTGGCGTAGAGCTGGTCAAAGGCCGGGTCGCAGGCATCGGGCTGGGAGTAACCGACCAGCCACAGTTCGAGCGCATCCTTGAGCGCCTGTTGCCGTTGTCCTTTGGACAGTCGGGCACGAACGTCATAACACTGCAGCGTGACGGATCGCTGTGGCTGGTAAAAGTGCAGGTAGTTGTTCCAGTCCTTGCGTTTGCCCAGTTGGTGTAACCAGCTGATGCGCAGACGCGTGGCAACCGGCTGGCCCTGATATCGATCCAGGAACGCCTTAACTTCGCTGGTCTTGGCCTTGCTCAGGCGCCGGCGCAGTTGCCAGTACTCCAGGTAACTGTGCAAGGGATAATCTGCCAGTTGTCGCTTGAGATCGCGGAAAGTCGTGCTGTCACCGGCATTGAGAGCAGATTCTGCCTCAAGAAACAGCTCGCGTTGTTTGTCGTAGGGTGCTGCCAGGCTGGCGTTGGTCAGTAGCAGCATCACTACCAGTACTATCCCGGCCAAGCGTGTCTGCATGTTCGCGTGTTGCATTCTGTCTGCTTTTATT
>Ga0316197_10002152_pt1 | contig 14070 bp, 18 predicted proteins | sample OudBiesiAoxic_MG_FD_204939 | JGI IMG/M metagenome (GOLD analysis project Ga0316197, IMG submission 204939) | Coastal sediment microbial communities from Oude Bieten Haven, Netherlands - site A oxic | ecosystem: Environmental > Aquatic > Marine > Coastal > Sediment | place: Netherlands...
GGCGGACATCTGCGCATCATGATGCGCCATCGTCCGCCAAAACCCTCTACGGCGCGGTGGCTCGTACACTCCGGGGATGCGCCGTTTCGTGATCCTCATTCTGGTGCTCTCCATCGTGCTTGCCGCCTGTGGGGGATCGGACGTCGACGTCTCCGACGTCCCCGAGTTGCCCCCGGTGACCGGGGACGAAATGATGGCGATCCTCGCCGCATCTGAGGAGCCCGTGGTCCTCAACGTGTGGGCCTCGTGGTGCATACCCTGCCGCTCCGAGGCGCCCCTTCTCGAGCGGGCAGCCGAGCAGTTCGCCGGTGAAGTGACGTTCATCGGCGTCAACGTGCGCGACGGCCAGAGCGGCGCTCGCGAGTTCATCGCCGAGTTCTTCCCCGACGCTCCGATCGACCATTACCTCGACCGGCCCGGGGATGTGCCCATCGCTCTCGGCGGCAATACCGGAGTGCCGCTCACCTTCTTCTACGCACCCCACGGCGAACTCGTGCAACTGCACAGCGGGGTGATCGACGAACGGACCCTGGCACTCCAGATCGACGAGATCCTGGCGCGGACGGGCTGAGCGTGGAGTTTTCACTCCTGTTCGCGGCGCTGATGGGGATGCTGGCGATGTGGGCGATGCTGTGGTGGGAGGCCAAGCGGGGCAACGCCGCCGACTGCGCCCGCAACCTGTGGGATGTGGCCCTGACCGCCGCGGTCGCCGGCCTCTTTGTCGGGCGACTGGCGGCCATGCTCGGCGACGGCGTCAATCCGCTCACCAACCCGAAGGACATCATCATCATTCGCGGCGGGGTGGCCACCGGATGGGCGGCACTCACCGCCGTTGTCACGGTGTTGGTGATGGGCGGCAAGGAACGCTGGATCGTTGCCGACGGCCTATCCGCCGCCGCGCTGGCAGGGCTGGCGGGCTGGCACTCCGGCTGCCTGGCCCGTGACGCCTGCTTGGGAACCGCCAGTGATCTGCCGTGGGCACTCGCCCAAGAGGGCTCAGCCGTCACCCGTCATCCGGTCGAACTCTATGCGGCAGTGCTGCTGGCGATCGGAGCTTTCGGCCTCGCCGCCTGGAAAGCCAGGGGCAGGCCACCGCTCGGCGCGCCGTCCGCGGCGGCATTGGCCATCGCCGGCGGCGTACGTCTGGTGACTGAGCCGATGCGGCTCGCCCTATCTGTGGGGCCGACCCTGTGGTATTGGGCGGCGTTCCTGATGGGGACGGTGACGCTGATCATTCTGCTCTGGCGGAAGCGAACGCAGGCTGCGCCCGTGGCCGCTACGCCCCGAGCGCAACCAGAGAATCAAGCCGGGCCCTGATCTCGTCCCCGCCGAGCGCACCGGCCCAGGTGTCAACCACCACGTCGCTGCCGGTGATCAGAACGGTCACCGGCTGACCGAACACCCCGTAGAGGTCCCAGATGGAGTCGTCGAGGCCCCAATCGAGGCGGGAGAACAGTGCGTCGGCCGCGGCGGCGGTGTCATCGAGGCCGCTACGGCCGGCCACGGCAACAAAGCGGATGTCATCGTCATAGTCGGCGGCGACTTCATCAACGACGGGCAACTCCCGTCGGCAGGTTGATCACCACTCGGCCCAGAACACCAGGTAGACGGGCTTCTGCTCGTCACTGAGCACGAAGGTCTCACCCGAACCAAGCGCCAACGCGAAGTCGGGCGCCGCGGGACCATCGACCACCGGCGGGGCATCGGTTGCCTCCGTACTGGTCGGCTCCTGTCCGCCGCCGGATTCGCCCGCAGTCGTTGGCGTCGTTTCGGTCGAGCCACTGTCCTCGGGCGCCGTAGTGGTTGCCTGCGATTCTGCAGTCGTCGGTGCTGTCGTCGCGCTGTCGCCGGCATCGCTGTCGCCACAGGCGGCGGTAACCACGGCAACGGCGGCGGCGAGCATGATCCATCTACGCATGGCGGTGAAGATACCGGGTACCGGACGCTAGTGCAGCGTCTTTGTCGCCTTGTTCACCATCTGTTCACGAGTCGGCGGTGCGGGCCTGCTCCTCGGCGGCTAGTTCCCGGCGCAACACCTTGCCCACGAAGCTCTTGGGGAGCTCGTCGCGGATCTCGATGGTGCGCGGGATCTTGAACCGAGCCAAGCGCTCCCGGCAGAAGTCGAGCAGATCGTCGGCAGTCACCTGCGAACCCGGCTCGAGGACGACAAAGGCCTTGCCCCTTTGATTGTCACCGCCAACGGGGACACCAATGACACCGGCGTCGACCACGGCAGGGTGCTCGTACAGCACATCCTCAATCTCGCGCGGGTACACGTTGAAACCGCCCGACGCCAAGATCATGTCCTTCTTGCGATCGACCACGCGGAACCAACCGGTCTCGTCCATGACGGCAACATCACCGGTGTGCAACCAGACGGTGCCGTTCTCATCCGTGCGCAAGGCGATCTCGGTCTCCTCGGGCATGTTCCAGTAGCCCCGCATGACTTGGGGGCCGCTGACGCATAGGACACCGCGCTCCCCCGGCCCCAGGGTGTCCTGCTCGGTTCCCTCATCGACGATCTTGGCGTCCGTTCCCGACAGCGGCACCCCGATGAAACCGACCCGATCCTGACCGCCGAGCGGGTTGCAGTGGGTGACCGGCGAGGCTTCACTCAGTCCATACCCCTCGACCAGCCGCGCGCCGGTGGCGTCCTCGAAGTGGCGCTGGATCTCAGATGGCAACGCGGCAGCACCGCTGAGGCAGATGTTGATCGAGCGGATGTTGTACTTGCCTGCCGCCACGTGGCGGTGGCGGCTAATCGCACCGTAGAGCGTCGGCACCCCGGGAAACACGGTCGGGCGGTGGGCGTCGATCACCTTGAGCAGACCGACCAGATCGCGGGCATCGGGCACGATGATCATCGTCCCCGTCCGCAACACGGCGAGATGGGCTCCCACCGTGAGTGCGTAGCTGTGGGTGAGCGGCAACGCCAGCAGCACCGATTCCTCGAGGTCCTCGAGCTGTGGGGCAAAGGCGTTGACCTGGTGGAGATTCGCCATCAGGTTGTCGTGGGTGAGTTCGGCGCCTTTGGGAACCCCGGTGGTGCCACCGGTGTACATCAGCATGGCGGTGGCGTCGGGGCCGGTGGCGACCGGACGCGGGGTGCGCGGCCCGCCGATCTGGTCGTGCAACCATGACGTGTCCGGGTCGTCGCCGATGTCGACCCGGTGACCGTCCTTGCGCTCGCGCAGCAGGGTGAACAGCGCCCGAGTCGGCCCCTTGAAGTACTCCTTGATGTTGGTGACGATCACGTGCTCGAGCGCGGTCTCGCTCCGGGCTTCCTGCACCTTCGGGTACATCATGGACAGCACGATCGCCACCTTCGACCCGGCGTCGGCGGTCTGATGGGCGAACTCGGTGGCGGTGTACAGCGGGTTGCTCGGCACCACGACGGCTCCGGCCCGCCAGGTGGCGTGGTAGGCGACGATCACCTGGGGACAATTCGGCATGAACAACGACACCCGATCGCCCGGCCCGACCCCGAGGTCTTGGAGCGCGGCAGCGAGCCGGTCAACCAGATCGTCGAGTTCTCGGTATGAGATCTTGCGGTCGTAGAAGATGATCGCGGTGTGCTCGGGATGGGCCCGCGCAGTCCGTCGCAGCAACTCGTCGAGCCGCATCCGCTCCCATTCGATACCGACGGGAACGCCGTCGTCGTATTCCTCGTGCCAGGGCCGGTCTGTCATGGCCACAACCTACCCATTCCCTCGAGCCACAAGCTCAACTAGCCGGCGAACTCGTCACTCATCGCGACCACCCGCTCGAGCACGCCTTGGGCGTCGCCGGAGTCGATCGCCTGCTGGGCCAGATCTACGCCCTCGACGAAGCCTTCGGCCATGCCGGCGGCCACGATGGCGGGCGCCGCGTTGACCACGGCGATGTCCCGCTTGGGCCCTCCCTCTCCGGCCAGGATCGCCTGGGTGATGGCGACGTTCTCGGCGGCATCGCCTCCCTTGAGGTCATCGAGTGTGGCCCGTGCCACGCCAAAGTCCTCGGGAGTGAACTCGGCGTGGGTGATCTCACCCGCCTTGAGGCGGTAAATGAACGATGGGCCGGTGGTCGTCAACTCGTCAAGACCATCTTCGCCGTGATAGACAAAAGCGACCTCGGCCCCCAGATTCGACAGAACCTGAACCATGCGTTCGGCCATGCGATGATCCGAAACGCCCAGCGCCTGGCGGGTCGCCCGAGCCGGGTTGGCGAGCGGGCCCAAGAAGTTGAAGACGGTGCGCACGCCCAACTCACGCCGCACCGGGCCGGCGTGCCGCATCGCCGGGTGGTACGCCGGAGCGAAGAAGAACCCAAACCCGATCTCACGCACCATTCGAACCGTGACCTCGGATGGCAAGTCCAGTCGCACTCCCAGCGCCTCGAGCAGATCGGCCGATCCTGTCTTCGACGATGCCGCCCGATTGCCGTGCTTGGCGATCTTGGCGCCGGCGCCAGCCGCAATCAACGCCGCCGTTGTCGAGATGTTGAAGGTGCCGGACGCATCACCACCGGTACCGGCGGTGTCGACGACTGGCTCGCCGATGTCGACCGTGACCGCAGCGTCCAGCATGCCCTCGACCAATCCGGTCATCTCCTCAGCGGTCTCACCCTTGGCGCGGATCGCCACGATGAACGCCGCGATCTGGGCCTGGGTCGCGCGGCCGGACATGATCTCGTCCATTGCGGCATGCGCCTGGTCCCGACTGAGGTGCTCCCCAGACATCACACGGTTGAGGACGGTGGGCCACGAGAAATCGGTCATGGGAGCGACCATAGTCGCGTCGCCACAACGGCCCGCCTTGCCTCGGTTCAGCTGTGGGTCGCAAGCGGGAAGCTCAGAACATCTTGAGCAGCCGTAATCACCGCACCAAACGCCGCGAAGAGGGGTTCATCCGCCCCGAAGTCGTAGGTCACCGAATCGAGCGTCTCAGGTCCGTTGGTGGTCCCGAAGCTGGCGGTGACGTCGATACCGTCGAACGGTGCCTGCGCCACACCGGGTTCGAGCCGAGCCCGCAGCTCGTCGAAGTCGAGCGAGGCCGCTATTCCGGCGAGGGCCGTGACCAAGGCGGGGTCGATGTTGGCAGACGCCGCAACGCCCTCGGTCTTGCTGCGAGGACCAAAGATCCCATCGGGCGGCGAGGTGCGATACAACTGCACGAGGCCATCACTCCACACGACGTAGACGGGGCAATTGGGACCCATCATCTCGCAGCCACCGGTGTACTCGGTGACCACGACCACATACAGCTCATCGGTGACGGGCACCGTTGCGGCGGGACCGTCCGTTGCGCTCGCTTCACCACATGCGGCAACGAGCAGAGCAAGCATGATCAATGTGCGTTTCATGTGCGACGCCTCCCTCGGCGATGCGGCGATGTTCACGCCACCCATAGGACGATCCGCGCCCGGAGGCGGGTTCCCGGCCGGCAGAGTGGTTCCGCACGCGACAAACCACCCTCCACAGCTGCGCCGCAGCGCGGGGAAGGGCGGTTCGAGGACTCCCTAGGCGGATTTGCGGAGCAGGCGGCGACGCTGCTTCTCGGTCATACCGCCCCACACCCCGAAGCGCTCGCGGGCCTCGACGGCATAGTCGAGGCAGTCGGCACGCACCGGGCAGGTGGCACAGATCGCCAACGCTTCGTCAACGCCATCGCGGGTCGTCGGGAAGAACTGCAGTGGATCGGCATCGCGGCACGCCGCAAACACCATCCAGGGCCGCTCCTCGGTGATCGGCACCTCGAGGAACTCGGTGGGATTGTCTTGAATGTCGAACATTCGGCACCTCCATGGGTGTCGGACGCTGTGGGTTGAACTATTTGGACCGGGTCCGTCCGGTCTCCACTATGACGCCGGGTTCGTGGATACGGTTCCCGTCTTACGCGATTCTCATGTTCGGACTCGGAACCAAAACGAAATGCCTGGTCAGCATCGCTTCCGCTACAATGCCCGATCTGCAGGACCGGGTTCGGAGTTTGGGAGGAAGCCCTGCTGTATTTCGCCTACACCGCTCGCATTGCGCCTGACCACATGGCCAAGGCTGCCCCGAGCGCTGAGTTTCAGTTCATTGCACACCTGCCCGAGTGGGGATTGGACTTCCCGATCGAGGGCAATGGGTGGGAGGGGCACCTACCGACGGTCGTTCCCGAGGCCGGCAGCACCGTGTGGGGCGCCGTATTCGCGGTTCCCGACCAGGAACTCGATGACCTTCACGCCATTGAGCAGGAAGAACAACGCGTCGCCAGCAACATAGAGGCGATGGACCGCAACGGAAGGCGCCATCAGGTGATGGTGCACGTCGCCAACGGTAACGGCTCGAATGGTGCCTCCTCCCGTCCTTCGGCTGAGTATCTACAGATCATGCTCGATGGCTCCCGGCACTGGAATCTGCCTTTCGGCTACATCGCCGGTCTCGAAGAACACCTCCAGAACGCTTGACGGCGCCGTGAACTTCAATTGGGGCGCCATCGCCCTCGGGGCCATGACCGGGCTCGGGGCGGCGCTGATGGCCTTCCTGATCCTCGGCATCACCGGCATGCTCGATTCGTCCAACGCGGCGATCCCCGCGGCGTTCCTCCAGTTCCTCGCCCAACTGCTCGCCGGGTACGTTGCTGCCCGCTTTGCCGGCCGCGACACCATCATCCACGGCAGTTTTGCCGCACTCCTCCTCTACCTCGTGGGCTCCATGATCACGTTGGCCGCAGCCCCAGACAACGTTGGTCTGGTGACCCTTGCCTTGTTCGCCGTGGTGGCTGCCGTCGTTGGCGCCGCGGGCGGCCTGCTGGGCGACCAGCGCACCCGGAGCTAGCGGAGCCGACATGGCAACCCTCCCGCGCTTGTGTCTCTCTTCACAAGTAGGGCCTTTTGGCCCTATGGCGAGATGCATGAGATGCATACGCTGCACAAACAGAGTTCATCTGCATCTCGAACCGACACAAGACCCACCATGGCCGTACTCCTCACAACCAAAGACCTCCAAGAGTTGATCAACGTCGACAAGTCGACCATCTACCGCATGGCAGAGGACGGTCGGCTTCCTGCGATCAAGGTAGGCAGGCAGTGGCGGTTCCCCTCAGACCAGATCACCGAGATGCTCGGCGGGGTCGTCGATCCCCCCTCCGACGTCCCCGCCGTAGCATCCGGTAGCCCAGTACGCGACCTCCACCACCTCCTCCCCTCCGAGGCCGCTCAAGCCATCGCCGACCTGGCCGCCGACATCTTCGATGTGATGGCTGTAGTCACCGATATCGATGGCAATGCCCTGACCGACGTTGCCAACCCCTGCGGCTACTTCGCCGCCGTCCAAAGCCAACCCGATGCCATCGACCAGTGTGTCGAGGGATGGCGCCGCCTGGCGGCCGAAGTCGACCTGGAGCCACGCTTCATGCCCACCCACTTGGGATTCCTCTGCGCCCGCTCGTTCATCCGGGTCGGCAGCGAATTGGTGGGAATGCTGATCGTCGGTGGAGTCACCCCCGACGTGTGGCCGCCAGACGATGCGACCATCCGCCGGATCGCGGACGAACTCGGCGTTCCCGTCGATGGGATCGCCGCTCACATCGACGAGACCTACTACCTCGACGAAAACCATCGTCGTTGGGTCATCAGCCTGCTACCCCGCCTGAGCGACCTCATCTCGCGCCTGGCGGCGACGCGCAGCGAACTGCTTTCCAAACTAGACAACATCGCCCTCCTTGCCGGAGAGGCGAGCCCATATCAAAGGAGCACGACGTGAAGAAACTCCTCGTACTCGGGGCGGGGACCGCCGGCACAATGGTGGTCAACAAACTGCGGCCCCGACTCGACGACGACGACTGGCAGATAACGGTCGTCGATGCCAACGAGGCTCACCACTACCAACCGGGTTATCTCTTCATCCCGTTTGGTATCTACAGCCGCAACGACATCGTCAAGTCCCGGCGCGACTTCGTTCCTGCTGGGGTCGAGTTCGTGCTTGGAGACATCGACGTCGTCGAACCCGAGGCCAATCGGGTCAAGCTGATGGATGGCACGACGCTCGACTACGACTACCTGGTCATCGCCTCGGGCACGACCCCGCGACCGGATCAGACACCCGGCCTCGAAAGCGATGCCTACGGCGACACCATCCACGACTTCTACACCCTCGACGGCGCCGAAGCTCTAGCCCGCAAGCTCCAGACCTGGGACGGCGGGCGCATGGCGATCAACGTCATCGAGATGCCGATCAAGTGCCCGGTGGCCCCGCTCGAGTTCACCTTCCTCGCCGACTGGTACTTCCATGAGCGCGGCATGCGCGACGCAGTCGAACTCGTGTATGTCACCCCCTTGCCCGGTGCTTTCACCAAGCCGGTCGCCTCGAAACACCTCGGTAGCCTGCTCACAGAGAAGAAGGTGATGGTCGAAGAGGACTACTTCCTGATGGAGGTCGACTCCGACGAACAGAAGCTGATCTCCTACGACGAGCGTGAGGTTCCCTACGACCTTCTGGTGACCATCCCGATCAACATGGGCGCCGACTACATCGCCCGCTCCGGTATGGGCGACGAACTCAACTACGTCCCCGTCGACAAGGGAACGTTCCTGTCGAAGACCTACGACAACGTGTTCGCCATCGGCGACGCCTCGAACATCCCGACCTCGAAGGCCGGTTCGGTGGCCCACTTTGCGGTGGAAGTCTTCACCGAGAACTTCCTGCGCCACATTGCGGGCCTGGAGATGACGGAGTCCTTCGACGGTCACGCCAACTGCTTTATTGAGTCCGGATTCGGCAAGGGCATGCTGATCGACTTCAACTACGGCACCGAGCCGTTGCCCGGCAAGTACCCGCTGCCGGGGGTCGGACCTTTCTCGCTCCTCAAAGAGACCGAGATGAACCACTGGGGCAAGATGATGTTCAAGTGGGTCTACTGGAACCTCCTGCTCAAGGGCAAGGACATGCCGTTGCCGCACGAGATGCTGATGGCCGGCAAGATCCGCGAGGATTCCTGATGACGATCGCTTCCCCCGACCGCACCGATGTGCTCGAGGAGAAGATCGACGCCCTGACTGCTCAGGTGGCCAGGATCGCCGACGAGGCCCGAGAGCAACGCCTGCGCCGCGAGTCCTGGGACGAGCTGCGCCTCGACGTGACTCCGCTGATGGGCCAGGCGATGGCCACCGTGAGCACCGAACTGGAGGACGTCCAGGAGTTCGTGTCGGCCGAAGACCTGATTCGGGTCTTCAAGCGACTATTGCGCAACACCCGGCGCATCGAGGAGTCGCTCGAGCGCTTCGAAAGCGCCATGGAATTCCTCGACGACGCCGGCACGCTCACCGATGAAGCCTTCATCAAGGCGATGCGGCTGCTCGAGGAACTCGAGCAACGCGGCTACTTCGAGTTCGCCAGGGCAGGCCTCGGCGTCGTCGACCGGATCGTGACCGGATTCACCGAGGAAGACGTCGATCAGCTCAGCGACAACGTCGTGCTGATCCTCCAAACGGTCAAGGAAATGACCCAGCCGGAGATCATGGCGGTCGCCTATCGCATGATCGAGGCCATCCACGCCCAACAGGAGCGGATGGAGGCCGAGCCCGACCAACCGCCCAGCGCATGGTCTCTGGTCAGGCGGCTGACCGACCCCGAGGTGCGTCGTGGCCTGGGCCGCGCCCTCAACACCCTGAGTGCCGTGTCCAACGTGGAGACCGGCCCCCCTCGCAAGTTTGTCAGCGCACGAGACCAAGACACCACGACACCAACAGAAACAGCCAACGAGCCAACAGAAGGAGCAAACTGATGGCGGTTACCACCATTGCAGGCCACGACGTCCAGGTAGACGCAGAGGGCTTCATGACCGAATACGACGAGTGGGACGAAGAAGTCGGCACTGCGCTTGCCGCCCAGATCGGCATCGACATGACCGACGAGCACTGGCAGGTCATCACGTTCTTGCGTGAGGACTTCACCCAGGAGGGCCAGACTGCCACGATTCGCCGGGTCGCCAACGTCGGCGGCATCCCGACCAAGCAGCTGTTCATGCTGTTCCCCAAGAAGCCGGCCAAGAAGATGTCCTACGTCGCCGGCCTCCCCAAGCCGGCCGGTTGCGTGTAGCGCCACCGGCTCGCACCCGTACCAACTCACCTCAATCCGCCAAAGGAGCAAATTCACATGACCACCACCGAGGAAGCCCCAGCCATCGTCCCGGACTTCGGCGACGACGAAGAAGAACGCAAGATCACATTCATTTGCTCGAAGGGCAACCTTGACATGGCCTACCCGGCGCTGATCATGGCCAACGGTGCCCTCACCGAGGGCGTTGAAGTCGACATCTTCTTCACCTTCTGGGGCATGGACATGATCAACAAGGGCACGTGGGACAAGCTGCAGTTCTCGATGCTGGGCAACACCGCAATGCACATGCCGGGCTCGACCAAGCACATCCCCCAGGGCCTCGGCGGCCTGCCGGGGATGACCGGCTACGCCACCAAGATGCTCAAGAAGCAGATCGCGGACCAAGAGGTTCCGCCGGTACCCGAGTTCATGCAGATGCTCTCCGACATGGGCGCCCGCTTCTGGGCCTGCAAGATGTCGGTCGACATGATGGGACTCACCAAGGACGACATGTTTGATGACGTCGAGGACGTCATCAACGTGAACGAGTTCATCGAACTGTCGTCAGGTTCCCAAGTCATCTTCGTGTGACGCCGGGCCGACGCCGAGTACCAGCGTGCTGAGTACGGGCACAACACCAACACGGGAGCGGACGCCGAGTCGTCCGCTCCCGTCTTTCGAGGAGGTTTCTTGACCGACTACACATTTGGGATCACGACGACCGGCGATTTCGAGGACGTCGTAGCACGAGTCACAGCTGCACTTGCCACTGAGGGCTTCGGCGTGCTGACGACCATCGACGTTGCCGCCACGATGAAAGCCAAGCTCGACGCCGACATGGCCCCGTATCGCATCTTGGGCGCGTGCAATCCACCACTGGCCCATCAGGCCATCTCCACCGAGCCTGAGATCGGCGCCCTGCTCCCCTGCAACGTCGTCGTGCGACAAACCGACGATGGCGTCGCCGTCGACTTCATGGATCCGGGTGCGGTGCTGACACTCGTCGAAACGGATGGCATCGAGAACGTCGCCGCCGAGGTGAGCACCCGATTGCGCCGAGTCGCCACAGCGATCTAGCCCGTTGGGGAGTGCAAGAAGTCAGATCTGACGCGAAGAAGCGCGGCCTTTTTGCCGATAGTCACGTATGGGAGCATCACATGCTCGCCCGAGCACCGCGCACAGCAGCCGGCGCCGGGTCACTCTGGTGACCGTCGGCGCTGGTGTTCTCGCGATCCTGCCTGCGCTCGCGGTACTCGGGTACTCGATGGTGGCCACCGAGTCACCAGGTCGCGGTTCAGCCATCGGGCGAGCCGCCTTCACGTTCTTCCTAGTGGTGGTTGGGCTCGTCATCTTCGGATTCGTGACCGAGGCCTATCGACGCCGCGAGCAAGCCGGCCTCGAGGAGGCGTTGTTGGCGGCGAACCGGGCGAGCCAGGCCAAGGATGAACTCGTCGCCCAGATTTCGCACGATCTCCGTACCCCGCTGACCGGCATCTTCGGCTTCAGTGAGCACCTCTTGGCCAACCGCATGGATGATCGGGCGGAGGCAATGGAGTTGCTCGAACTCATCTACCAAGACTCAGCCGAGTCAACCCGCATGGTCGAGGACCTGCTCACCGCCGCCCGGCTCGATAGCCGCTCTCTGGTGATCGAACGCGGCCCGGTTGACATGCTCGAGGAGGCCGAGGCGGTCGTTGCGCCGCTGCTCCGCTCCGGTGCAAACATCGAACTGCGCGGCACCCGCGAGGTCGTCATGGCCGACGCGATGCGAATCCGTCAGGTCATTCGCAACCTCCTATCGAACGCCATCCGCCACGGCGGGCCAACCATCCAGCTCGTCATCACCGCCCGCTCCGGCATCATGACCTGTACCGTCACCGATGATGGCCCCGGGCTAGATCCTGCAGTGGCCGGCCGGTTGCTCCGCGACTCTCAGAGCGAGCAGCCGTTGGGTCTCCTAACGGAGGGAACCGGGCTCGGCCTCGCCATCGCCGCCTCGCTGTCACGTCGCATGGGTGGAATGATCCAGTACGGGGCCGACCGCGCAGACACAACGATCACGTTTGCCATGCCTTTGGCCCCGCCGGACATGTGGACCGCGTTCCCCACCCGCGATCGTCGCGCTGAGTCCACAGATCCCACGGTTCGCACTCTCTCCAATCGCTTCACGATCGACACCGGCAACGCCGCAGACGCCCCAACGCCGGCACCAACGCCGCGGCGCCGAATCCGGTTCAGCTGACCATCAGTTGGCCGGGACCGCCGACCGTCCCACTACCGTTGGGCTTGTTGCGAGCCCGGGGGACGGTCGCCGCGGAGCCAATCGGCTCCGTGGAGGAAAGTCCGGACTCCACAGGGCAGGGTGCTGGCTAACGGCTAGGCGGGGTGACCCGACGGATAGTGCAACAGAGAGCAGACCGCCTACGTCGGTTGTCATGCAACCGACCGGCAAGGGTGAAACGGTGGTGTAAGAGACCACCAGCGCGCCGGGCGACCGGCGCGGCTTGGTAAACCCCACCCGGAGCAAGGCCAAGCAGGGAAGGGCTGCCCGCCCGTCAATCCCAGGTAGGCCGCATAGATAGATGACCGTCACCGGTCGGCAACGACCGGTACAGAATCCGGCTTACAACCGGACTCGCAACAACAAAGATGGGGCCCCAAGGGCCCCGTTTTTGTCTCAAGACATCTTTGGCTTGTTCAGCCACCGACCCATTCAGTCATCACGGCGTAGACACCGCCGGACGACACGGTGCCGACCTCTGCCATCGGGTAGTAGCGGGCGAGATAGGCAGCGCGGGTGCCGTCGCCGTTGGCGAGCGGGTTGAGTTCGATACGAACCTTGAGGTCGTTGCCGGAGGCGTGACGAAGCCGCATCGTCAGCTCGGGATTGCGAGCAGCATCAGCAGTGACCCGTTCCCAGCCTGCCGCGTCGTTGGGATGACTGATCTTCTGTAACGGGATGCCGACGAGCTCCGGCAGGGTTCGACCCAGCAGCTGTGCCAGCGCCGGTTCGGCGAACAGAATGGCGCCGGTGGCATCGAGCACGGCCACCGGACCCTGGTCGACCATCTCGTTCTTGGGGAGCTCAGCGACCTCTTCGTCTGGTCGATCCAGCCGGTGGCGCTGGATGGCGAAATGGATGGAACGGGCCAGACCGTCGGGGCCAATCGTGCCCTTGACCAAATAGTCCTGGGCCCCCTCCTTGACCGCCTGGAGCGCCAACTCGTCGTCTTCGTGAGAGCTCAGCACAACGATGGGAACCTGAGGAGCGACGGCAAGGATTGCCTTGACCGACTCGAGGCCGTCGGCATCCGGAAGAATGAGGTCGAGGAGGACACACTCGGGAGGGTCAGTCGTGACCAGTTCAACGGCTCGATCGAGTCGCTTGGCAGCCCTGAGGTTCTCGGCTCCCGGCCAGACGTCTGCCAGCATGGACTTGACCAAACGAACGTGAAGGGGATTGTCCTCCACCAGTAACAGTTTGGGCATTTCTCCGTGATGGATGAACTCGGTGTCGTGTTCCATCTGTCTCTCTTCGGTCCCGCCGCGCCGTTGGTAGCTACCTTCATCGGCCATCGACCACAGACCCTTGAGCATCTCTCACCACGAGAAACGGGGCGACCGGCGGTGGCCCCGTCCTCTCAGAATCTGGCGATTGCCCGAGGTCAGTCGCCTTGGTCGATCACCAATTCGACCTTGCCCATGGCCACGGGTTGATACGCCAACCGGCCGACAACGGCACCGGCGCGTCTTCGATAACATGGGCCGAGAACAACATTTGACAGGATCAAGATCTGACCAGTGATGTAACCATGTCCATGCATCCACCTACCGAACAGGCCCAGCTTCTCCGCCAACACGGTGTCCAGGTCACCGCCCAACGGCTGGCCGTCCTACGGGCGGTCTCGGATCGACCGCACGGCACGGCAGACGACGTAGCCGAGGCCGTGAGAGCCGAGATTGGTGCGATCTCGCGTCAGGGGGTGTACGACGCTCTTGGCGTCCTGGTC
>Ga0316197_10002156_pt1 | contig 14061 bp, 8 predicted proteins | sample OudBiesiAoxic_MG_FD_204939 | JGI IMG/M metagenome (GOLD analysis project Ga0316197, IMG submission 204939) | Coastal sediment microbial communities from Oude Bieten Haven, Netherlands - site A oxic | ecosystem: Environmental > Aquatic > Marine > Coastal > Sediment | place: Netherlands...
GCGTTTTCGACGGCTCAATCTGGTGCTCGCCATTGCTTCTTTCCTGCTCGTCGTTTACGCAACCTTCCTGACCCGTTCGGGGGTTTTGGCAGACTTCTCGGTCCACTCCTTTGTCGATCTCGGCATCACCGGGATGTTGGTCTTCAACATGGGCTTCTTTCTTCTGCTGTCGGTTGGCCTGTTGGCGTACAGGTGGCGTGAGATCCCGGCGGAAGTCGGTGACGAGCCCTTCATGTCTCGCACAATTTTCTTCGTAGTCGGCATCCTTCTGACAATCCTTATCGGTGTCGTCGTGCTCTTCGGCACTTCGGCACCTCTGATCTCGAGGTTGTGGGGCGCGCCAGCGCAGGTGGGTCCTGATTTTTATAACCGGATGGGCTTCTGGCTGGCGGTCGTCTTTGCTCTCTTCCTGGGCGGGACGCCGTTTCTGGGCTGGAACCGCGCCCACAAAGGGGCTGGCCGCATCTTCATGGTGACCCTGGCCATCACGGCCGTGTTGGTGGCTATCGGCCTGGCCTTCGGTCTGCGGGGCGTGCCGGCAACAATTTACGTCGCCGCCGCACTGTTCGCCATCGCCGCCAATCTCTGGGCGACCGTCGATTCAGGGAAGGGCGGCCGCTGGCGAATGGCCGGCGGGCCAGTGGCCCACGTCGGCTTCGGTCTGCTCCTGCTCGCTTTCCTGACAACCGGGTGGTTCGACCGCCAGCAAAAGGTTCGGCTGGCTGAGGGCAGCCCGACCGTCGTGCTGGGCTACACTCTGACCTTCCGGGGTGTCGAAAAGCCGACCCCGCAGGCGCGAGACGCCATGGTGGTCGAGGTGACCTCGCCCCGGGGGAAGAACTTTGTCCTCAAACCACGCATGTGGGTCAATCAGAAGACCAACCAGCTGATTGCGAACCCCGACATCAAGGCCTTTTTCACCAAGGACCTTTACGTCGCTCCGGTCGAGTTCGAGCCCGGCCAGGACGCCCCGGTCTCGGGGCGGTTGGTGCTGGCCAAGGACCAGCCCACCTCTTTCCGCGATTGGACCCTGACCTTCCGCGGCTTCGATATGTCGCGCCAGAACGCAGTGCCAGGCGCTCTCACGGTAGGGGTCGTCGTAGCGCTCGATCGTCCTGACATGGAGTCAGTCGTCCTCGAGCCGTCGATGGTTTCGACCGATGAGGGTGTGCAGCCGGTCGCTGTGGAAATTCCGGGCATGGCCGGGGCCAGGCTTCGTGCGACAGGCATGAGCGTTGATCAGGGTGTGGTGCGGGTCGAGATCCTTGGCCTCGGTGGCGGTATCGGCCGCACGGTGGTGCTCGCCAAGGGCGAAACCTTAAATTACAAGGATCTCGAGATCGTCTTCGACGACTTCGATATGTCGGACTTCGATCCGGAGGCCGGCAAGATCAACTTCGGCGTTGTTTTCAATGTCGAGGTCGACGGACAGACCATCGAGGTCATCCCGACCTATCGCGGCGGAATGGGTGGGGAACCGGTCATCACCCCGGCAATAGTTCCCGGTACCGGCGGCATGGCCCTCAGTCCTGGACGTATTGACGCCGAGGGCGGGACCGTTCAGCTCCAGGTCTACGACCCGGCGCTGGCGCCTGAGGGCGCTGCCCCGGCGAGCCTCGTGCTCGATGTCTCGACCAAGCCGTTGATTTCGCTGGTATGGATCGGCACGATCCTGATCATGATCGGTATCAGTATGGCGATCGTGCTCCGCCGAAAAGACGTCGCTACGATTCCAGTCGAGGGCTAGCACCCTCGAAAGGTTTGAGTTTTAAGTTTTGAGTTTTGAGTTGTCCCCTACCCGCCCCGGTTTCGCCCCGGGTGGAGGGGTGGAACTCATAACTCAAAACTCAACACTTGAATCCGTTCCAGCCACGAGTGCGTATCTGTAAGATGGCCTGGTGACAAAAGGCAAAGTCCTCTTCTGGATTTCGGTCCTCTACTTCGCCGAGGGCTTGCCGTTCGGGATTGCCTACGACGTGTGGCCGGTCTTCTTCAGGGTGCACGGGGTGTCTTTGCGCGAGATCGGGCTCATGAGCCTGCTCTCCCTGCCGTGGACATGGAAGCTCCTGTGGGCGCCTCTGGTCGACCGGTGGGGGAGTCGCCAACACTGGATCACGGCCTGCCTCTTCGTGCTCGGAGCGACCACACTCGCGATTGTGCCCCAGGATCCCTCGCAGCCGTCGTATCTGATGTGGTCGTTATTACTTCTTTTTACCACCGCTTCGGCCACTCAGGATATTGCCATTGACGCCTACGCGGTGGACGTGTCGACCCCGAAAACCATTGGCAGCATCAACGGGACCAGGGTCTCGGCGGCTCGGGTCGCGCTATTCGTCGGTGGCGGGGGATTTCTAATACTCGCCGACTACACCGGCTGGAGCCTCCTGTGGGTGGCGCTGGCGATTGTCTTCTTCGTCCTCGCAGCGGCCGCCTGGCTGAGCCCCCGTGTAACTCTCGAGACCACCGAGCGCCGCCATGTCCTGGCGCCGGTCCTGCGCTGGCTTCTTCGCTGGGAGATGGTGCCGGTGGTGCTCTTCGTACTGCTCTTCAAGGTCGGCGATTCGACCCTCGGACGAATGGTCAAACCCTTCTGGGTCGACCGCGGATACTCGCTGACCGAGATTGGTTCCATTTCGGTCACACTCGGAGTCGTTCTCACCATCCTCGGCGCGCTGGCGGGGGGTTGGATCGTCAACCGGATCGGGATCTTCCGCTCGCTGCTGTGGCTCGGTCTCGCCCAACTGGTTTCGAATGTCGGCTACGTCGTCGTGGCGGCGGTTGATCTTCCCCGTGAAAGCATTTACGCGGCGTCGATGATCGAGTCTTTCACTCAGGGGCTCGGTACTGCAGCGTTCCTCTCGTTCCTCATGAACCTGTGCGACAAGGAGCACGCCGCGACCCAGTACGCCATCCTGTCAGCCCTTTTCGCTCTCACCCGCGATGTGGCGGGCGCCTTCACCGGGATAGGCGTTGAGAGTCTCGGCTATGCGGTCTTCTTTGCCCTCACCGCCGCCCTCGCCCTCCCGGCGCTGGCGTTGCTGCCCTTGATCAGACCGAGGATCCGGGAGGAAGCTGATCCGTCATCCGTCGACAACGAATGATTCGATGCGCTCATCCTCGCGCGCCCGCTCAACTTCGCTCGACTGACCCGGCTCGATTTCGGCACCGAATTCTACCGTGAACGCCTCAACCAGGGTTTCTTCAAGGACTGAGCGCGGTAGATCTCTGCCGAGCTCCTCGCGAAGGGTTGTAACGCGAGGCCGCAGGGAGGCGTCGTCCGTGAGCCCCATCGAACCGGCCTGTAACCGTCCGTCCCAATCGAGCAGGATGGTGCCGTGTTGGAGGACCGCCGGGCCGTGGGCGCGCATCGCCGAGCCGATGAGCTTGCGGCCGCCCACCACCACTTCGCCACCCGCTGGCGCTTCGAAGCATGGAACGGTCGTCCGTGGTCCGGGCAGCTGGAGGTTGACCTCGCCCGAGGTAAGCTCTGCCGCGACGCCGAGGGCGCGAGCGGCACGTACCAGGGCGCCGCAGATCTTCCGGTAGGCGTCCTGAAGACCGGATGGCAGCGGCCCCCCCCGTACGGTCGGCGCGACAATCGCGTACGTGAGCTCGTGGTGGTGCAGCAAAGCCCGACCACCGGTCGGGCGGCGCACGACGTCGATGCCCTCTGCTGCGCAGAAGTCGAAATCGGCGGCCTCAACGCCTTGATGGCGACCGAGGGTCAGGCAGGGCGGGGCCCAACCGTAGAGGCGCAGGGTGGGTGGCGACTGGCCCTCCGACACGGCCTCCAGTATCGCCACGTCGCGCGCCATGTTGCGCGCTCCAGGGAGATCGCCATCGATGATGAGGCGCCAGGAGGCACGTTCGGTACTCATGCGGCGAAGAATAGCAGGAGCCACCCATGAGGAGCGCCTCTCGCGTCGGTGTGCGAGGTGCAATCTTTCGCATTGTCATGAATGCGATCCTGTCGGGAGCACGAACAAGACAATGCGAACGGTGGCTCCTGTGTCGCCGATGCGGCTAGGCGCTTTAAATTGGCGGCACCTGTGTCGTCGAAGCCCCAACGCGCATCTCACCGGGGGGTGGCTCCTGTGTCGCCGAAGCGGCAACGCGCTTCCCAATAGCTGTCGTCGAAGCCCCAACGCGTGTCTCACACCTGTACCGTCGAAGCCTCAACGCGCTTCGAAAGAGGCGCTACTCCTCGACCCGCACCGAAACTACCTTCGACACCCCAGGCTCCTCCATGGTCACGCCGTAGAGAAGATCGGCGCGGGCCATGGTGCGGCGGTTGTGCGTCACCAACACGAACTGGGTGTGTTCGGTCATGGCATGGACCAGATCTGCAAATCGCTCGACGTTGGCGTCGTCAAGTGGCGCATCCACCTCGTCGAGGATGCAGAACGGTGACGGCTTGATCCGGAAGAGCGAGATCAGAAGCGACAAGGCGGTGAGGGCTTTTTCGCCACCCGATAGAAGTTGCACCGACTGGTTCTTCTTGCCCGGGGGTTGGGCGGTGATATCGATTCCCGACTCCAGGGGATCGTCCTCATCGACCAGATCGAGGCGTGCGGTGCCTCCCCCAAAGAGCGTACTGAAGGTTTCGGCAAAAACTTCGTTGACCTGCTGGAATGTGGTGACGAAGCGCTCCGTACAGTTGGCGTCAATCTCACGAATTGTCTCATCTAGTGAGTGCAGCGCCGAGACGAGATCCTTGCGCTGGTGAGTGAGAAACTGCGACCGCTCTTCGAGTTCGTCGAGTTCCTTGAGGGCGAGCAGATTGACCGGGCCGAGACGATCGATCTTCGCACGCAAGCCTTCGATATCGGTGCGCAGTGCCTCCGGTTCATCGTCTGGTACCGGTTCCGCTTCCAGCAGAGATTCGACTGCGAGGCCGAGTTCGTCCGCTGCGTGTTCTCTGAGGCGGTCCCAGTCGGCTTCGGCACGGGTTTGCTCAACCTCGATTCCGTGCAAGACCTCTCGCTCTCGATCGTGGACTTCACGACGAGCGCGGACCTCTTTTTCGAGTTTCGCAACACGGGCAATGATCTCGTCGACCCTTTCCGACAGCCGGCGCTCATGTTCGCGGGCAGCCGCCAGCAAACCCTGTTCTTCGACCAGGCGGGTCCGGGAGCGGACAACTTCTTCCTCAGTTCCCGTCTGTTGTTCGTGGAGGCGAACAGCTTCCGTATCGAGAGTGCCAACACGACTCTCGAGGACCCCCGCCTCCTCGTCGAGGCGCGCGCTCTCCGTTCGAGCGCCTTCAGTCCGTTCTTCGGAAATCCGTGCTTCGGCACGCCGCCGATCGAGTTCGCGCAAAGCATCGGCGGTTTCTTCGCGGCGGCCGGCGAGGCGGTTGGCGGCGTCCTCGACTGCCTGCTCGAGCTCGACACTGCGTGCTTCGAGCTTCGAAACTTCCTCCTCCAGGCGAGTATGACGCTGATCGATTTCCTCTGTCTGTGTGCGGCAGCGCTCTTCCTCGACGGCCAGGGAGTCGAGTTCACGTTCAACTCGTCCAAGCTCCTGGATCAGAGACTCCTCGATGGTGGAAGTGCGGGCGCGTTCCTGCTCGGCGGATACGACTTCGCTGTCGAGGGAGGTCAGCTGATTGGACTGCTCCTCGAGCCGTCCAGCGACCTCCTGGTGGCGTCCCGAGAGCTCTTGGGTGCGGCTGCTCACATTGGAGATCTCTGTATTCAGCTCTTTCTCAATCGTGCGGAGCTGAAGAGCGCCTGGATGTCGATCGCCACGGGTGGTCGGTTCGAGGATCCGACCCTTTCGCACGACGCCATCGCCGCAGACGATCACCGCCTCAGGAAGCTCGTCGGCGAGCTCGCGGGCACGGTCGAGATCGTTGCAGCGCAGGGTTCGGGGAAGGGATCTGCCCAACCATCCGAGGTGCTCGGGTTCGATTCCTGCCTGGAGCAGCAGATCTTCGGCACCAATTGGCGTCGGCAGGTCACGGACGGAGGGTGCCTCGGCGGCAGCAACCAGACGTATCCGACCGTCGAGACCGGCCAGCGTCTCGATCTGCTCGGGTGAAAGAGTCGTGGTTCGTACGACAGGCAGCTCGAGCCATTCGCGCCAGACGCGGTCCAGTACGGGAGCGAGCTCCGCTGCGGGGTGGATATAGTCGCCGAGCTGACCGGCCATCTGTTCGGCCGGTGCCAATTCGCCCAGTTGTTCCGAAGCGGCTGCGTGGCGGGCGATTTCCCTCTCGGCTCCCTGCAAACGATGTCGGAGCTCCCAAAGGGTATGTCCCAGAGATTCTGCTTCCTGTTTGGCGCTGTTGGCCTCTTCACGTAGCCGTGCGCGCTGGTCAGAGAGGTTGCGTCGCCGTGAAGCCAGCTCCTCGGCGATCTGGGAAGCTCCTCGGCTTTTTCCTGCCGCTTCGCGGACACTTCCTCCGAGTTCCTCGTGTCGTTCTTCGAGGCGTTTTCGATCCTGTGCGAGCTGCCCTACTGCATAGGCGAGCCGATCGCGTTCGCGTTCGAGATCACCGAGACGGTTGCGGCTGGCGGTCAGGGTGGAAATGGTTCGTAGCAGATCCTGCCGTTGCAGGGCGGTGTGTTGCTCCGCTTCGGCTCGGTGGGCGTCGGACTTCCGGTGTGCCTCGTCGGCCTCGGCCACTCCCTTTTGGACCGTCTCGAGTTCCGCCTGGAGAGTCTCGGCCCGCTGGCGGGCCTCGGCGATGCGGGTGTCCAGAGATCCTCGACTCGATCTCAGGGTTGCGGATTCGTTCCGCGTGTGGTCGAGGGAGGCCCGGAGATTGTCGAGCAGGTCGGCCGAGCGTTCGAGAAATGCCTCCAGGCGCTCTCTGGAACCCAGCAGCGTTGCCACTTCCTCCCTGGCACTCTCGGTCTCGGATCTGCCGGTCTCGAGGTCTCCACGAGCCCTTCCAAGGTCGGCATCCGAGCCGCCGAGGGCGGCGGCCGCGGCCGCCACTTCGTTCTGAGCCTGAGCGCGACGTTTCTGAATGTCACTGCGCTGTGCGTCGAGCAGGTGCGCGTCGATGGTAAAAAGTCGCTGCAGATGGTCTCTGAGTTCGTTCTCGAGCTTCTGATGGCGCTCGGCCTGCTTGGCCTGCCGCTTGATCTGTCGCAGAGTCCGCATGACTTCGCCGATCACGTCCTCGAGGCGAAGCAAATTCTGCCGGGTGTGCTCGAGCTTGAGTTCAGCTTCGTGCTTGCGCGCTTTGTAGCGCGTGATGCCGGCAGCTTCCTCGAGCAGGACGCGGCGATCGATGGGTCGTGCAGAAAGGACCTGGCCGACCCGGCCCTGTTCGATGATCGAATATGCGCGAGTGCTCAAGCCGACCTCTGCAAGCTCGTCGAAAATGTCTTTCAGCCGTACGGAACGCCCGTTGAGACGGTAATCCGAAGGACCGGTCTTAAAGACGCGGCGACGGACTTCGAGGCAGCCGTCGGTCTCCTTCCAGTGGCCGTCGTCGGATTGGAGAATGAGGGTCACTTCGGCCGCGCCTGACGCCGGTCTCGAGGAGGCGCCGGAAAACACGACGTCTCCCATCTGCTTGAGCCGCATCAGGGAAGGGCTCTGCTCACCCAACACCCAGAGAATCGCATCGACCACGTTCGACTTGCCGCAGCCGTTGGGGCCGATGATTGCCGACACCTTCCCCGGAAAGGCCAATTCGACCTCGTCCGGAAAGGACTTGAAGCCAGTGAGCTTCACCGAGCGCAAACGGATCCGCGCCATGCGGGCGCAAAGGTAACAGAACTCGCCGCCTCATGGTAGCGATCGCGGTCACTTCGCGTTGAATTCGGCCTTTGTGCTAGGCTTTGCGCCATGAGTGGAGAGTTGACTCCCGATCGTATGAGGAGCCTGGCAGACGAGTTTCGTGACCGATATAGCCCTGGTCGGGTCCGTGCTTTGATGGTTGCGGGATCCGGGCTCGAGCTCGAGGTTCCGGGCTGGGAAGCTGCCGAGGATATCGATCTCAAAGATGTCCTGCCCTTTGCCCTCCACAAGTTGATGGGACACCGGCAGACCGTAACCCTGTGGCGCCGGGGGGGCGAGAGTCTGATGGTCCTCAACGGTCGTTTCCACCTTTATCAGGGTTATCGGCCCGAAGAGGTCGTAGCACCCGTGCGATTGGCCGGTCTTCTCGGGGCCGAGTCAATGATCGCGACCAACGCCACCGGGTCGCTCGATCCGGAGATCGAACCGGGTTCGATCGTGGTGGTCGCGGATCACATCAATTTGCAGGGCTCCAATCCGCTGGTTGGGGAGTGGGGAACCGAGTTCGGGCCGCAATTTCCCGATATGAGCGAGGCCTATGATGGCGATCTGCGCAAGCTGGCGTGGTCGGCGGCCGAAGAGGCAGGGTTTCCGGTCCACGAAGGTGTCTACGTTGCACTCCTCGGCCCCTCGTTCGAGACTCCGGCGGAGATTCGGATGTTGCGCGCGGCTGGCGGCACTGTGGTTGGGATGTCGACCGTCCCAGAGGTCATCGCCGCCCGCCACTTGGGGATGAGAGTCCTCGTGCTTTCCTTTGCCGCCAATCCTGCGGCCGGCCTCGTCGACCGTCCCCTGACCCACACTGAAGTCCTCGAAGAGGGCGAAAAGGCGGCGGCCAAGTTGGCGACACTCATGGGTCTCCTGGTGGGGAGAGTTTTCGATTGATTTCGGATTTCGGATTTCGGATTTCGAATTTGGATGCCGGTGAGGGTCGGAGGCATTTCCGAATTCCGAATTCCGAATTCCGAATTCGCAAAAACGTCGATCGGTGTATTCAGTGACGGCATCGCTTTTCCTCGACGTTTTTGCGGTGGGTCCGATTGAAGCGAACTGTGTATTGCTTGGAGATACCGAAGCGGGCGAGCTCGTGGTCATCGATCCCGGTGAGGAGGCGGAGAAGATCGTCGACCGTGTGCGCGCCTCCGGTCTCCGCCCGACGATGATTCTCCACACCCACGGTCATCTCGATCACGTGGGTGGAACCGCCGACCTGGCTCGTCTGATTGGCGGCAAGCTGCCGATAGGCCTTCATCCCGACGAGATCGATCTCTACCGCAACGCGCCAATCCAGGCACAGATGTTTGGACTCGAGGTGGAGGCGCCTCCAGAGCCCGATCTGATGTTGCGACACGGCGAGACCGTTTCAGTTGGAGGCCTCGAGCTCGAGGTCCGGCACACGCCAGGCCACTCGCCGGGCGGAGTGTGCTTTGTCGTATCCGGAGCTGCCGAGGCGGCGGTCATCGTGGGCGACGTGCTCTTTGCCGGCTCCATCGGTCGCACTGATCTCCTGGGTGGTTCCTTCCCGGTGCTTGAACGGTCGATTCGCGAGCAGCTCTACACCCTGCCCGACGACACCCGCGTCGTTTGCGGCCACGGCCCCGATACCACCATCGGCCGCGAGCGCGCTTCGAATCCGTTCGTGTCTGGTTGATCCAACGAAACGTGGCGTTTCGCTTCGGCGGGCGTGGTGCCACCCTTCGCATTGTTTGGGATAAACCAGGACGGTGACGCGCTACAGCTTGGCATGCGCAGGGTGCCACACTTCGCATTGTTTGCCTTGAGCGAGTAACTCGACTGGAGAGCGACGAATTCAAACAATGCGAAATGTGGCACCGGTGTCGTCGAAGCCCCAACGCGCGCTTCAATTATGGGTGGCGCCGCTCAGAAGCTAACCGCAATCCCCACCGTGAACGAAAAGGTGTTGAAGTCGAAGGTCGCGGCGTTTTCCTGTGTGACCTCGAGGTCTGTCCAGATATATCGGAGGCCGCCGAATGCTGCCCACTTGCTGTTTTTGCCGAGCGAGATTCCGAGGCCGGCCTTGGCGGAATAACCGAGATCATTACTGACATCGAGATCCAGGTAATCTCCGTCCGGTTCAAGATAGCGAAGGTCGCCATAGCCCATGCTGGCAATCCCGGCGCCGACGTAGAAGTCGAAGGACTGGCTATTGGGCGTCAGGTGGAAGTTGAGGTCGAGGGTAATGGCGGTCGTCGACATGGAGTCCGTAAGGGAAATATCGCCGAAACCCGGAACGTCCTCGGCGGTCAGCACGATCGCGGGGCTTGCCTTCATGACGCCCAGCTCGAGTCCGAGAAGGCCGCTGAACTGGTACTCGAGGCTGGCCCCGAAACCGAGATCACTGTCGGCCGTAACCCGGATCTCTTCGGGGTTTTCGGCAGGAACCACCACGTCAAGGTCCGGGTCAAAACCGGCCGCGAATACCCGGAGGTGCCAACCAGAGTCCGCAGCCGCTGCTGGGGCCGTGATGATTCCGATAATTAAGGCAACTGCCAAGAAAACCAATGCTCGTTTCATTATTTCCTCCTGTTTCTGTTCTCGGGGAGTTCTCCTCGATTGATCTTCCGAAAAGCTTTTCGTTCTCCACCCGGTAACGCGGATTCGCTCTGAAAACCCCGCAATGTGAAACGTCCGGGCTACGATTCCCGTAGGATTCGATAGGGCATTCGTGCAGGGCCGGGTTTCCCGCAGAATGCCCTGGTACCAATGCTGCCACCAGGAGGCCATGAATGACGACCGATCCGAAAGTCCGGGTGACGGAGATCATCTCCGGTCTGAGTGGGAGCGGAGAGGTCGATCGAGCGACCGCGGAGGAGCTGTTCCCTGTCGTCTACGACCAGCTCAGGCGGCTTGCGAAGGGATACATGTTCCGCGAGACTCCGGGCCACACCCTGCAGCCGACTGCCCTGGTCCACGAGGCCTATCTCAAGCTGGTCGACCAGACCCGATCCAACTGGAAAGGTAAAACCCATTTCTTTGCCGTCGGAGCCAGGGTGATGAGGCGTCTGTTGGTCGACCACGCACGAGAGCGCGGAGCTCAGAAGAGAGGTGCCGGGTGGCAGAGCGTGACCCTTTCGGGGGCCCTCGATCCACTGGGCGTGGAAGTGCTCGATCGCGAGCAACTCCTCGACCTCAACTCGGCCCTCGAGCAGCTTGCCGAGATTGACGAACGCGAGGCAAAGGTCGTGACCCTCCGTTTCTTTGGGGGCCTGACGGTTGAGCAGGTTGCCGAAGTGGTCGGCGTGTCCAAGCGAACCGTAGAAAACGACTGGCGTCACGCCCAGGCGTGGCTCCGCCTCAGGCTGTCGGAGGTCGAGCCGTCGTGACCATCGACCGCCACCGCCTTGCCAAAGAGGTCTTTCTGGCGGCATGTGAGCTGCCGATCGACGATCGCGCTTCATACCTCGACCGAGAATGCGCTGGGGACCAGGACCTTCGCCGTGAGGTCGACGCCCTTTTGGAGATCGACTGCACGACGCCCGACCCTTCGGAAGACAGGCGTCCGCCGGAACGTATCGGCAACTTTCGACTTCTGCAAAAGCTCGGCGAAGGTGGGATGGGAGAGGTGTGGGAGGCCGAGCAGGAGGGCCCGGTGCGGCGCAGGGTGGCCTTCAAGCTCATCAAATGGGGCATGGATACCAAGGAGGTCCTGGCTCGCTTCGAATCCGAACGGCAGGCCCTGGCGCTCATGAACCACCCCACCATCGCCAAGGCCTACGAAGCGGGTTCAACTGACGAGGGTCGGCCATTCTTCGCCATGGAGTACGTCAGGGGGGTGCCGCTGACCGACTATTGTGACGCTCAGCGTTTGAGCACGCAGGAACGGCTGACGCTCTTCATGGATGTCTGCGGAGGAGTGCAGCACGCGCATCAGAAAGGCATCATCCACCGAGACATCAAGCCGTCGAATATCCTGGTCACGGTGGCGGACGGTCGGCCGGTCCCCAAGATCATCGACTTCGGGGTCGCCAAGGCGACCTCGCAAAGACTCACCGAGCGCACCCTCTTCACCGAGCTCGGTCAGTGGATCGGTACCCCCGAGTACATGAGCCCGGAGCAGGCGGAGCTCACCGGGCTCGATGTCGACACCCGATCCGATGTCTACTCGCTGGGCGTTGTGCTCTACGAGCTGTTGGCCGGGGCACAGCCGTTCGATGCAAAGGAGCTGCGAACGGCCGGCTTTGACGAAATGCGGCGGCGTATTCGCGAGGAGGAACCGCCGCGGCCGAGCACCCGCGTCTCGAGCCTGGGTGACGCCTCGCAGACAGCTGCAGAACGGCGTCGAACCGATATCCACGGGCTGACCCGCACCTTGCGCGGCGACCTTGACTGGATCGTCATGAAATCGCTCGAGAAGGACCGCACCCGCCGGTATGGTTCACCCTCCGAGCTGGCGGCAGACGTGCGCCGATACCTCAAGAGCGAGCCGGTCGAGGCAAGCCCGCCAAGCACGATGTACCGCATCCAGAAGTTCGTACGTCGCCACCGGGTCGGCGTCGCCGCGGGTGCGATGGTGGCCGTCGTCCTGGTCGCGGGAGTCATCGGCACCGCAATCGGTTTTGTGAGAGCGAGGCACGAGGCGGAGACGGCACGCAAGATGTCGGAAATGCTGGTTGGCATGTTCGCGAATTTCGATCCAGAAGCTCAGCTGGGACAGGTCCCGTCGACCACTGCGATGCTTGACCGGGGTGTGGAGCGGATTCGAGACGAGCTGACGGACCAACCGCTCATGCGGGCGCGACTTCTTGGCACTGTCGGCAATGCGTACCGGAATCTGGGGCGCTTTGATGAAGCGAGACCGTTGCTCGAAGAGGCTCTGACCCTCCGAGAAGAATACCTCGGTCCCATTCACGCGGAAGTGGCTGATAGCTGTGTTTCCCTCGGGTGGCTCGATTACTGGGCTGCCGATTATGGAGAGGCGCGCTCCCTGTTCGAGCGGGCTGTTTCCGTTTACGAAGAGGCCCTGGGCCCCGGCCACTGGGCTGTGGCCTCGAGTCTCGGGTTTGCCGGTGGCGCCTATTTGCGCACCGGTGAGTACGACTCTGCACGGGCGGCCTTCGAGCGCTCGATGGAGATTCTCCGAAAGGGCGGGATGGAGGACGACCCGGTGGCCGTCCATACCGCCTGGCCGTACGCGATAATGCTGATGGATTTGGCGGACTATGCCGCAGCGCAACAGCTTCTCGAAGGTGCGTTGGAGTCGTACGAGACCAGATACGGTCCCGACCATCCCACGGTCGGCGGGATCCTGGCCTCCCTTGGCCGTTGCTATATGGAGACTCTCCGCCTTGATCAGGCGCGATCCCTTTTCGAACGCTCGCTCGAGATCCAGGAGCGCGCCCTCGGTCCCGATCATCCCAGTTTGATGAGCCCACTCACACATTTGGCGGAACTCGATCGACGACAACGGAACCTCGAAGAGGCCGAATGGAAACACACGCGCGCGCTCGCGATCGGAGAGCGCGCCCTGGGCCCGGACCACCCTGATCTCATCTGGTCCCTAGGGCCGTATGCGTTGTTCTTGGCCAACAGCGGGGATTTGGAGGCTGCTCGTGCGGCGCTTGACCGAACCATGCAAATCGCCGAGAAAGCTCACGGCTCCGAACATCTGGGTGTGGTGCGGACTCTCGAGTTGCTCGGGATGCATTACTACCAGAAGGGCGAGTACGACCAGGGGCTGCGATCGTATCAGCGAGCGCTTGGAATTCGAACCGAGATATTTGGCGCCAATCATTCCTCTTCCGGTTGGAACCTCTACGACCAGGCCTGTATGTACTCTCTGAGCGGTGAAGCCGATGCTGCCATCGCAACGCTGCGTCGCGCACTCGATGTTGGCTGGGCGAATCACCGCATTTTCGAGGATGACGACTTCAACTCGCTCAAGGGCAATCCCGAATTCGAGGCGATCATCGAAGAAGTGCGCTCACGCCTCTAATTGGAGGAGCACTCCTCACTGGAAGGAGCAAGGTGCCACCCTTCGCATTGTTTGAATTCGTCGCCTTTCAATTAGCGAGTGCCTTCGGGGCAGACAATGCGAAGAGTGGCACCTGTGTCGTCGATGCCACATCGCGCTTCTCAAGAGGTGTCGCCGAAGCAGCATCTCGCGTCTCATTGGGGCAACAAAAAAGGGGCGGTCTCCCGCCCCTTTTTGATCACTGATTGAAACGCGTCACTACTGCTGCCAGCTGTCCAGCATCTTCATGTAGTTGGCGCGGGTCAGCTTGGCCGCATCCGGCACCTTGGACATGTTCATCGAGCCCTGCATCTGGCGCAAGGATTCGTACT
>Ga0316197_10002157_pt1 | contig 14060 bp, 11 predicted proteins | sample OudBiesiAoxic_MG_FD_204939 | JGI IMG/M metagenome (GOLD analysis project Ga0316197, IMG submission 204939) | Coastal sediment microbial communities from Oude Bieten Haven, Netherlands - site A oxic | ecosystem: Environmental > Aquatic > Marine > Coastal > Sediment | place: Netherlands...
TCCGGAGTAACCGGCGGCTAACTTTCTGTTGCTGCCGGCAACGCTTTTGGTATTTCCTTCTTTGCACTGGTGCGAATTTTCAGTTCATTGCCGTGTTTTTTCGACAAAGTAATATCAACCTCGCCCCCTGCTGACAAGACACCGAATAAAAGGTCGTCTGCCAACGGGCGTTTGATTTTATTCTGGATGACACGTTTCATAGGACGTGCACCCATTTCCGGATCAAAACCCTGCTCTGCCAGCCATTCCTTCGCAGGTGCAGACACTGAAATACTAACGTCCTTTAATGCCAATTGTGCTTCAAGTTCCAGTATGAATTTGTCCACGATCAACAGCACGGTACCGGAATCAAGTGCCCCGAACTGAATTACGGCATCCAGGCGGTTGCGGAATTCAGGTGTAAAGGTTCTGCGGATGGCCTCACTCGAATCCGAAACATGTTCCTGCTCGGTGAAACCGATCGATCTGCGTGAACTCTGCTGGGCGCCGGCATTCGTCGTCATTACGAGGATGACGTTGCGGAAATCAGCCTCTCGTCCATTGGTATCAGTCAGCTTGCCGTGATCCATTATCTGCAAGAGAATATTGTAGACATCGGGATGAGCTTTCTCGATTTCATCCAGTAGAAGTACGGCATGCGGATTACGGGTAACCGCCTCGGTGAGAAGACCACCCTGGTCAAAACCTACATAACCCGGAGGCGCACCGACCAGGCGGGACACGGAATGTGCTTCCATGTATTCCGACATATCAAAACGTATCAACTCAATACCCATGACCATCGCCAATTGACGGGTCACCTCGGTTTTGCCCACTCCGGTTGGTCCTGCAAACAGGAATGACCCGATTGGTTTTTCTTCTTCGCCAAGACCGGAGCGCGACATTTTAATAGCAGAAGCGAGCGATTCGATAGCCTCATTCTGACCAAAAATGGTCAATTTCAGATCACGTTCCAGGTTGCGTAACGAGTCGCGGTCTGAACGGGAAACCTGCTTGGGTGGTATACGGGCCATATGGGCGACGATGGTTTCGATATCGTGTTCGTCCAAAAGTTTTTTGCGCTCATCCTCGGGCAACATACGTTGCCGTGCACCGGCTTCATCGATGACGTCAATGGCCTTGTCAGGCAAATGACGGTCGTTGATATGACGACCGGACAGTTCAGCTGCTGCACACAGGGCCTCATCGGTATATTCAACCCCGTGATGGTCCTCAAAACGAGACTTGAGACCGCGAAGTATGTCGATGGTCTCATCAATCGTTGGCTCGACTATATCAATCTTCTGGAAACGCCGTGCCAGTGCCCTGTCCTTCTCAAATACACCACGAAACTCCTGATAGGTGGTGGAACCGATACAGCGCAACTCACCTGAGGCCAGCACCGGTTTGATCAGGTTGGAAGCATCCATGACACCGCCGGAGGCGGCACCTGCACCGATAATGGTGTGAATTTCATCAACGAACAATACGGCACCTTCAATTTTATTCAGTTCTGACAATACCGCTTTGAGTCTTTTCTCGAAATCACCACGGTACTTGGTACCTGCCAGCAATGCACCAAGGTCCAGTGAGTATATGGTTGCATCTGCCAGTACCTCGGGCACATCACCCTCAACGATGCGCAACGCCAGTCCTTCGGCCATGGCCGTCTTGCCGACGCCAGCCTCGCCCACATATAGGGGGTTATTCTTACGTCTGCGGCATAAAATCTGGATGGTTCGCTCAACTTCGCTCTCACGACCGATCAATGGATCAATCTTGCCTTCACGTGCGCGGTCATTCAGGTTGCTGGTGAAGTTTTCCAGTGCGCTTCCACCACCATCAGCACCTTCTTCCTGCCCCATTTCTGCCGCTGCTTCGCTTTCGTCTGCATCGTTATTCGCCAAAGGCGAAATCCCGTGTGAAATGTAATCCACCACATCAAGACGGGTAACATTAAATTTGTTTAACAGGTAAATGGCGTAGGAATCTTTTTCGCTGAATATGGCGACCAGCACATTGGCACCGATCACTTCCTGCTTGCCGGCAGACTGAACGTGATATAACGCCCTTTGCAAAACTCGTTGAAAGCCGATGGTCGGCTGAGTGTCCCGACTGTCATCCTGATCCAGCTCAGGGACGGTATCACGCAGGGCCTTACGTAACTCTGCTTCAAGATCGGTGACGTTGGCCCCGCAGGCGCTCAAGATCGATAAAGCTGAACTGTTATCCAGCAATGCGAGTAGCAGGTGTTCAACCGTCAGGAATTCATGTCGGGCACTACGGGCTTCCTGATAAGCCTGGCTAATCGTTACTTCCAGTTCTTTACTGAACATTTAATTTTCCGTGTATGGAATACTGGTTGTGACCGGTTTTGACCGGTCTGGTTCACTGAGACCGCTCAGGCCTTTTCCAGTGCGCACTTAAGTGGGTGCTCGTTACTGCGTGCATAATCATTGACCTGGGCGACCTTGGTCTCTGCTATTTCGAAGGTAAAAATCCCGCATACACCTTTGCCACGCGTATGGACATGTAACATGATTTGAGTGGCCCGGTCGTGATCGAATGCAAAAAATGTCTGGATGACATCAATCACAAAATCCATCGGGGTGAAATCATCATTCAATAGCACGACTTTGTACATCGGGGGTGGCTTGACCTCTGGACGGGCCTCTTCCACCGCAATGCCGCGGTCATGTTTCGATTCATATTCATTGCTCATGTGATGATTGTATTACATCTGTTGCTCCAAGTTGAACTGTAGATTCAGCAATTGACGTTCTTCATTTTGACCCCATCTAACTGACATGAGTAAAACGACCGGAAAAATCATGGTGGCAATGTCCGGCGGGGTCGATTCGTCGGTGGCGGCATTGCTATTACAAAAACAGGGTCTGGATATTTGCGGTATGTTTATGAAGAACTGGGAGGAGGACGATCGTTTCGGGGAGTGCTCAGCCGCAGAGGATGCTGCCGACGCAAGGGGGGTCGCGGAATCCATGGGTCTGCTACTGCATACCCGCAACTTCGCATCTGAATACTGGGATAATGTCTTTGAAGAGTTCCTCAGTGAATACCGTGCTGGTCGCACACCCAACCCGGACATCCTGTGTAATCGCGAAATCAAGTTTAAGACATTCCTGGAGCACGCAGAACAGCTTGGTGCTGAAAAAATTGCCACCGGTCACTATGTTCGCACGGACTATAAGGACGGCAAACACCGCTTATTGCGGGGCGTAGATCATAACAAGGATCAGAGTTACTTCCTTTACGCCGTCGGTCATCAGCAACTTGCAAAAACACTTTTCCCCGTCGGCGAGTTAGAAAAGCCAACGGTACGTGAACTCGCAGAAGAGGCAGGGTTTGACGTCTTTGATAAAAAAGACAGCACTGGCATCTGTTTTATCGGTGAACGCAACTTCACCGAGTTTCTGAGCGAATACCTGCCCGCCCAACCCGGTGAGATTCGAACCACAGAAGACCAGCTTATAGGCCAGCACCAGGGACTGATGTTTCACACCCTGGGTCAACGCCAGGGCCTGGGAATTGGTGGTGTCAAAGGCTATCCTGAAGCGCCATGGTACGTTTTACACAAGGATCTTGAAAACAACGTACTCTATGTCGGCCAGGGGCATGAACATCCATGGATGCTTTCCACCCGGCTTGAAGCGTCCGGTTTGGCTTGGGTTTCCGGAACCGCACCCGAACCAGGTAGTAGACTGACAGCCAAGGTAAGGTATCGCCAAAAGGATCAGGTCGTGAGTATCGAGAAGATCGAGGCAGACCGTATGTATTTAAAATTCCAGCATGCCCAGCGCGCCGTCACACCGGGCCAGTCTGTTGTACTTTATGACGGTGATGTTTGCCTCGGTGGTGGCGTTATTGACAACATGAACACCCCGCCGATGAGCAGGCAACTCGCAATGGAAGTCTCATGAATGAACGCATAATGGCATTGTCCGGTATTTTCCAGGCAACTGAACTCGTCAGGCAGGCAGCGAATCACGGCACCTGGTCGGGTTACTCTGCAGATACCTGTCTGGCCAGCCTGCTGGCCATTGAAGCCGACAGCGTTGCAGATATTTTTGGTGACCCCAGTAATTTACGGCTTGGAGCAGAAACCCTGGTGTCAGTGCTCCAGGGTGACCGTCGCTACATGGAGAGTCTTGGATATGCGGTCTCCATCATGCAGCTTGAAAACAATTTTCGTAAAAAGACAGCAATGCAGACGCACATCGGAGTCGAGTTATTGCCAATAGCTGAAATTGATGATGGCACCGAAATCCATGAAATAAAGGATTTACAGGCAAAGAAAATTGCCGCCTTATACACAGAGACGATTAGTACCCTGTCACCCCGGATTGTTGTTCAGGGGCGACCCCAGCATTTGCAAATAGACCGAACGGTCCATTGGATTCGTACCTTGTTATTCGCCTCTCTGCGCTCTGCTGTACTGTGGAGACAAATGGGTGGCGGTCGTTTCAGCCTGATGTTCGGCCGCAAGAAGATGCTCGAAGAGGCAAGATCACTGTTACCCGGATAATACCACTTGGGAAAATGGGTTCTGATGGGCGATAATATGCGGCTTTCCGGTTACAGATGCACTTACTTTGGAGGCCAGCATGCAAGATTCATTTTCCGTCCGAAACACACTCTCGGTTAACAATAAAGATTACACGTATTTCAGCCTGCCCCAGTTAAGTGAAAAAATTGATATTTCACGACTACCATTTTCCCTAAAGATACTACTGGAAAATCTGCTTCGTCATGAGGATGGTATCGATATCACCCATCGTGACATCGAGGCCCTCGCCAAGTGGGATCCACTGGCACAGCCCGAAACTGAAATCGCATTCACACCTTCACGGGTTGTTCTTCAGGATTTCACCGGCGTTCCGGCGGTGGTCGACCTTGCGGCCATGCGCGATGCCATGAAAAACCTCGGCGGCAACCCGGAACTGATCAACCCCCTTTCACCTGCCGAACTGGTAATCGACCATTCAGTCCAGGTCGATCGGTATGGCAGTGCGGACGCACTGACTATCAATAACGAGATTGAATTCGGACGTAACCAGGAGCGTTACAGCTTCCTGAAATGGGGAAAAAGCGCATTCAGTAATTTCAACGTGGTGCCACCCAATACGGGTATTGTTCACCAGGTCAATCTTGAGCACCTGGCACGGGTCATTTTCGGTGCAGAACGCAACGGCGTTTTAATGGCCTACCCCGATACGGTTGTCGGAACGGACTCACATACCACCATGATCAATGGCATCGGTGTTTTGGGCTGGGGCGTGGGTGGTATCGAAGCTGAGGCCGCCATGCTGGGGCAAGCCATCACCATGCTGATCCCGCAGGTTGTTGGTTTTAAGTTGACCGGCGAACTGCCGGAAGGCGCCACGGCCACCGACCTCGTATTGACCGTGGTTCAGATGTTGCGTGAATTGGGCGTGGTAGGAAAGTTTGTCGAATTCTTTGGTGAAGGACTGCCCGGTCTTCCATTGGCCGATCGCGCAACCATTGCCAATATGGCGCCTGAATATGGTGCTACCTGTGGCATATTCCCGGTCGATGAGGAGAGCCTGAATTACCTGCGTCTTTCGGGTCGCTCTGAAGAACAGGTCAAACTGGTTGAAGAATACACCCGTGCGCAGGGAATGTTCCATACCATCGATTCTCCTGAAGCACAGTATTCAGCGGTTCTGGAACTGGATATGTCAACCGTTGTTCCCAGCCTTGCCGGCCCCAAAAGACCGCAGGACAGGATCTTACTGACCGAAGCCAAACAGGCATATTTGAAGGATAAAAATGTATTCACCGACGGCCGAACCGGTAGTGGAAAAGCTGCAGTGGAATACAAGGAAGAGCAGTTTGACCTGGAAGATGGCGCGGTTGTCATCGCAGCGATAACATCCTGTACCAATACATCCAACCCGGCCGTTATGCTCGGTGCGGGGTTACTTGCCAGGAATGCCGCCGCCAAGGGGTTGAAAGTACAACCCTGGGTCAAGACCTCACTCGGACCGGGTTCGCGCGTGGTCACCGATTATTTGAATAAAGCTGGCCTGATGGACGATCTTGAAGCCCTGGGCTTTTACGTGGTCGGTTATGGCTGTACCACTTGCATTGGTAATTCCGGCCCCTTACCCGAGCCGATTGGTAATGCCATCCGCGAGAACGACCTGGTAGCCTGTGCGGTATTGTCCGGAAACCGTAATTTTGAAGGCCGTATCCACGCCAACATCAAGATGAATTACCTCGCTTCGCCACCATTGGTTGTTGCCTATGCAATAGCGGGAAACATGAATGTAGACATCACTACTGAATCCCTTGGTAATGACCATGACGGAAACCCCGTATACCTGCGTGACATCTGGCCCAGCAGCCATGAGATCCAGCGTGTCGTAGCTGACAATGTTACCGCGCAGATGTTCAAGGATAGCTACAGCAGTGTTTTCTCAGGCGACGAACGCTGGCAGGCGGTCGATTCACCGGTCGGCGAGATGTTTGACTGGCAGGATGATTCCACCTACATTCGAAACCCACCCTACTTTGATGGCATGAGCATGGACGTATCACCGGTGAGTGATATTCACGGTGCCCGTTGCCTGGCGCGCTTGGGTGACTCCATTACCACCGACCATATCTCACCTGCAGGTGCGATAGCCGAAGTGTCTCCCGCAGGCGATTACCTGAAATCAAGAGGTGTTCCCAGGTCGGAATTCAACTCCTATGGTTCACGACGGGGTAATCACGAGGTCATGATGCGTGGAACTTTCGCCAATGTGCGTCTGCGAAACCAACTGGCACCTGGCACCGAAGGCGGCTGGACTACTTTCCAGCCTGACGGCGAACAAATGACCATATTCGATGCCTCCAACCGTTACCGTCAGGAGAATACACCGTTGGTCATATTGGCCGGTACTGAGTACGGAACGGGTTCCTCCCGGGACTGGGCAGCAAAAGGTACGCAATTGCTCGGTGTAAAAGCGGTTATCACCGCCAGCTTTGAGCGTATTCACCGCTCCAACCTGATCGGTATGGGCGTGTTGCCGTTAAACTTCATGGAAGGTGAAAGCGCGGACAGCCTTGGCCTGGATGGAACAGAAACCTACGATATCGAAGGTTTGGGTGATGGCTCGGCGAAACAGGTAACCGTAACTGCAACGGCCGCTGATGGTAGCAGCAAACAGTTCCAGGCAAGAAGTCGTCTGGACACACCCAAAGAGGTGGATTATTACCGTCACGGTGGCATTCTGAACTTTGTATTGAGGCAGTTGGCGAGCCAACCCGGATAACTCACCAAGGATTCGGAGTTTGCGGTGTAGCTGACGAAACAGTTGCTTTGTTCGCGAGGATGACCAAGAGAGCTCATTCGGTATGAAAACATTTTTCGCGGTGTTAGTGATGATATGGACGGGCCAGGCACTGGCCCTGGATGTTGAGCAAAGCCCGGAACTTGAAAACCTGTTTGAACGGGCGGGTGTAACAGGCACCTTTGTACTTTACGACGTGAGCACTAATCGCCTTGTTGTGCATAACCTGCCCCGTGCAGAGAAACGTTTCATACCGGCATCGACATTCAAGATTGCCAATAGTCTGATCGGCCTTTCAACTGGCACGGTTAAAGATATAGATGAGGTTCTACCCTACGGCGGCAAACCCCAATACTTCAAGTCCTGGGAGCAGGACATGGGTCTGCGTGACGCCATTAAAATTTCCAATGTGCCGGTTTACCAGGAACTTGCCCGGCGCATCGGTCTTAAGCGTATGCGTGAGGGTCTGGCGGCCATCCCATATGGAAATACCGAAACAGGAAGCGAAGTAGATACCTTCTGGCTGAAAGGTCCACTTCAGATCAGCGCAATTGAGCAGGCAGAGTTTCTTGCACGCCTGGCTCAGGGCACACTGCCCTTTTCCGGTGATGTACAACGCAGCGTACGCGAGATCGTGCAATTGAAGCACAGGGACGACAAGGTTCTTTATGGCAAAACCGGGTGGACAACCACACCTGATCCGGATATCGGCTGGTGGGTCGGATGGGTCACAAGTGAGGGTTCTGTTTACAGTTTTGCAATCAATATCGACGTGACGGATAAAGGCGATGTTGCCAAACGTGTGGAACTTGGCATGGCCTGTCTGAAAGAACTGGGCATTTTCTGACATTAGCGGAGTAAATAATGAGCACGATAAATATCCGTCCTGCAAGCGCCGAAGATTCCTCACTGATACTCAGGTTCATCACCGATCTTGCCATTTATGAAAAAGCCGAGGAAGAGGTCATCGCCACCGAATCTGATATCAGGGACTCGTTATTTGGCAAGGAGTCGACAACCAGTGCGCTTATTTGCGAGCTGGATAACCAGGCTGTTGGTTTCGCAGTTTATTTTTTCAATTACTCGACATGGCTGGGTAAGCACGGGCTTTATCTTGAGGATTTATACGTCTCACCGGAGTTCAGGGGATCAGGTGCCGGCAAGGCACTTTTAAAGCATTTGGCGCAGCTGGCTGTTTCCAAAAAGTGTGGCCGTTTCGAGTGGAGCGTCATTGACTGGAATGAGCCTGCGATAGGGTTTTACAAATCTATTGGTGCCCAACCCCAGGATGAATGGGTAGCCTATCGTCTGACCGGCAAAGCCCTTGTGGACCTTGCTGAAAGTTAACGTCGAAGCCTGCGGACCTTACTGTCTAGACCGCTTTTTTGGTTGATGCGGTTCGATATTCTTGAGTCGAAGTTTTTATGCTTGCTCCTGGATGTATTTTGCTGCCAGATCCACATAACGTTTCGAAGTGTATTCAAAAAAAGTCATTTCCTTTTCTGTAAGGTTTCTGGCCTGGCGCGCCGGATTTCCCTTGTAAAGATACCCACTTTCCAGCACCTTTCCGGGCGGCACCAGGGTCCCGGCTGCGATGATAACCTCATCATTCACCACAACACCGTCCATGATCACCGCAGCCATACCAATCAGGATACGGTTACCAATCCTACAACCATGCAGCATGGCCTTGTGACCGATGGTAACGTCATCACCGATGATCAATGGAAACCCATCCGGGTTGTAAGGGCCAGCATGGGTTACGTGCAGGATACTCCCGTCCTGCACACTGGTTCTTGCGCCGATACGAATACGATGAATATCACCCCTGATCACGGTCATGGGCCAGACTGAACTGCCCTCACCTATTTCAACATCTCCGATAACAACCGAATCCGGATCGATGTATACGTTATCTGCAATTTTCGGATGCAGGCCGGCGTGACTACGTATGCTCATTGTTCAGAACCACCTCTCTCTGTTTCATTGACTTCACTCGATGCATTGGCCCACTTAGATAATCTATCTTTCATGACAGTACGAAAGACTCCTACAAAATCAATCGACACAATAACTCAAATTCTATTAAAAGCAGAGCGGCATGTGTCAGTTATGTTCAGGACAAGGTGAGACCAGGTACTGGTCGAGAGGGTGCCCTGGGGTATGAACGGTATGCCGCGGGCGCAGGAAGCGCAGGAGCGGTGTGTGTCAGTTTTGCACAGCGCTTCTTTATCAGCTTGGGCGCCAAGGTGGCGCAGTGTCTTATTTCAGGACATGCCGTGAATCCATCCATGGGGGGCACGAACTCGACTTCCTGTCTCGTACGGTCCGAAAGTAAGGTACCTCGCGACCTCGGCGCCCATGCAGGTTGCGAGACTCTATGATATTCCACTTGATTGCCAAACTGGTTTACGTTAACGTAAACGTAAATCATTAATAGCCCCTGGTCAGGACCCCAATGAGATTGACGAATCGGTTACCGCTGGAGAGCGCCATGCCAAATAAAGTATTCAGCATTCGTGATCTCGCGAGTGAGTTTGACGTCACCACGCGGACGATCCGCTATTACGAGGAAAAGGGACTACTGAGTCCGGACCGCGAGGGTGCTCAGCGTATCTACTCCCCTGCGGACCGCACAAAACTCAAACTGATCCTGCGTGGTAAACGGTTGGGGCTCAGTCTGGATGAGAGTGCTGAGATTGTAATGATGTATGGCTCTCCGGAGAAAAACCGCCGGCAGCTTGAAAAGTTGATTGAACGAATTCGCGCAAAGCGTAAAGAACTGATGCGTCAAAAAGATGATCTTGAATCCCTGCTGGATGATTTACAGGCTGTTGAAAAAAAGTGCGGTGTCGCGCTGGAAGAATTTGACAATACATAAACACCAATAATAAAAATGATTAAAGGAAGCACCAAATGAATGCATACCCTACCCTGGATTTTGACCTGGGAGAAGACATCGGATTTCTGCGTGAAGCAGTCCAGCGTTTTGCCTTGTCGGAAATCGCACCCCGGGCAGCACAAATTGATCGCGACAACCTGTTTCCATCGGACCTATGGCCCAAAATGGGAGCCATGGGCTTGTTGGGAATGACTGTTGAAGAGCAATTTGGCGGATCCGATATGGGCTACCTGGCACATTGCGTGGCAATGGAAGAGATAAGCCGTGCTTCAGCGTCAGTCGGGCTTTCCTATGGTGCACATTCCAACCTGTGTCTCAACCAGATACAGAAGAATGGTACTGCTGAACAAAAACGCAAGTACCTGCCAAAACTCTGTACCGGTGAACATGTGGGGGCCCTCGCCATGTCTGAACCCAACTCGGGTTCGGATGTTGTCAGTCTGAGTCTGCGCGCCGACAAAAAAGATGATCACTATGTTTTGAACGGCAGAAAGATGTGGATTACAAACGGACCTGAAGCCGAAACCTACCTGGTTTATGCAAGGACAGACGCAGACGCCGGATCGCGTGGCATTACCACTTTTATTGTTGAGCGCAACACACCGGGTTTTGTCCGTGAGGAAAAGCTGGACAAGCTTGGAATGCGGGGCTCAAATACCTGTGAACTGGTTTTCGAAAATTGTTCCGTACCTGCACACAACATGGTCGGTGAGGAAAACGGTGGTGTCAAAGTACTGATGTCGGGCCTCGATTACGAGCGCACCGTCCTGGCCGCCGGACCGGTGGGAATTATGCAATCGTGTTTGGATGTGGTTCTGCCCTATGTACACGAAAGAAAACAGTTTGGCCGAAGTATTGGAGAGTTTCAATTGATACAGGGCAAGATCGCTGATATGTACACGGTACTCAGTGCATCGCGCGCCTACCTGTACGCGGTAGCCAGAGGTTGCGACCAGGGACGCACAAGCCGCAAAGATGCCGCCGGCGTTATCCTTTTCGTATCAGAACGCGCCACTCAAATGGCACTGGAAACCATTCAGATCCTCGGCGGCAATGGTTATATTAACGATTACCCGGCCGGGCGCTTACTCAGGGATGCCAAGCTTTATGAAATCGGTGCCGGTACGTCAGAAGTACGCCGCATGCTGATTGGCCGTGAGCTGTTTAAAGAAACAGCATAGTTCAGGGAGATACCACGCTGTGAATCAGTTTCAATCAAAGATCAATATCAAGTCGGAAGACTTTCTCGCCAATATGACGGCTATGAAAGAACTGGTCAGCGATCTGGGAGAACGGTTTGCAGAAATAAAGATGGGTGGCGGAAAAGCCTACCAGGAGCGTCATCAATCACGTGGAAAGCTGTTGGCGAGAGATCGTATCAATGCTTTGGTCGATACCGGCTCACCATTTCTTGAGTTTTCGCAAATGGCCGCATGGGAAGTGTATGCCGAAAAAGTGGCCTCCGCCGGTATTATTACCGGAATCGGTCGTGTATCGGGCCAGGAATGCGTAATCGTCGCCAATGATGCGACCGTGAAGGGCGGCAGTTACTTCCCGCTGACAGTCAAAAAGCACCTGCGCGCCCAGGCCATTGCAAAACAGAACCACCTGCCCTGCATTTACCTGGTTGATTCCGGCGGTGCCAATTTGCCGCGGCAGGATGAAGTTTTTCCGGATCGTGAACATTTTGGCCGTATCTTTTATAACCAGGCAAACATGTCGGCGCAGAATATTCCGCAAATAGCGGCCGTGATGGGGTCCTGCACTGCGGGTGGTGCGTATGTGCCGGCAATGGCAGACGAGTCGATCATCGTTAAAAAACAGGGAACGATTTTCCTGGGTGGACCACCACTGGTGCGTGCAGCAACCGGTGAGATAGTAACCGCTGAGGAACTGGGCGGGGCTGATGTACACAGCCGTGAATCAGGTGTTACCGATCACTACGCACGCAATGACCTGCATGCACTAAAACTTGTCCGCAGGGCCGTGAACCGCCTGAACCGCGTGAAGCAGGTGAACCTTGACGTACGCGATGTGAAACAACCGCTTTATGATGCCAGTGAGATTTACGGAATCATTCCTTCGGATGCAAAGAAGCCCTATGACGTCCGTGAAGTGATCGCGCGTATCGTGGACGGCTCTGAATTTGACGAGTTTAAAGAACTGTACGGCACCACGCTGGTGTGTGGTTTTGCACGTATTCATGGATACCCGGTAGGAATTGTTGCCAATAATGGAATTCTGTTCAGTGAGTCCGCGCTTAAGGGTGCACACTTTGTAGAACTGTGTGGCCAGAGAAAAATCCCGTTAGTGTTTCTGCAAAATATCACCGGTTTCATGGTGGGTAAGCAGTATGAGACAGATGGCATCGCGAAACACGGTGCCAAACTCGTGACTGCAGTGGCCTGTGTACAGGTGCCTAAATTCACAGTGATTATCGGAAACTCTTACGGGGCGGGCAACTATGGCATGTGCGGACGCGCTTACGACCCCCGTTTCCTTTTCACCTGGCCAAACTCAAGGGTTTCGGTGATGGGTGGAGAACAGGCTGCGGGTGTGTTGTCGCAGGTAAAGAAAGACCAGGCCGAGAGATCGGGGGATTCATGGTCAATGGAAGATGAGCAGGCATTCAAGCAACCCATCCTGGAGAGTTACGAAGAACAGGGGCATCCATATTATGGTTCAGCCAGGCTCTGGGATGACGGCGTGATCGACCCGGCACAGACACGACAGGTACTGGGACTGGCCATTTCAGCATCACTTAATCGCCCGATCGACGACACCCGATACGGCATCTTCCGGATGTAATTGGGAATCGCTGATGTTTAATAAAATACTGATAGCTAACCGCGGCGAAATTGCATGCAGGGTGATCAGAACCGCCCGCAGAATCGGCGTTAAAACCGTGGCCGTCTATTCTGATGCCGACCGCAACGCATTGCATGTTTCAATGGCGGATGAGGCCATTTATATTGGTGCAGCACCACCCCGGGAATCTTACCTGCGGGGTGAGAATATCATTGCCGCCTGTAAAAAAACCGGCGCAGAGGCAGTGCATCCAGGATACGGCTTTCTCTCTGAGAATGCGTCGTTCAGTCGTCTTTGTAAAGACAATGGCATCGTTTTTATCGGTCCGCCAGAAACGGCTATCGTCGCAATGGGCTCCAAGTCGGCTGCAAAGTCCATTATGTCAGAGGCGGGCGTACCCGTCGTGCCGGGATATCACGGCGATGAGCAAACGCTTGAAAGGATCAGGCTCGAGGCCGGCAAGATTGGCTACCCTGTACTACTCAAGGCCATAGCCGGTGGCGGTGGCAAGGGTATGCGACTGGTTAATGACGCGAATGAAATTGACCAGGCTTATGCGGCGGTCAGGCGCGAGGCCATGTCCAGTTTCGGCAATGATGAGCTACTGGTCGAGAAATACCTGGCGCAACCCAGGCATGTCGAATTCCAGGTGTTTTGTGATCAACACGGTCATGCGGTTCACCTGTTTGAACGCGATTGCTCCATACAACGTCGACACCAGAAAGTCATCGAAGAAGCACCCGCTCCGGGCATGAGCCCGGACCTCAGGCAGCGGATGGGTAATGCGGCAGTAAGGGCGGCCCGTGCGATTAACTACGAAGGTGCCGGCACGATTGAATTTCTGCTTGATGCGGATGGCTCCTTCTATTTCATGGAAATGAATACCCGCTTGCAAGTGGAACACCCTGTAACCGAGATGATTACCGGCCAGGACCTGGTGGAGTGGCAATTACGTGTTGCATCAGGCGAACCCCTGCCCTTGCGGCAAGAGGAATTGGAAATTAAGGGCCATGCCTTTGAAGCGCGTGTCTATGCAGAGGATCCGGACCAGGATT
>Ga0316197_10002158_pt1 | contig 14055 bp, 11 predicted proteins | sample OudBiesiAoxic_MG_FD_204939 | JGI IMG/M metagenome (GOLD analysis project Ga0316197, IMG submission 204939) | Coastal sediment microbial communities from Oude Bieten Haven, Netherlands - site A oxic | ecosystem: Environmental > Aquatic > Marine > Coastal > Sediment | place: Netherlands...
GTCTTTTGCAGCCTCAGACAGGTACTGATAATAGTCCACTACCCGATGATGGCGCGTAAATCTTGTTCCAAGCTCATATCCCAGGAATTCTGAGGGCGATTTTAGTTCTTGTGCACTTAAACTGAGGTTGATAATTAAAGATAATACAGCTAATAGTCGCTTCATAAACAGGGGTTTCAAATTAGTGTGCCAAAGCTAAAGAATATTTGGGAAATTACATTTTAAGTTCGGTGTTATTCGTTTATGAGTCGCCAAGCTGTGAGGCATGCAGGGAATTGATTCCTCATTTCTATGTTGTTAATACATCTTAACGTATTTTTGGGAAGAGTAAAACCCGAGAATTTTATCTTTGATCGGATTATAGAAGTTTCTATGGAAGTAGCCTGTATACCATTTAAAAAAACCGGATATTTTTCTTCACTTATTTCCGACTATCTGGACGAAAATAAGAAGCTAAAACCTTTTTACAACAGGTTTCCAAAAATTGAAGAGTTTAAAGCTCAAATAGAGGAGAAGTCCAATTCGTATCCACAGACAAGCAGGAAAATACTAAAACAGGTACTTCAAGAACAATACGAGGATGTAAAGGCTTCAAAGACTACATTGTCCAATATTTCAGCTTTGGCACAAGACGAAACTTTTACGGTGGTCACAGGACATCAGCTTAATATCTTTACAGGGCCATTATATTTTTTATATAAGATTATCAGTACTATAAATCTTGCAAAAGCTTTAAAAAAGGCTTATCCCGGGAATACTTTTGTACCAGTATACTGGATGGCCACAGAAGATCATGATTTTGACGAGATTAATTATTTTAATCTGCACAGCAAAAAGATACAATGGAATCACAATTCCTCCGGAGCGGTAGGAAGGTTAAGTATAGAAGGTTTAGAGGCTGTATTTGAGGCTTTTTCAAAAGAAGTGGGCCATAATAACAATGCAGAAAACCTAAAGGATCTTTTCAAAAAAGCTTACCTGGAACACAATTCACTTTCTGAAGCTACCAGATACCTCGCTGATACGCTTTTTGGGGAATATGGTCTGGTCATTGTTGATGGCGATGATGTTAAACTAAAAAACCTTTTCATTCCCTATATAGAAAAAGACATCCTTGAAAACCTCTCTTATACAAGGGTAAGTGAGACTATAACTGCCCTTGAATCTGTATCTTCTTCATATGATATTCAGGTTAACCCCAGGGAGATCAATCATTTTTATTTAAAAGATGGGTTACGGGAAAGACTGTTCGAAAAAGAAGACTTTTTTTATGTTAATAATACCGACATTAAATTTACTAAGGATGAAATACTACTGGAACTAAATGCCCATCCTGAAAGATTTTCACCAAATGTGGTTACAAGACCACTTTACCAGGAAGTGGTCCTTCCTAACTTATGTTATATTGGGGGAGGAGGCGAATTAGCTTATTGGTTGGAGCTTAAATCATCTTTTGATGCCATGAAAGTACCATTTCCCATCTTACTTTTACGTAATTCGGCAGTGATGATATCAGAAAAGGAAAATAAGAAAATACAAAATTTGGACCTTGTTCCTGCAGATCTGTTTTTAAAACAAAACAGTCTTATTAATAAAAGAATACGGGATATTTCTAATATTGATATCGATTTATCAAGTCAAAAAGAACATCTGAGCAATCAGTTTGAAGCGCTTTTTAAATTGGCCGAAGAAACAGATAAATCCTTTTTAGGTGCGGTAAAGGCACAGGAGGTAAAGCAATTAAACGGACTTAACCATCTGGAAAAAAGATTATTAAAGGCCCAGAAACTAAAACTTAAAGACCAGGTGATTAGATTAACAGCACTCCAGAACAAGTTATTCCCCAATCAATCGCTGCAAGAACGTTCTCTGAATTTTTCAGAACTCTATCTGGAAATGGGAGACAAGCTTATCCCTTTTTTAATAAATGCATTGAATCCTTTAAAACAGGAATTTTTAGTGTTAAAATACTAAGCCAATTAATGGTATAGATTTCTTTTCCAGTGTACTTTTGGTAAAAACATAGCTCATGCATAACGTGGATATAGAATTGGTGGAAATGACCCTTGATGTCATGAAATATGCCATTCATAGAATTACCAATGAGTCTCCAGAATTGGGAGCACCCAAGAAAGAACAAGAATTAAAGCGTCAGGTGGGGGAGACTATCACTCCTTCTGGTATTGGTGGAGAGAATGCCTTTCGTCTTTTTCGCGATGTATTGGTAAAAGCAACCGTTCCGATAGATCATCCAAGGCATCTGGCTTTTGTACCTGCAGCTCCTACACGTGCGGCCATTATGTTCGACCTTGTTACCTCGGCATCCAGTATACACGGGGCCTATTGGATGGAAGGCGCAGGAGGTATTTTCTGTGAGAATGAGGCCATAAGGTGGCTGGTGTCACTTACTGGCATGCCCAAAGGTGCATTTGGTGTCTTTACCAGCGGTGGTACAGCTGCAAATTTATCGGCGATGGTAACGGCAAGGGAATATTGGAGAAGGAGTAAGGAAAATCAAAATAAAAAAGGATGTCTCATTACTTCAGTGGGCGCACACTCTTCTATTAAGGCGATGGCAAAGGTTATCGATGCCGATGTGCTCCTGGTGGAAACAGATGATCTGATGACTGCAGAAGCCTTGCAGAAGAAAATTGATTCCCTGAATAAAAGCACTATGGAAAGGGTTTTTGCTGTGGTGGCCACTGGCGGTACTACCAACGCTGGTATTGTTGATGACCTTAATGGTATTGCAAAAATTTGTAAGGAACTTAAGCTTTGGTTCCACGTAGATGCAGCTTATGGGGGCGGAGCACTTGCGGCAGATTCGGTAAGGCATCTGTTTAATGGGATTGAAAAAGCGGACAGTATAACTATAGATCCGCATAAATGGTTGTTCTCCCCCTATGATTGTGGAGCTATTATCTATAGAGATCCCGAATTGGCCAAAGCCGCACATTCGCAGGAGGGCTCGTACCTGGATATTATTAAAGATCCTGGCGCACATGGGTTCAACCCTTCTGATTACCAGATACAATTAACCAGGAGGTTACGGGGATTACCGTTGTGGTTTTCACTCGCCATGCACGGAACTGATAAATATAAATGGGCTGTGGAACGTGGAATTGAATTGGCAAATTTAGCCGGAGAATTAATTTCATCCCGGCCGGAATTGGAATTGATTCGGCCACCGAGCCTCTCCTGTGTTCTATACCGGAGGAAAGGTTGGTCTGCAGAGGATTATAAAAACTGGACCTATACCAACCACCGGGAAGGACTAGCCCTTGTAACACCAAGTAAATGGAAGACCAAAGATGGTTTTGAAACGGTATCCCGTTTTTGTTTTATTAATCCGGATACTACAGAAGACGACATAAAAGTTATACTGGATACTATGAAATAATAGGTACCGTTTTACGGGACCAGGAATTCTCCGCTCCAAAGTTCTTGTCGTTTAGAAAACCGAACCCTCAGATGCTCAGGCTGTTGTAATTTAAGGTATTCTATTTTAAAAGGGGTAACTTCAACCACACAGAAGTGATTCTCCTTTTTAAGGTATTCTATTACCGCTGGATCCTCGAGCGGTGTACCTGGTGCCTGAGCAGTGGTATAATCCTTGCGCGCTTTTTCCGGAACAGCATTATTATAAGTTTCTTCTATAGCCTTTCCTTTAATTATCGTAGCAATACCTTCAATTTTTATTTGTAAGAGCTTCTCAGGATAATAAAATAATAGGCCAACCTTATTATTTTCCTTTATATGAATAATTTTTTTTGAGCGGAAATCAGTATAAAAAGAAAGTTGCAGTTCATCAGAAACCTTTCTTAAAACCAATGTTCTTTGCCTGGTCAAACGATCCAAACCTACCGTGCCCAGGGTAAAGTAGCGAAAGGGATGCGATTTTTGCGTACTTCCTTTTTTTAGTTCTTCCTGTAAATCTTTAAAAATCTGATCTGTTCTTTCCATGGGTTTCATCTTTATAAAGATAAAAAATTTAAAAATGAGGTAGGGTATTTTTAGAGAAGATTGTTATATATATAAATTGCTATGAAAAAGTTTATTTTTTATAGATAAAATTGTGTCATAACAAGTTCATGTGTTTAGGTTGGTTTTTGATTTGAAAAGCCCTGGCGATCGTCGTCGGGGCTTTTTCTTTTTACCTTACTTACCTGCTTAGAGTAATTCATAATATTTGTATTCTTTCAAATCAGGATAATGAAATATCTAAAACAATATAATATTTAACTAAAAATAACTTTTGGTAATTAAAAAAAATATAATTTGTTGGAATTCAATTAATTTTTTTTAATTGGTTGCTATTATAAACCGTGCGATTGTAAACACGCCCAAACTATCTTATTTCACCTTGTATTCCAGGCGCATGGTTATAGAGGCAGTCTTCTTTTTAGCTGAGGTATTATATGCTCCACCCCAGCTGTAATCCTCGTCAGAATTTTGTCCTGTTATTTGAAAAACACCCATACGGGCAGAAATAAGATCGCCTAAAGTGCCACCTGAATTTTCGGCTATTTTTTCAGCTCGGATACGGGCATCTTCCGTTGCCTTCGAAATCATCTTAATCTTAAGATCTGATAATTTGGTATAATAATAACGAGGGGGTGAAGAATTAAACTGTACTCCTTTGTTTAACAGTTCAGTGATCTCCCGGGATACTTTTTCAACAAGTGCTACATCACTAGATTCTATCTGAACAGATTGGGATAGTTCGTACCCCCGAAAGATTGAACCAACAAAATTTCCGTTGTCGTACTTATTATCGCGCTGTTCAATAGTTTGAACAGCATTAAAAATTATGTTTTCCGGACTTATTCCTTTAGATACCAGATAATCACTTACTATTTCCTTATCCTTGTTCAATTGTTCAAAAGCCGTCTTTAAAACAGTGTTAAAGGCAACAAAACGTCCTTCCCATACAATAAGGTCTGATGTGAAATTCTCATTTCCAAGCCCTGTAATCGAAATCAACCGCGCAGGATTTGAACGCTCTACATAAGCATTACCCAGGAAATAGGCCGATATCACTATTGCTACTCCAAATATTATGGCATTTAAATGTTTCATTTATATAGCGTTAATAAAGATGTTATAAATATACCTAAAACTTGCTTTTGAAAATCCCTTGAATTACTATTTTTGCGCATGCAAAACAACGTCCTTATTTTAGATTTTGGTTCCCAGTATACACAACTCATAGCCAGACGGGTTAGGGAACTTAATATTTTCTGCGAAATTAAGCCTTACAACAAACCGCCGGAAGACATGTCGGGTTATAAAGCTGTAATCCTTTCCGGTTCTCCTTTCTCGGTTAGGGCAGATGATGCCCCGCACCCTGATTTATCGGATATAAAAGGGAAAATTCCCTTGCTAGCCATTTGTTATGGGGCACAATACCTGGCTCATTTTGGTGGAGGAATTGTTGCGCCTTCGAATACGCGCGAATATGGCCGGGCAAGACTTACTTCAATTGATGGTGATGAACCGTTTTTTTATGAGATTAGAGAAGATTCACAGGTATGGATGAGCCATAGTGATACTATAAAAGAATTACCTGAAAATGGAGTGCGGCTGGCCAGTACAAATGATGTGTTAAATGCGGCCTATAAAATTGAGGGGGAAATAACCTATGGTATTCAATTTCACCCGGAAGTATATCATACCAAACAGGGAAAACTGCTTTTGGAAAACTTTTTAGTGCATATTTCGGGTTTACAGCAAACCTGGACTCCGGATGCTTTTGTGGAAACCACAGTGGCAGAATTAAAGAAAAAAATAGGAAGTGAAAAAGTTATTCTTGGACTGTCGGGGGGTGTAGATTCAACTGTTGCAGCCGTTTTATTGCATAAGGCAATAGGAGAACATCTCCATTGTATTTTTGTTGATAACGGATTACTCAGGAAAAATGAATTTCAGGAAGTGCTGGATCAGTATGAGCATATGGGTCTTAACGTGAAAGGAGTTGATGCTTCGGCACGTTTTTTGAATGCTCTAGCTGGAGAAGATGATCCTGAAAAGAAAAGAAAAATTATTGGGGGTATTTTTATTGATGTTTTTGATGATGAATCGCATAAAGTTGAAGATGCCAAATGGCTCGCCCAGGGAACAATTTATCCCGATGTGATTGAGTCGGTATCGGCGACAGGAGGACCTTCGGCAACTATTAAGAGTCATCATAATGTAGGAGGGTTACCCGATTTTATGAAACTAAAAGTGGTGGAACCCCTGAAAATGTTGTTTAAAGATGAAGTGAGAAGGGTAGGGGGAACTCTTGGAATAGAAGATGAACGTTTGGGGCGTCATCCGTTTCCTGGACCTGGATTGGCCATACGAATATTGGGCGATGTAACACAAGAAAAGGTAAATATTTTGCAAGAAGTAGATGCCATTTTTATTAATGGTTTGAAGGAATGGGGGCTGTATAATAAGGTTTGGCAGGCTGGAGCCATGCTTTTACCCGTAAATAGTGTAGGGGTCATGGGAGATGAACGAACTTATGAAAAATGTGTAGCTTTGCGGGCAGTTGAAAGTACAGATGGTATGACTGCAGATTGGGTTAATTTACCATACGAATTTTTGCAAAAGACCTCCAATGAAATAATAAATAAAGTTCCGGGAGTAAATAGAGTAGTTTACGATATCTCTTCAAAACCCCCGGCTACAATAGAATGGGAATAAAACCTACAAGCATGTCACTAAGAATTTTAATTACAACTACTGCAATTATGCTGTTTTCATGGCAAGCCATGGCACAACAGTTTAGTTCTCATGCAGTAAAAGTTGGAGAAACAGTCTATAGTATTGCGAGACAATACAAGGTAAACCCTGCTGATATTCTAAAGTATAACAAGGAAATAGCAGAGGGAGATGTACTCAAGCCAAATACCATATTGGTTATTCCTATGGGTGCTAAAGTATTAAGCGCAAAGGATTCAATAGCATTAAATTTAAAACAGGTAAAGGAAGAACAGCAAAAACCAGTAGCCTTTATTACACATAAGGTCAGGAAAAGAGAAACTATTTTTAGTATTTCTCAAAAATATAATGTTTCTGAAGAAGATATTAAACGTTATAATACCAAATTATACGCGAGTCAGTTAAAAAAGGGAATGCGCTTAAAAATTCCTGAATACCTGGAAGTTGAAGTTGAAAACGACAGTATTAACCTTGTTGATTTCGAAACTTATACGGTACTGCCAAAAGAAACCAGATGGAGTATTGCCAATAAATATGGAATCACCATAGATAGCCTTCTTGCCTTAAATCCACAATTATCAGATGTCACGAGTTTTCTGGCAGAAGGTCAGGAACTGAAGCTTCCTAAAATTGCAGGGAGCAGTCTGGAGGATCAAAACGTGCAATTGTATATTTCCTACACGGTTCCGCCAAAAAAGACTTTATATAGCCTTTCGCAGGAATATAATATTAGCTCCCAGGATATTGTAAGGCTTAATCCTGAGATTGGGGAACGCGGGGGGTTAAAGGAAAATATGGTAATTAGGTTGCCGGAAATGAAAAGTGACGATAATGAGGTGAATACCGATAATTTTCTTTTTTATGAAGTTAAACCCAAACAAACTGTATACTCTTTAACCAGGAATTTGGGGATTGATTATAAGGAATTACTTGAACTCAATCCGGATCTTTCCAAAGGTTTAAAGGCCGGAATGGTTCTAAAACTCCCTAAGGATAAAACAGGAAACTTTGAAGTGAAGAATTCATTGATCCTTGATAAAATAAACCTTTTAGATAGTATCAATACCATTAATAAACCAAAACTAATTTATTTACTTCCCTTTCGTACTGATAAATTAGACCTTAGTGATGTTGATAATGCTACAGCGGCAATTGCGAGAAGTAATGCGATAAGCTATAGCCTTGGTTTGTATAGTGGAGCCCTGGTTGCTTTAGATTCTATTTCGGAACTGGGTATTTCTGTTGATGTAAAAACATTCGATACTCAGTTAAATTCTGACAGAACAAGACAACTACTGCAGGGAGAAAATTTAGAAGGGGTTAGCGCCATAATAGGGCCATTACAATTGAATTCCTTAAAAGAAGTGGCGATAAAGGCTGCTAATGCTCAGGTGCCGGTTATTGCGCCTCTTGCATCAACAAGTGATTTCGAACTCGAAAATGTTTTCTTTTCCATTCCGTCTGATCAGATTTTACGTGAACGCATGCTCGGTTTTATTAAAGATTCCATATCGGATGAGAATATTATTGTGATTACCGATGCAAAGAATAAGCCGGTTGGCGAACAGATAAAGGAAAAGTTTCCTTTAGCGAAATCTATAGATCTTCAGGAAGATGAAGAAAATATTTCTTTAGATCTGGAGGTATTTGCCAGTCTTCTTTCTCTTGATACCGAGAACTGGGTTTTTGTAGAGACCGATAATTTTAAAGTGGTTTCCAGTGTGAGTTCCATTCTTAATTCGTCTAATTCAGATACCACCAAAGTACGGATGTTTACTACCAATAAGAATAAGGCATTTGAAAATGATGTTATCTCAGGGGCGCATTTGTCTAACCTCAATTTCACCTATCCCTCTGTTTACAAAGAAACTAATAATAATGCTTTCGTAAGAAGATACAGAAGACGATTTGGAGCAGATCCGGACCGTTACGCGGTACGTGGTTTTGATATTACCTATGACCTTCTCTTAAAATTGGCGTATAAGCTGAATTTGTTTGAGGTTTCAAATATCGTTGGGATTACAGAATATTGCGGGAATAAATTTGATTATGGAAATGAACCTTCTTCCGGATATTACAATACAGCTTCCTATATAATGATGTACCAGGATATGCGAATAACGCAGATTAATCCTCAACCATGACTTCAAAAGTTACATATATAGGCGAATTACGCACCAGCTGTATTCACCTGCGTTCGGGGAATGAAATCATTACAGATGCACCGGTTGATAATAATGGCCTTGGACAGGCCTTTTCTCCTACAGATACCGTTGCTACAGCTTTAGCCAGTTGTATGCTTACTATGATGGGCATTAAGGCCAGGGACATGGAAGTGGATCTAAAAAATTCTGTTGCAGAAGTTACAAAGCATATGGCATCAGATCCAAGAAGGATATCTCAGATTGATATATTACTTCATCTACCGGCCAAAACTACTGAAAAGCATAGAAAAATTCTGGAGCATACTGCGAGAACATGCCCGGTAATATTAAGTCTTCATACAGATATTAAAAAGGAAATTGTATTTCATTGGGATTTCTAAGATTTATATTCGGTTTTTTTGTATTTCTATGGTCTGTAATTTCATTAGCTCAGGAGGAAGATGCAATTCTTTGGCACCCCAAACAAAGGTTGAGCTGGGCTAATTTCAAAGCCGAGCCCATAGAGGGTTCAAAGGTAGCTGCCACAACTGCAAGTGGGCTGAGCTATCAATTTTCTGCAACAGAAGCAGATGGAAAATATGAATTGGATTATTCTGTGAATACTTTTTTTTATCCGAATAGATCATGGTATCAGCCAAAAATATGTGATGAAGTAATTCTAAGTCACGAGCAGCTGCATTTTGATATCTCTGAATTGTTTGCCAGGAAAATGAGAAAAATTATGGATACGACTACATTTACAAAAAATGTGAAGGCCGAGGTAAAAGCCATTTATCGTCAAATAAATAAAGAACTAGCAGAATATCAGCAAGTTTATGATAATGATACCAACTATTCCCGAAACATTGAGGAACAGCAATCTTGGAATCAAAAAATAAAAGACGCCCTGGGAAATTAAGAATTTCAGTTCGTTTTCTAATATGGGCTATACATCACAAATGGTAACCCCTTGCTTCAATGCTGCAATTTTGTCCTCCCAACTAGGAATAAATTCCTGCGCCACATAGCCTTTAAATCCGGTTTCTAAAATAGCTTTCATTATTGCCGGATAATACAATTCCTGAGTTTCATCAATTTCATGCCTTCCGGGATTACCGCCAGTATGATAATGGCCAAAATAGGGATGGTGCTCCTGAATGGTTCGTATAACGTCACCTTCCATAATTTGCATATGGTAAATATCATACAGTAATTTGAAGTTTTCCGAACCAATTTGCTTGCATAAAGTAATACCCCATTTGGCATGATCGCACATATAATCTTTGTGGTCTACTTTAGAGTTCAAAAGTTCCATTTGAATAACCACGCCGTGTTTTTCTGCCAGAGGCATAATTTGTTTTAATCCTTTTGCACAATTTTTAAGTCCGTCTTCATCATTCATGCCATTGCGATTTCCGCTAAAACAAATTAGATTGGTGTAACCAGCTTCCGCCACTTTCGGAATCATTTGTAAATAATCCTTTATCAGCTCTTCGTGAAGTTTAGGATCGTTCCAGCCCTTTTCAATACCAAAGCCTGCACCCCAGCACATAGATGCATGAATCCCATACTTCTTCATTAATGGCCAATCATCAGGGCCCGTTAAATCCATTGCGGTAATACCTAATTCATTAAGGTTTTCGAGAAATTCCTCCATTGGAATTTTGCTATAGCACCAACGACAAACACTGTGATTAATATTTCCTTTTAAATCACTGGTAGTAATTGATTTACCTTCCATAGCAATCCCGGCAGTAGAAACTAAACCTACGGAGGCGGCCACAGAAGAACCTATAAATGTTCTTCGTTTCATTTTATATCCTTTATAACAACTTAAAGATAATTTATTTAGATTTAATAATGGAACTATTACCCGATAGGAAAAAACTTATAGAAATGGCTCATTATAAAATGCCTTATGGCAAGTTTAAAGAGCGCTACCTGCTTGATTTACCTGAGGCTTATTTAATCTGGTTTCAAAGAACTGGCTTTCCAAATGGTAATCTTGGGGAACATATGAAGGCTATTCTTGAAATTAAAATAAATGGTATGGAGGGGCTCATTAGAAAAATTAGGAAAGAATTTCCTGAAGATACCCAATAAATTCTAGTTGCATTTTGTACCTTTGAATCCCGTAATATAGAAGTACGTTATGCCAGATACTAAATATGTTTTCGTTACGGGAGGTGTTACTTCTTCACTTGGAAAAGGAATAATTGCTGCGTCCTTAGCCAAACTTCTGCAAGCCAGGGGTTATAAAACCACCATACAAAAATTAGATCCTTATATCAATGTAGATCCGGGTACCCTGAACCCTTATGAACACGGAGAATGCTATGTTACCGATGATGGTGCAGAAACCGATCTGGATCTTGGGCACTATGAACGATTTTTAAATGTAAAGACCTCGCAAGCCAATAATGTAACCACAGGAAGGGTATACCAAAGTGTAATTGAAAAAGAGCGTCGCGGAGAGTTTTTAGGTAAAACAGTTCAGGTAGTTCCACATATTACTAATGAGATTAAAGAACGAATTCAAATACTTGGGAATAGTGGTGAATATGATATTGTTATTACTGAAATAGGGGGTACCGTCGGGGATATAGAATCTCTTCCTTATATAGAAGCCGTTAGGCAATTACTTTGGGAGCTTGGTGATAATAATGGTATTGTAATACATCTAACCTTAGTCCCATACCTTTCTGCAGCAGGAGAATTAAAAACCAAGCCCACACAGCATTCTGTTAAAACCTTGATGGAGAGTGGAATAAAGGCAGATATCCTGGTGTGCAGAACAGAACATGAATTGTCTGATGACATTAAACAAAAACTGGCATTGTTTTGTAATGTTAAAAAAGAGGCCGTAATACAGTCTATAGATGCATCAACTATATATGATGTTCCGGTGATGATGCAGGATGAAGGATTAGATACAGTGGCACTCCAAAAACTTGACTTACCGGATAATACGGTTCCGGATCTGGATCAATGGAATGAATTTCTGGACAGGCATAAAAATCCTAAGTTTGAAGTAACTATTGGTTTAATTGGTAAATACGTTGAATTACAGGATTCTTATAAATCAATTCTGGAATCATTTATTCATGCAGGTGCAATAAATGAGGTGAAAGTAAATGTCAGATCTATTCACTCAGAGCATATCACAGCTAAAAATTTTGAAGAAAAAATGAAGGGCCTTCAGGGAATTCTTGTGGCACCGGGTTTTGGAGAGCGGGGCATTGAAGGCAAGATTAAAGCTGTAAGATATGCAAGGGAGAATAATATTCCTTTTTTGGGGATATGCTTGGGAATGCAAATGGCAGTAATTGAATTTGCAAGGAATGTTTTGGGGTTAAAAGATGCCAATTCTACTGAAATGGACGGAGGTACAGATCATCCTGTAATTAGCTTAATGGAAGCTCAAAAATCTGTAATCAATAAGGGGGGTACAATGCGTCTTGGAGCTTGGGATTGTGATATACTCGAAGGCACACTTGTAAATAAAGTTTACCATGGACAAACTTCTATTTCAGAAAGACACCGACATCGTTATGAATTTAATAATGATTACAAGGAAGAATTGGAGAAAGCAGGTATGTTGGCCTCGGGAATAAATAAAGAAACTGGATTGGTGGAAATAATTGAATTGCCTTCTCACCCTTGGTTTATAGGCGTACAATATCATCCGGAATATAAAAGTACCGTAGCTAGTCCACACCCGCTTTTTGTGGGCTTTGTTAAAGCCGTATTACTGCACAAAAGACAACAATCTAATGCCAGTTTGACATAAACTCCACAATTGGATATATATTTGCAAACCATTTGGAACTATCCGGTCATGGGCATAAGCCAAATTCATAACGGATTGGTATTTAAATTAAGTTAAATGGAAGAAAAAAAACTGGACATAAATTCCATCATCGGCTTCGCGCTGATATTTGGTATTCTCATTTTTTGGTTTTACCAAAATCAACCTACACCAGAGGAGCTGGAAGCTCAAAAAGCGGAACGGGCTAAAGTGGAGTCTCAGGTAATAGAGGAGGAACCTGAAGTTCCTCAGGCTGTTTTGCCTGAAACAAAAATAGATCTACAAGATTCTGTTGCGATTGCTGATTACAAAAAAGCCATAGGTGGTTTTGGATTTACTTCAGCTAAGGAAGGCACTACCATTCTTGAAAATGAAGTCCTCTTTTTGGAAGTAAGCAACAAAGGTGGCCAGATAATTGAAGCCAGGATGAAGAAATTTGTCACCTTTGATTCTATACCTATTTACTTAGTTAAAGACGGAAACGCCTCTTTTGGGATTAATTTTTCAACCAGAGATAATAGGGTATTGGATTCAAAGGATCTGTTTTTTGAACCATCAATGTCGAAAAATGGAGAAAATCAGGTGCTTTCAATGAAGGCAAAGGTTGCGTCTAATCAGTATCTGGAATTTCGCTATGAGATGAAACCTGCTGAATATCTGGTGGATTATACAATACGTTCTCAGGGTTTAAGTGGGGTAATAAATGATGCCCAGCCAATAAATCTTAATTGGAAACTCAGGGGTATCAGACATAATAAAAGTATTCAATATGAAAACAGGTACACCAGACTTACCTATAAACATGAGGAAGGCAAAATAAGCAAACTATCTGAGAGTGGTGATGACGAAGAAATTGAGAATGGGGTCACCTGGCTTTCCTACAGACAACATTTTTTTAGTTCTATTCTGGCGACAAAAACTCCTTTTGAGTCCGCAAACTTAAGCTCCAAAAACCTGGTAGAGGAGGAGAGTAAAGAAGCAATGACAACTAAGGAATTTGCTACGGTAGCGCCTTTACAAATGGCCGGTGGTGAACTTTCTTATAATATGAATTGGTATTACGGACCAACAGATATTGAAGTGCTGTCTAAATACAAGGAGCTGGGACTGGCGGATTCCATTCCTTACGGATGGGGGATTTTTGGTTGGATAAACCGATATGTGTTCACTCCTTTTTATGGCTTTTTAAGTTCTTTTTTACCCTTCGGAATTGCCATTGTAGTGATGACTATTCTTGTAAGACTGGTCATGTCTCCTGTTACCTATAAGTCGTATTTGTCTCAGGCCAAAATGAAGGTGCTTAAACCTGAAATTTCAGAGCTCACTGAAAAATATAAGGACAATGCGATGAAGAAGCAACAGGAAACCATGAAGCTGTACAATAAGGCAGGGGTG
>Ga0316197_10002161_pt1 | contig 14047 bp, 12 predicted proteins | sample OudBiesiAoxic_MG_FD_204939 | JGI IMG/M metagenome (GOLD analysis project Ga0316197, IMG submission 204939) | Coastal sediment microbial communities from Oude Bieten Haven, Netherlands - site A oxic | ecosystem: Environmental > Aquatic > Marine > Coastal > Sediment | place: Netherlands...
AATTCCGGACATTCTCGACGAGGTCGCCTATGAGCTCGACTGGCTGCTGAAGATGCAGCGGCCGGACGGTTCGGTGTTGTCACAACTCCACGTCGACGGTTGGGCGTCTGAGAGCCCGCCAAGCGCCGACACCAACATCCGGTACTACCAGGATCCGAATCTCGAATCGGGCGCAGTCTTCGCCGGTACCTGCGCGCTGGCCGCACGCGTCTTCGCCGATTACGGAATGACCTCTTTCGCGGATACGCTTCGCGCCGCAGCTTTGGCGACATGGGCCTGGCTGCAGTCTCAGGGCGACAGCGATCACAAGGTCTGGGCGGCCGCAGAGATATTTCGCCTCGACTCAAGTCAAACCGTGGCCAGGGACTTCGTGGACACGTACTACACGAACGACTGGAACGGGCGGTTCTTCAACGTATTGGCCTACGACACGCAGGCAGCGTTGACGTACGTACAGACCGCCGCGGCGAGCCCTGCGGTGAAAAGCAACATGATGGCGTCGATCGGCGCGCAGGTCGATTACATCTTCGCAACCAACGACTTCTACCGGAACGGTATGCCCGACTGGTCGTACCATTGGGGTTCGAACGCGATGCGAGCCGGGTACGGGGTCTTCTTGGCGCTGGCCGCACGCCTCGGTGCTACCGGTTCACAAACCGCATTCGATTGTCGCGCACACGCGCTCGACTTTCTCCATTTCTTCCACGGGCAGAATCCATTGAATATGCTCTACCTGACCAACATGTCTTCGTTTTTGGGGGAGCACTCGTCGTACCAGCTCTACCACGCCTGGTTTGGCGCCTCGGGAAGCGCCTCCTCGTCGGCCGCGTTTATCGGCAAGCCGACCGCGGTCGTCGAGCCGGACTACCCTTATTTCAAAGAGACCGACAACCACGGCATCAGTGACGACAAGACTTCGACCGTCGGGCCGGCGCCGGGATTCGTACCAGGCGGTCCCAACGCGGCCTACTCGGGCACCGCTGTCCCGCCGAGCGGCGCGACCTACCTCAATCACTTTTTCCGCGACTGGTGCGACCAAACCGTGTGGACGGCTGTGACATGGGAGATCACCGAAAACTCCATCGGCTACCAGGGCCCGTACGTGGCGCTAGCCGCCGCCTTCGTTCCACCGAACGGAAAGGTGTTTGCCGACGGATTCGAATCAGGCGATACGACCGCGTGGTCGAGCGCCGTGCCGTGAAACGCGATGGGTCCGCGGGGACCGCGCGCTCACATGGGTACCACGATCCGCATTTTCATTGACGGGTGCCACCCTTCGCATTCACGAAATCTGATCCCGAAGAAGATCAAATGAATTTTTCGAGTGCACTCACCCAGGCATCCATGCATCGCGTCAGATGCCGCAAATAGCCGCGGAGCAGGGGGCTACCTTCCGCTCGTCCGAAATGGTCGGCAAGGAGGGCCATGAGCTCGAGGTAGCTCACGTCCCGTGGAAGGTCAGTCTCCCCGAATGCATCTACCAATGCGACGAACTCATCATTCACGAGATGACAGATGTGCTCCTGCCAGACATTTCGGAGGCTGTTGCCCTCCTTCAGGTGAGTGATCATCGGGGCACCGACCGCGAATTCGTCGCCACAATGGTCCATCAACGCTTTGGTGATGAACCCCCCCCAGATGTCACCGTAGCGGTCAATTTTCCAGCCTGACATCACATCCACCGCCATCGGAAGCTGGTAAACGGCAGGAATCAGTTCTCGGCGAAATACCATGTTCATCGAGCAAGCGGAGACGAGCGACCCGCTCGGCACGACGACCGATGGCTCGCGGAGCCGTGCTTCTGGGTACCGGTAGTCGGGGCCCTCGAGCTTGTCGATCGCGTTTACGTCAAATATGCCCTGCCAGAGCCCGAGATGAAACATCGGGCTGGACTCGGACTTTTCCCCAAAACTGCTGCACTCGTAACCCAGGCGGGCGCTATACGGGAAACCCCGAGGGTAGCTACCCGATGGAATCTCTTCGTAGAGATCCAGGACATTCCAGTGACGCTCCCGGGTGCATACGTGAGGGCGAAGGGATTTCGAGAGCGCGGCCTCCGCCGCACTTGCCCAGTCCGCTTCCTTCACAAGGCAATCGTCATCGAGGGCTACGACCACCTCACCGGGATCAGATTCTCTCCAGGCAATGAGAAAGCCGTAATCCCGACAAGCACCGTTGCCCCTGGGGATGGCTTGAACGAGGTCTCCGAGATCGCGGTCCTGGTCTCCGTGGTTGTACACGTCGAACTGAGGGTGGTGCAAATCAATGCGCCCGGGGCTGTCATCGACGATGATGAAGCGGCATCCTGCACTGATGAGCGGTTCGAGGTAGTCGAGCCGGATCTCTCGGGCGGTTGGGATGACAACGATCATTCTTGTCCTCTCATGCAGGATCGACGGAGCGCCGACTCTCGGTGAGTGGTGGCGCAGAGGTCCTCTCAAGCAGGCGATGGAAGAGGGCGAACGTGTCCCTGGCTTCACGACGCATCGAGTACCCGAGAACCGTTCGAAGACCTCCCTCCACAATCCTCCGTCGCAACTCCTCGTCGCGGAGGAGCCTGAGGATTGCCTCGGCGGTGAGCCGGGGTTCGCGTGCCGGGACTAAGAGACAGTTTTCCCCGGATCGCGCGTACTCGATGACTCCACCGACCTCGGTGAGCACGCTCGCCGTCCCACAGGCCATCGACTCCAGAGCGGGCCGGCCAAATGCCTGGAAGTCCGACGCATCAACGTGCACCGTGGCACTCGAGTACAGCTGGGCGAGACGCTCTTGATTCGTCAGCAGTCCCTCACAGTGGTACGGGAATGGGAGCGGCATGGACTTGAGATCCTGCCCGAACAGCACGAACTGCACGTCCGGTCGCTCCCGATGAACGATCTCGAAGGCCCTCGTCAGCGTGTCGAATCCGCGTCGGGGAGTTCGGGGGCGACCCATCGCCATGATCAGCGGGGGTTCCGATTTAGGCACGGGCCTCGGATAGAAAAGGCCGTGGTCCATTCCCAGTGGAATCTTGTATGTGTGGTGACCGTCTCGCTCGAGCAACGAAGCCAGCCAATCCGACTTTACGATTTTGTGCTCGATGAGGTCATAGGTCTCTCGGACAATTTCCCGATTCTGAAGGTCGTCCTCGGCGAAGAACCACGCTTCGTAGTCTTGCAGGAAGTAAACAGACACCCGTGCCCGCCCGGCATTGACGAGGTCGTGCACGGCCCGAGCAGTGCTCCAGTGCGTGGCCACCAGAACGTCGGTTTCCGGGATGGCCTCTCGGAGATGAGCCTCATCTCGGTAGATCGTGGGTGGATGAAGGAAGCGCCATCGGTAGACCTCGTGCTTGTCCGCGAGCGCTACGATGGACGCGTCCGCGCCGAGTAACCGCAACTCGTTCACGAGCTGCATCACCCCGAGTATGCCCCCCGCGATCCGCAAGGTCGGGAGGCAGTAGCGAATCCGAAGAGCGTCGGCACAGACAGGGGGCTCGTAGCTCGTCCACAACGACCGAAGTCGCGTGAGGTTCGAGCTATCTTCGCTCGTTTGCCCGGATCCGGAGGAGAGAAAACGGCTTCCCTCGCTGGAGGTCCGCGCGAAGTTGCTGACCTCCGATGAGCCGGCGAGGGGATTGTCCAAGCGATCTCGTGTCCGGAAGTACTGCGACATCCAGCCCGCCACGGACACCGCGGTCGCCAAGTTGATGGAATGACGCCGGGGAGCGCAGGCAGCCAGGCGGGGTACCGCGGGAGACGAGGTCCACTTGTCGAGGAACACCTGTCTATTCTTCCGCCAGAGCTCCTGCCAGTTCTCCAGGTTTCGGCTGGATCCCTTGTCGAGGTGCTCCACGAGGACCCGGGTATCGTACAGGAGATCGAGGTCGTTGACCCACACCTTGAACGCGAGATCGACGTCCTCGCCTGACGCGATCGCATACTCCTCTCCCCAGCCTCCGATCTCACGGGCAACCTCGGTCGCCATGACCACAAAAGCACCCGCCGGAGGAGCCGAGAATGGCGGGAGAACCTCGACATCGGTTCCCGGTTGAGCACGCACGGTCCTCGAGTTCGTGGCTGCGGTGAGCGCGGGAACGACGAGGCCCGCCCTGGGCCGAGAGGCGGTACGAGCGAGTAGAGTGTCCCAATCTGCCGGCACAACGGTATCGTTGTTGCAGAACGCCACCAGACGCCCACGCGATGCTGTCAGTCCCTGATTCATGCCGACCGCAAAACCTCTGTTGGTCTCATTGCTGATGAAGGTGTCGGCGATCTCCCGCCCGTAGGCGACCGCATCCTCCTCCGAACCGTTGTCGACGACGATAAGCTCATAGGGCATCAGCGTGTGGAGGCGAACGCTGTCGACGAAACGACGAGTGAGTGGAAGATTGTTCCACGTCAGGACAATTACGGACAGGTCTGGGGCGGCCATCGATTCAGCCTCCATGGCTTCGCCCACGCGCGACCCCACTCTTCAGGAAGGGAAAGCAACGTTTGATGAGCCGATGAGTCCACCGCGGGCTCACCTTTTTGAGGCCCCTTGGCCGTGACGCTCTAGCAGGGTCGTCGTACCGAATCTTGTTCAGGTTCAACGTCGACGACACGGCGATCTCCTCCAGCTCCGACTCCGGCGCTACTGAAATGACAGGAAAGCCCCGAAGGACGACTCGTTCCCTGGCAACGATGAGCTGGCTGCTTCCCCCTGTCCCTCGGATCACGTGGACAGGTTCTGCTGGCTCGTATGCATCTAGCTCCGCCGCCGACATCTTTTCGGGGGGGCCCAGCAGGTGTTGCAGGATTCTGGCCACCAGTCCTGAGGGTACGTGCCGGCGAAGCCCGGCTTCCAGCAGGAACACGCGTCCGTCCGGCTGCCGAGCGAGCTTCGATAAGTCGCTGCCGACTGATCCCGCCCGCATCGGTTTCGAGGTCGAGGCGAGAAGGGGGCGACCGACCACGAATCCGCAGTTCTGATCGGGAGAGGCCACGAAGCCGGGAGTGCTCGCTGTGAGCGCATTTTCGTAGCCCAGGGCCAGCGCCTCTGATGCCCGCTGCTGCACGTGGGTCAGCTGCCCCGCAAGAGTCTCGACCACGAACGCCAAAGACCCCAGATTTTGCCAATCTTCCTCGGCAACCGCAAGTCCGACGCCCACACCCGACGAGAGCCAAAGATGGACATAGCCCTGGCCCTCGAGGAGCCTGGAAAAGGCCAGCCGGACTCCCTCCTTTGTCGATTCCGTTCTCCTGAATTGCGCCGCCAAGCTCTCCGGGGGCGACCACGCGGGTGGCCCCTCCAGAGCCTCCCCCTCCACGACGAGTATCGGCAGGCGCCGGGACTTCCTCCGCGCCCGGTCGATCGAGATCGCCAGCATGGCTGCAAGGCTCTGGATGCCGTGCCACGTCACGTGACCATGGAACCAGAGGGCATCGAAGGGTTGTTTCGGATCATCCAGGCGAGTGGAGATGGTGTCTGTATCGCAGGCAACGACCTCGATGGGCCTGAGGCTTTCCGGTTTACTGCCGGCTACGACCGGAGCATCGATAGCACACCGTAATATTCGACGGACTCCGAAGTGGTCGAGCACCGCGACTACAAGCGATTCGTGACCCTGGATTGACTCGTGCATCGTCTCCCTCACGAACGCCCAGACCTCTAACCACCCCACTCGAGAGGCCTGCCGGAGGATGATGAGTTCCAGGGGTCTGACAAGCCTGGGGCGAGCCAATCTCGAGCTATCTCGGGCCCCAATCTAGCATTTCGCAGATGATGATGGGTACCATTGGTTCCACCCTTCGCATGAACGCATTGTTGATTTCCTACGCTCACCCAAGGGCGACAATGAGGCATTGCGCAGTGTGGCATCGAAGCTACTTCACCGATCCTATTTCATCAGCAGTTCGAGCGCCTCCGGCAGCTCGTGCAGATCATGAATCGTCCGGTGCAATGCCCCGGTCGTCGGTTTGGCCGCGTTGGTGGCCAGCACGATTGTCCAATCGGGTCGAAGCTTGGTCAGTGCCTCCCTGACGCCGTCAACTGCCTCTACCCAAGGCCAGGCGAACATGGGGCCTTGGCACTCCGGAAACACCCGCATCACGGTGTCGCCCCAGTCCAGGAGAAGGCAGCGGGTCTTCCGGTTTCCGGTGATTTCTGGCATTGATCCCCTCCGCACAGGCGCCACCTCGCCCGCGCTCAGTCACGCGGGGAAGCGCCGTCCGTAGTGCCCGTCTGCAGAGCCGCCAGGTTCTCCGCCATAGACATGAGCTTGGTGACCGTACGCCAATTCCGAGCCGTCCCGCTCACACCGATTGCCCTTTCAACGTTCGCGGCGAGCTTGGATCGCCCAATGCCATCGGGTGCATGCAGGTAGAACACGGGACCGGCGAGTTGATAACGCTCGCTCGTTGATTTGATCGCATCGAGGCGATGTACGTAGTCATCTCATTCCCGCTGGATGGGTGCACCGTTCCGTTTTATTGCACTGGAGCTACTCCGCGGTTTGCGCGGGCGGCGGCATCAGACCGAGCTGGGAAAGAAACGCCACATTGTCCCAGCTCACCCAAGTCTCCGCGACCATTCCGTCCTCGAGTCGCTGGATGATGATGTTGTCCAGCGTGAAATCCTTGCCGGTTGCCGGAAAGCCACCCATCGGGCCGGTCATGGTTCCGGTGATCGTCGAGACATAGGCGACCTTGTCGCCATCAGCGATCATCAGGGAGATCGTATCCTCGTATTTGGGTACGGCCACCAGGAACTCCTCGATAAACCCGAAGAACTCGTCGGTCCCTCGGAGTTCCTGAAGCTCCGGCGGCATCGCCTGACAGTGTCGAACGTAGCTCGGCGAGATCGCCGCCTTAAAGCCCTCGAGATCGCCACTCGCCAGTGCGGCGTGAGCACCCCGAATGACGGCCATGTTTTGCTGCTCGACATTTTCCGGACCTGGCACCTGACAACACCCGAATATTGCGAACACACCCGCAACAAAGACACAGCAAAGAAGGAAACGACGACTCATGGCTGTACCTCCACCAACGATCCCGTATCTCAGGCAATGATCTCGCGTGGACATCGTACCGCGTCCGGTCGAGGAGGGTGCCGCCCTTCGCAAACAGGCATTGTTGGGATGGTCGCCAACAGGGAAGAACCTCAAGGCCTGCGGTGTTATAAATTGCAAACGATTCGCAACAAAGAGTTACGGCCTGCAGTCGACAGGCCAGATCTCAACACCAGGAGGAAACATGTCTGAGAAAAAAGTCATTGCAGTTGTTGGAGCTACCGGAGCGCAAGGCGGAGGTTTGGTGCGCGCCATTTTGGGCGACCCGGATGGAGGATTCTCCGCACGAGCCATCACCCGAAATGCGGACTCTCCGAAAGCGCAAGAGCTCGCAGCCTTGGGCGCGGAGGTTGTTGCGGCTGATGTTGACGACGTCGAGAGCCTCGAAAGGGCCTTCGATGGCGTCTACGGCGCCTACTGCGTCACATTCTTCTGGGAGCATTTCTCGCCGGAAAAAGAGGGACAGCATGTCAGGAATATGGCCGCCGCCGCGAAGAAGGCAGGTGTAGAGCACGTTATCTGGTCGACGCTCGAGGATACCCGGCGGTGGGTGCCGCTCGAGGACGACCGTATGCCGACCCTCATGGGTTCCTACAAGGTGCCGCACTTCGACGCCAAAGGCGAATCGGACCGGGTTTTCTCGGACGAGGGCGTTCCGACGACCAACCTGCTGACTTCGTTCTACTGGGACAACCTGATCCACTTCGGGATGGGACCGAAGGAAGGTCCAGACGGCAACCTGGCTTTCACCCTACCCATGGGCGAAGGCAAGCTCCCGGGTATGGCCGCCGAGGATATCGGACGTACGGCTTACGAAATCTTCAAACGCGGCGGTGATTTCATCGGCAAGACGGTTGGTGTCGCCGGCGAACACCTGACCGGCGAGGAGATGGCTGCCGCTCTCTCTCAGGCATATGGCAGCCCCGTCGTCTACAACTCGATCGAGCCGGACGTCTACCGGGGACTTGGTTTCCCGGGAGCGGAGGACCTCGGCAACATGTTCCAGTTCAAACGCGATTTCCAGGACGCCTTCTGCGGAAACCGAGACATGGAGTCTTCGCGGTCGTTGCTGCCGTCCCTCCAGACTTTCGAGGGCTGGCTTTCGGAGAACGCGAGCCGAATCCCGCGAGACTGACCCGCGCTCGAGGTGCTTCAGGGGTGCCAACGGCGGCACACCTGCGGTCGATATTCATTCCCGAAACTTGAATCGAGCCAACGTGGCGGGCCCCCACAGCAACGTCACGACTGCAGCGGCGGCCAAGACAAATCCGCTGTGCACAACGGCTGCCCAGGGAGAAATGGCCTGGATCTCAGGCAGGGTCACCAGGGCTGCATTGTCCGCGGCGTGGAACAGTATGACCGCGAAGACACTCCGTCCCGTGTTGTTGAAGATCCAGGCCGCCAAGACACGAGTCCCGACCAACGTGAAGACCTGTGCGAGGAGGATCACCGGATCGGGCATCATGAAGACAAAGAACGGGACGTGCCAGACCGCCCAGATCACGCCGAGCGCCAGGGAGGCCTTGAGGGCGCCACCCCGTGCCTGCATCGGCTCGAAGGCATATCCCATCCAGCCAACTTCTTCCCCGGCCGCCAGGACGAAGAAGAACAGGAATACCGCCGGCAAGGCCACGGCCGGGGTTAACCCAACAGGAATCGACGCCCCCGTCAAGACCATCACTCCGAGGGACAGAAGGAAGATCAGAGGCACCAGGAGAAGGATGGTTGCATACCATTTTTTCTCCGCGATCCTCCTGAAGTCAAGAATCCTCCCGAGGAGCTTTTTAACGCCATCCCATCCGTATTTTCGAAACGTCAGGATCGAGGCCGACGCGATCGGCGTGAGGGTGAAGAGGGAAACATAGAGTGCCCCCATCTCGGGCTCGAAAACGACATTCAGGTACGCAAGCGCATTGAGTATGTAGAAAGGCAGGGAGAGGAGGAAGGTCAGAACGAAGAAGGCGACGGGAGACTTCTCCGTTGGGGGTGTGATTGTGCACAAACCAACCTCCATCAGTGCCCTGGGCGCCAAGTCTACAATTGTTCATGGGCCCCACGCACGTCTGTATTGTTTCGGATCGTCGCGGGGGTCTTCCCGCGATCCAGCAAAGGGGTACGTGTGGCACCCTCTTGGAGATGCCTTGTGATTAGCGGTTGGGCGCCACTCGGCGGGAAGGTCGGCGCGGTGGTGGAGCACCAACACGCACCACTTTGACAGCGGAGTTGCTGCCGGAAGCGTTGCTCACCGCGAGAGTCACGGTCTTGCTCCCTGAGGTCGTGTAGGTGTGGCTGGGATTCTCTTCTTGGCTTGTCTGACCATCTCCGAATTCCCACATCCAGGTCGTCGGCTCACCCGTCATCTCGTCGCTGAAACGCACCTCGTCGTCAGGTCCCGGATGGGCGGGAGTGAAGCTGAATCCTGCTGTCGGGACTCCAAGATCGGCTTCGTAGGCAATGGTCAGCTTTGGACGGCTCACCGGCTTCGATACAATGGCCGGGTCGATCAAATATTGGTGGTGGAGATGGGTTCTTCGTCCAGGTTCTGGGACAGGATTGCGAACCGGTATTCCAGACAGCCGATTGCCGATGAGGCTGCCTACCAGAAGAAGCTTGAGATCACTCGTTCGTACTTTCGATCGGATATGGAGGTGCTGGAGTTTGGCTGCGGCACAGGGTCGACCGCCATCTCACATTCTCCCTCTGTGCGCCACATCCGAGCAATTGACATCTCGTCGAAGATGATCGAGATCGCCGAAGAGAAAGCCGCCAACGCAAAAATCGAGAATATTACCTTCGAACAATCGACTATCGAGATGATCAACGTTCCCGATCAATCGTTCGACGTCGTCTTGGGGCTCAGCATTCTGCACCTGCTTGAAGACAAGGAGGATGCGATTTCCAAGGTCCATCGCATGCTCAAACCCGGCGGCGTGTTTGTTACCAGCACGTCGTGCATCGGAGATTCGATGAAGTTCTTCAAGGTCATCGCGCCGGTCGGAAAGTTTCTGGGTCTGATGCCGTTGGTCAGAGTCTTTACCACCGAGGAACTGGCGGCCAGTCTGACCGATGCCGGCTTTGAGATCGATCACCAGTGGCAACCGGGCAAGGGGAAGGCCGTTTTCATTGTGGCGAAGAAGGCTGGCTAGCCCAGTGACCCCACCGGGTTTCGTGACGACTCAACGCGGACCGGCGGCTGTGATGGCGCTTTCGGGCACATTGGTGAAGGTACCGCTAAGATGCCGGGAATCCACTTCAATTGACGTATTGACGCTACCGCCGGGTCCTTAGCTACTGTTTTCTTATCCAGGCCCGCCACGTCGCATCGCTCTCCTCGCGGGCATAGACCTCGTGGCCTTTGGCACGCAGGCTATCGACGAGAGGTGCCGGCTGAAAAGGCGCCGAGACCACCAGCACCTCTCCCGAGCTCATTTCGGCGAGGGCCGCAGAAGCCCGCGCGATCGGAGTTTCCCCGGCGTCGAGTAAGGCGCCACCGTCGATATTCGCACCGGCATCGAGCAACACCCACGCGGGAGCCTCGAGGGATACCCAGCCGTCCTTTTCAACGATCTCTCCCCCACCCTCGACGCCGAGTTCCTGACGCAACTTCAGCACCAGCTCGCGGACCTGCATTCCCGCAACCTTTGCCGCCTGTTCGAGGGACGCTACCTTTGCGACCGTTCGCCGCAGAACGGGATTCTTCAGGGCCTTGAACTGCGGAGCAATGCCAATGAGAATCTCTTCCGCCTCAGGGTGTGCCTCGAGAAGCTCGGCGACGCGGGTTTCGGGCCCGATCGTGAAGGTGCTCATACCGAGGCCTCGGATCCTGACATTTCGGCCAGCAGCCTCCTCTCGCCCTCAAGCGCCCTGAGAGGTGCAATGTCCTGGGTGACCTCGAGGGTTCCGAGATACGAGCCGTCGGGATCGCGGACGGCAAAATACCGGATGTGAACGAACCGATCTCCCATCTGGATCCAGAACTCGGCCACATTGCGCCGTCCTGATTTCAGATCATCGACCACCTGCTCAACAATGTGCACGCTTTTCGGTGGATGGCAATCCTCTACCCGGCGACCGATGATCGCGCGGTTGCGGGCAAAGACACGATCCTCACTCTCGCTGAAGAAACCCACTCGACCCTCGGCGTCCACGAAGGTCAGGTCCATCGGCAGGGTATTGAGCAGCGCCGTCAGCTGCCGCAGGCTAAGGTGACCCGACGGAAGAGTGATAGCGTCGTCTTCCGGAACCTCGACGGGTTTTTCCGGCAGCTCCGGCAGGACCGGAAGCCACACGCCGGCGGGCTCGACTAAACCCTTCCCGAACTCGTCCCATTGCGATCTCACAGCCTCCCAGTCCCGGGCCGACAGGTGTTCGAGGGTCATTGGCCACAGGATTCGATCTTCCTTGTCGGTCATCCCCGAAACTTGTTCGAGCATTGGGTCGATCACCGTTTCGATGGTCAGCCGCAGGGCTTCGTCATCGAGATCGGCAGCGTTTTCCAAAATCTCCCCGGCAGCGGCGATCTTCTCCCGGATCTCGTCGTGAACTCCCCACATCACCTTCGGCGGTCCGGCTATTCCTGCCTTTTCGAGAAACGGGAAGACCAGGTATTCCTTGCGTTGGTAGTGCACCTCCAAGCCGCCGAGGTTCCGATGGGCCGTGGCCCAATCTTCGGTGGCCGAAGGTGCATCAGCGGACGCCAGCCTCTCCATCACACCTCTGTACTCACCCACGATTTCGCGGATCTTTTCGTTCTCGAGGCGAAAAGTGTGGACCGGGTGACCCGCCGGGACATCGGCCGGACCGTGGGGCATCGCCCCTCCGAGAACTGCCGCGTGCACGTCGCACATTCGCTGGATCTCTTCCTGTGGCATGCCCTCGGACATCAAAGAGTTCTCCATGGCGGCGATCTCCGAGACCCCGACTTCCGCCAAAAGGTCACCGAACTCCTCCTTGACGCTCTCGGGGTCGGCACCATCGTGCAAATTCTTGATGATCTCTTTGAGGGTTTCGATCCGATGACGACTGTTGTCCAAGAGTTCGCTCATACATCCTCCTCCAGAGATAATGAATCTCAGTCGAAGAATAATCCTTGACCTTGGTCATGCTCATGCATCGCAACCATCGGAGTCCGGCGGCGCCAGAATATTTCATCCCTCATATCGAGGTTCGGTCTTTGCCACTTCACCTCCGCGTTGCTACAGTTAACCGCGAGCTGGAAATCGTGACCCAAGGACATCTTGTTCCACCCAGGCCGATACCCGGGATCGCTACGGCTGATCCATTTGTTGCCCCGTGCGGCGCCGGAGCGGCCTCGGACAGTCCATGAAACCGAAACTGATTCTCGTCGGTGGCGGGCTTGCCAACAGCCTGATCGCCCACCGGATCCTCATGGAGCGTCCGGACTTCCCGCTGCTCGTCTTCGAGCGCGGGGCCTCCCTCGGCGCCGACCATACGTGGTCCTTTCACGACTCGGATCTGACCGTGAACCAACGGCGATGGATCGAACCGCTCGTCGCCCACCGTTGGTTGAGCCATGAGCTGCGCTTCCCAAACCGTAGTCGCGTCATGCACGACGGCTACAACTCGGTGACGTCGGAGCGTCTGCACGAGGTTGTCGCCCCTGCGCTTGGAATACGGATGCGACTCGAGACCGAGGTCGCGGAGGTCACCCCGGACGGCATCGTGCTGGCGAACGGCGAGCGCATCGAGGCCCGGGCGGTGATCGACGGCCGCGGCGACCCGGGTGGCGATCACCTGGACATTGCCTTCCAAAAGTTCCTCGGTCTTTTTGTCCGCCTCGCGGAGCCGCACAGGCTGAGCGGGCCGATCCTGATGGATGCCACGGTCGAGCAGGTCGACGGCTACCGTTTCGTCTACACCCTCCCCTTCTCGGACATCGACTTGCTCATCGAGGACACGTACTACGCCGATGGGCCGGCCTTCGACCGTCCCCGGCTTCGGACCGGGATCGAGGACTACGCAGCGGAACAGGGTTGGACCATCACCGCGATCACCGGCGAGGAGGCGGGCGCGCTGCCCATCGTCCTCGGCGGCGACATCGACGCCTTCTGGGCTGTCGGGCCCGGAGGAGTAGCCCGCAGCGGGATGCGGGGGGCGTTCTTCCACCCCACTACCGGCTACTCGCTCCCTGAGGCGGTCCGCCTGGCGGACGAGATCGCCGCAATCCCCGACATCGAGAGCTCATCGCTCTTCGAGCTGACCCGGCGTCGTTCCGAGGAGCTGTGGCGCCGCACCGGCTACTATCGGCTGCTCAACCGGATGCTCTTCCGCGCCGCCGCTCCCGAGCTGCGTTATCGTATCTTCGAGCGCTTCTACGGTCTCTCCGGAGGCCTGATCCGACGGTTCTACGCCGGCCGGTTGAAATGGCTCGACAAGGTCCGGGTGCTGGTCGGGAAGCCGCCGGTGCCGGTTCACCGGGCGCTCCGATGCCTTGCCGAGAACCGCACAAAGGACAACACAATCTCATCGTCGAGCGGGGGGAACCAGTGAAACAAAAACGCGCAGCGGTCATCGGCAGCGGGTTCGGCGGCCTGACGCTGGCCGTTCGTCTGCAGGCGGCAGGAATCGCGACCACCGTCATCGAGAAGCGCGACAAGCCCGGCGGACGCGCCTACGTCTACGAGGACAAGGGATACACCTTCGACGGCGGACCGACCATCATCACCGCCCCACCCAGCCTCGAGGAGGTCTTCGCCGCCGCCGGTCGCGACATGTCGGACTACATCACCCTGCTGCCGGTGATGCCCTTCTACCGGCTCTACTGGGAGGACGGCTTCTCCTTCGACTACTCCAACGACCTGGAAGCGACGACCCAACAGATCGCCGACAAAAGTCCCGGCGACGTCGACGGCTACATGAAATTCCTCGAATACGCAGAGGAGGTCTTCCACGAGGGCTACACCAAGCTCGCGGCGACACCGTTTCTCAACTTCTGGAGCATGATCCAGGTCTCGCCCCAGCTCATCCGGCTGCAGAGCTACCGCAGTGTCTACTCGA
>Ga0316197_10002162_pt1 | contig 14043 bp, 8 predicted proteins | sample OudBiesiAoxic_MG_FD_204939 | JGI IMG/M metagenome (GOLD analysis project Ga0316197, IMG submission 204939) | Coastal sediment microbial communities from Oude Bieten Haven, Netherlands - site A oxic | ecosystem: Environmental > Aquatic > Marine > Coastal > Sediment | place: Netherlands...
CCACATAGCCGGCTAAGATATAGAGATAAAGCGGGGTTCCTGTCACAATACGAAATGTGCCTAAGGTTATGCCGACAGCCACGCCAAGGGCAACCGCGATCCGCAGCCCCAGTGATGATACAGCCTTGTAGGACGCCTCTTCGGCCTTGTTGGCGACGGCGATCAGCGACGGCTCCGCGATGGTGGTGGAAAACCCGACCAAAAAGGCAAACAGATATATCCATCCATAGGCGGCCCAGATCTCCCTGCCGCCGCTCTGGGCACCCTTGGCCAGTTGCAGGGCCATGGTCCGGCCCACTGGGAAAAGTGCCAGGTCCAGGCCGCCTAAAAAACAGGCCATGCCCACCAGCACCAGGCAAAAGCCGAAAATAATCCTGCCCGGCCTGGGGAGCGGTTTTCTCAACACGACCATCTGAAACAACACCAGCAGCCCGAGCACGGGCAGCACGTCTTTGGCCGTGGCCAGCAACAACTTCATAGGGTCTAAAAAGAGTTCCATAGCGCTCCTAGTGGACGAACAAGCCTAAAACCATGACGAAAATCATCGGGGTCAGGGATGCAAGGGCGATCAGGCCGAAGCCGTCGGTCAACGGGTCCCTTCCCCGAATCGAGCGGGCCAGGCCCACTCCCAAGGCCGTAACCAGGGGCACGGTAACCGTTGAAGTGGTCACCCCGCCTAAATCATAGGCCAACCCCACGATCTCCTTGGGTGCGAACAAGGTCATGACCATGACCAGCACGTAACCGCCCACGACGATCACCGGCAACGACCATCCCCGAAGGATTCTCAACACGCCCAGGACGATAGCAACACCCACCGAAAAGGCCACGGTTAGGCGAATATGCAGAGCATACCGGTTTACAGCCGCTGGGATATTCTCGATAAGGCCGGCTTCAGCCGCTGCCCTGGCACCTTCTCTGGTCACGGCGATCAGGGCCGGCTCGGCGACGGTGGTACCGAAACCCAGGGCAAAGGCGAACACCAACAACCAGACGAGGCTGCCCTTGCGGGCAAACTCTTCAGCCAGGGCTTCACCGAGGGGAAACAAGCCGATGTCCAGACCGACCACAAAAAGGGCTAGCCCGACAACCACCAAAGCCAGTCCGGACAGGACCGACAGGAGTTCCGGGAAGGGTTGGCGCAGGACCAGAAGCTGGAATAGGGCGATGACGATGACGATGGGCGCCAGATCACGGCATGCGCCGAGAAGGGCAGCGCCCAGGGCTTTGATCAAGTTTTGAATAGGTCCGGTGTGCATGGCCTGCTTTCACGGCGGTGTGAGGTTGATTGGTCCATGCAACTGAGTTTTCTGCATGGAATTATCGATCCGGCCTGCTTGTCGCCAAACAACTGAGATCAGTTTGCGGCAATTATTTCAAAAAAAAGGTTTTGGAGCAAACAGATACGTCGGAGGCATCCCAAAAAAAAACGGCTTGGGCCGGGAGTCGGACGTGTTTAACTGCGCCAACGGCGTTCCCCCCATACGCGACAACATGTTAAGGTCAAACAATGAGAAGCGCGCAAACCCGGGTTATTGCTTTTCGAGAGCTTGCGACCAAAGACTATATTGCACTCACATGGTGTTTTTGATATCATGCAACATACTGTATTGTTATAAGGATTGACACACAAGCACCATCTTGACATACTTGCTTGTACACACAATCGCAACCATGGAGGAAAAGGTCCGATGGAGACATTCAGGACGTACGATCCGGGGGATTTTTATGATGAATTGATCGATGCTGACGGCAGCCCTCGTTCCGGGGCCCAGCTGCTGGTGGACAAGATCGAGTCGCTGCCGCCAGGGGACCTGGCCATACGGCAGAAAGCCGCCGAGGCCCTGCTCCTTAAAATGGGCATCACCTTCAATGTTTACGGCCGCGATGAAGGCACCGAGAAAATCATGCCATTCGACATCATTCCTCGCATCGTCTCGGGCAGCGACTGGCAGCAGATCGAGAGCGGCCTGAAGCAGCGCATCTTCGCCCTCAATGAATTCATCCAGGACGTCTACAACGACAAGAAGATTCTGAAGGACAAGGTGGTTCCCGAAGACCTGGTCCTCACCAGCCGGACCTACCGCAAAGCGTGCGAAGGCTTTACCCCGCCCCGGGGAATCTGGTGCCATGTGACCGGCACCGACCTGGTTCGGGACCGCGACGGGCGCTTTTTTGTGCTCGAAGACAACCTGCGCTGCCCCTCCGGCGTATCTTATGTGCTGGAAAACCGCCAGGTGCTCAAGCGCACCTTCCCCCAGGTGTTCGAGGCATCCCTGGTGCGGCCGGTCGACGATTATCCTTCCAATCTGCTGAAGGTACTGGAGCACCTGGCCCCGGATCACGTCCAGTCGCCCACCATCGGTGTGCTGACCCCCGGCATTTACAACAGCGCCTACTTCGAGCACTCCTTTCTCTCCCAGCAGATGGGGGTGGAGCTGGTGGAAGGCCGGGACCTGGTGGTGTCCGACGGATTCGTCCACATGCTCACCACTAAAGGCCTCAAGCGCGTGGATGTGCTCTACCGGCGAATCGACGACGACTTTGTCGACCCGGCGGTGTTCCGTCCCGACTCCATGCTAGGGGTCAAGGGACTGATCGGCGTCTACAAGGCGGGACGCATTGCCATGGCCAACGCACCGGGTACCGGCATCGCCGACGACAAGGTGATTTACGCCTATGTGCCCAAGATTATCGAATACTACACCGGCGAAGAGGCGATCCTGCCCAACGTGCCCACCTATATCTGCCGGAACGACCAGGACCGGGCCTATGTACTGGCGCACCTGGATCAACTGGTGGTCAAAGCGGCCAACGAGTCCGGCGGATACGGCATGTTGGTGGGCCCCCATGCTACCCAGACGGAGCGGGACGCCTTTGCAGAAAAGATCGCGGCCGAACCGCGCAACTACATGGCCCAGCCGACCATTTCGCTTTCGCGGGTGCCCACCATTGTGGATGACCGCATCGAAGGGCGCCACGTGGACCTGCGGCCCTACGTGCTCTTTGGCGAGGAGATCTACGTGCAGCCCGGCGGCCTGACCCGGGTGGCGCTGACCAAGGGCTCCCTGGTGGTCAACTCTTCCCAGGGTGGAGGCAGCAAGGACACGTGGGTGCTGTGAAAGCTGCCTGGTCCGATAGTCGCGTCTCTTAAAGCGAATATCCAATGTCGAACAAAGAACCGCAGAATATCGAAGGAATGAACTCGGTCATCTAAAATCGACACCATCGCGCAGCGATACGACCCTTCGACATTCGGCATTGGAAATTGGACATTCTGCGGTTCTCTATTAGGGGAGGAAGATCGATGCTCAGCCGCGTAGCCAACTCAATCTACTGGATGTGCCGATATATCGAACGGGCCGAAAATGTGGCGCGCTTCATCAGTGTCAACCTCAACCTGCTGCTGGATATGCCGTCGGAAAAAGGCAAACACTGGGAGCCGCTGGTGATGATCACCGGCGACAAGGTGCTTTTCGAAAAAAAATGCCCGAACTGCACCCATGATCAAGCGGCCGTCATTCGATTTTTGACTTTTGACCGGGAATACCCCAATTCTATCCTCTCCTGCCTGGCGGCGGCACGCGAAAACGGCCGCTCCATCCGTGAAATCATCTCCTCGGAGATGTGGGAGCATTTAAATAATTTTTACCTGGAACTGGCCGACCCCCAGAGCTTGACCATGGCCATGGAAGACCCCCACCGCTTCTTCAAGATCATCCAGATGCGCAGCCACCTGTTCACCGGCCTGATGGACTGCACCATGAGCCATGGCGAAGCCTGGAACTTCGCCCGCATCGGCATGATGATGGAACGGGCGGATAAAACCTCCCGGATACTGGACGTCAAATACTTCATGCTGCTGCCCCAGGCGGACCTGGTGAACACCCCCATCGACAACATCCAGTGGACGGCGGTGCTCAAATCCGCCAGTGCCTTCGAGATGTACCGCAAGGAACATCACCACATTACCCCCCGCAAGGTGGCCGATTTTCTGATTTTCGACAGCCAGTTTCCCCGCTCCATCCGCCATTGCATCTCAAAAGCCCAGATCTGCCTGCACCGCATCAACGGCTCGCCGCCCGGATCGGCCAACAACCTTCCCGAAAAACGGCTGGGCCGCCTCAAGGCGGATCTGGAATACACCGACATCGACGAAGTGGTCGATCATGGGCTGCACGAGTACCTGGACGGCCTGCAAACCCGGCTCAACCAGGTCGACGGGGCCATCGGCACCACCTTCTTCAACCTCAAGCCCCTGATCGAGACATCCACCAACGAGCAGTAGAAAGGACACCCCGTGGGAATTCATGTTGCCCTGAATCACAAGACGTCGTACCGCTATGACCGGCGCATCTCCCTTTCCCCCCACATCGTCCGGCTACGGCCAGCGCCCCATTGCCGGACGCCGATCCTGAGCTACTCCATAACAGTGACCCCCGCAACCCATTTCATCAACTGGCAGCAAGATCCCTTCAGCAACTATCTGGGTCGCCTGGTGTTCCCTGAAAAAACCACCGAACTCGTCGTGGAGGTGGATCTGGTGGCGGAGATGATCATCATCAACCCCTTCGATTTTTTCCTGGAACCCGATGCCGAGACCTTCCCCTTCTACTATGAGTCGACGCTCAAGGCGGAGTTGGGGCCTTATCTGGCCAAAGAACCGGCGGGCGAACGACTCAAGGCTTACCTGGCCCAGATCGACCGCAGCCCCAAACCGACCAACAACTTCATGGTGGACCTGAACCAGCGGCTGAGCCGCGACATTCGCTATCTGATCCGCATGGAACCCAATGTGCAGAGCTGTGAGCAGACCCTGACCCTGGGCAGCGGATCCTGTCGGGACTCGGCCTGGCTGCTGGTCAATATCCTGCGCCATCTGGGCCTGGCCGCCCGCTTTGTTTCCGGCTACCTGATCCAGCTGGCCCAGGACGTCAAATCCCTGGACGGCCCGTCTGGGCCGGAAGCCGACTTCACCGACCTGCATGCCTGGACCGAGGTCTACCTTCCCGGGGCCGGATGGGTGGGCATGGACCCCACCTCGGGGCTCTTTGCCGGCGAAGGGCACATCCCGCTGGCCTGCTCGCCGCAGCCCCAGAGTGCGGCGCCCATCACCGGGGCGCTTGATAAATGCGAGGTGGATTTCAGCCACCGCATGAGCGTGCGGCGCATTCGCCAAGCACCCCGTTCCACGCGTCCCTACCCGGAGAAAGTCTGGACAGCCATCGTGGAATTGGGGGACCGGGTGGACCGTCAGCTGGCGGAGGCGGATGTGCGCCTGACCATGGGCGGCGAACCCACATTCGTCTCCATCGACGACATGGACGGCGAACAATGGAACACCGGCGCCCTGGGCGAGGAAAAGCAGCAGTTGGCCGAAACCCTGCTCAAACGGCTGCGGCGGCAGTGGGCCCCTGGCGGCCTGCTGCACTATGGACAGGGTAAATGGTACCCGGGTGAATCCCTACCCCGCTGGGCCCTTGGCTGCTATTGGCGCCGGGACGGCCAGCCGGTGTGGACCGACGACCGCTGGATCGCCGATGTGTCCAAAGATTATGGCTTCGGCAATGCCGAGGCCAAGGTCTTCATCGACACCCTGGCCGACACGCTGCAGGTGAGCCGGCGCTTCATCCGCGAAGGGTACGAGGACGTCCTGTACTACCTGCACAAGGAGCAGCGGCTGCCGGTGAATGTGGATCCCAGCGACCCCAAGCTGGAGGATGCCGAGGCCCGGTCGCGCATGGCGGGCGCCTTCCAGCGTGGACTGGGGGCGGTGGTCGGTTACGTCCTGCCCATACAGCACGGCTCCTGGAAGAGCGGCCCCTGGCCTTTGCGGGGCGGGCACATGTTTCTGTTGCCCGGCGATTCCCCGGCCGGGCTGCGCTTGCCGCTGGCGTCTCTGCCCTGGGTCACCAAAGCGGATTTTCCCTATGACCATCCCCTGGACCCCATGGCCGACCGGGGACCGCTGCCCGGACTTCACGAGGGTCAGCAGGCCCTGCAGGGCAGACCGGCGGAGCGGGTGGGTGACAGCGTGCGCACCCAGCCCAGGCCGTTTACTGAACCGGCCCCGGCAGTCGGCGAATCCGCCGCCTGGGTGGTTCGCACGGCCCTGTGCGTACAAGCCCGTGAAGGCCGCCTTTACGTGTTCATGCCGCCGGTCGCCTCCCTGGAAGGGTACCTGGAATTGGTGACCGCCATCGAAGCCAGCGCTGAAAAGACCGGCTTGCCAGTATTGATCGAAGGCTACACACCGCCTTATGACCCGCGCCTGGACAATTTCAAGATCACACCCGACCCCGGGGTCATCGAGGTGAACATTCAACCCATGCACAGCTGGCAGGAGTTGGTCGATTGCACCACCGCACTTTACGAAACGGCCCGTCAGACCCGCCTGGGCACCGAAAAGTTTTTGGTCGACGGCCGTCACACCGGCACGGGCGGTGGCAACCACATCATCCTCGGCGGCGCGACGCCGGCAGACAGCCCCTTTCTGCGCCGGCCGAACCTGCTGCGCAGCTTTGTGTCCTTCTGGAACAACCACCCCTCCCTTTCGTTTCTTTTTTCCGGCCTTTTCATCGGCCCCACCAGCCAGCAGCCGCGAATCGACGAGGCCCGGCACGACAGCCTGTATGAACTGGAGATCGCCTTTGCTGAACTGGAGCGGCAAACAGGTACAGAACGGCCCTGTCCGCCATGGCTGGTGGACCGCCTGTTCCGCCACCTGCTGGTGGACGTCACCGGCAACACCCACCGGGCTGAATTCTGCATCGACAAGCTCTATTCACCGGACAGTGCCGCCGGCAGATTGGGGCTGCTGGAGTTTCGGGCCTTCGAAATGCCGCCCCATGCCCGCATGAGCCTGGCCCAGCAGCTGCTCCTGCGCACTTTTGTCGCCTGGTTCTGGCAAACGCCCTATCGCCGGGAGCTAGCTCGCTGGGGCACGCGGCTGCATGACCGTTTCATGCTGCCCCAACCGCTCAACGATGATTTCGCCGACGTGCTGAAGAGCCTGAACCGGGCCGGCTTCCCGCTATCCATGGATTTTTTCCATCCCCACTTCGAGTTTCGCTTCCCCATCCACGGGAAAGTGACCTGCCAGGGCATGGAAATCGAGCTGCGCCAAGCCTTAGAGCCATGGCATGTACTCGGCGAAGAGCCCGGCGGCGGAGGCACTGCCCGCTATGTGGATTCATCGGTAGAGCGGCTCCAGGTCAAGGTTTCCGGCATGAGCGGCAAGCGTCACGTGGTGGTCTGCAACGGCCGGCGCGTTCCCCTGCAGCCGACCCGTGTGGAAGGCGTGTTCGTGGCCGGCATTCGTTATCGGGCCTGGCAGCCGCCCTCCTGCCTGCACCCCACCATCGGTGTGCACAGCCCCTTGACCATTGATCTGTACGACACCTGGTCCGGCCGTTCCGTGGGCGGCTGCACCTACCACGTGGGGCATCCGGGAGGACGCCACCATGACAATTTCCCTGTCAACGCCTACGAAGCCGAAGGTCGGCGCAATGCGCGCTTCGTTCCCGGCGACCACACCCCCGGCATGGACACGGCGGTCCCGGAAGCGGAAACCAACCCCTATTTTCCATATACCCTTGATTTGCGGCGGTGAACGGGATAAATCTGCCCGGGGCGTCTTAGTACCCATTACGAGGCATCAGTTGCATGATCAAGGCAGACCTTAGCGACCCGACAGCCACCCCGCTCGCACCGGCGTCCATGTTCGACTCAATTGCATTGCCCGGCGATGCCTATGGCGAGGCCTTTTTGTCTCCGGCAAGCCCCCGTGAACACTGGGATTCGCTGATTTCAGCGCTGGATGCCACGGGACCCGATGTGCTCAAGAAACGCCAGGACCGGGTCCGGCGCATGCGCCACGAGGACGGGGCCACCTACAACCCCTTCGACGACCCGACCGGGCGGGGGACCCCCTGGGCCCTGGAAATGATTCCGCTGCCGCTCACTGCAGGGGAATGGGTCGGTATAGAGGCCGGCTTGATTCAGCGGGCACGCCTGCTGGAACAGATCCTGGCAGACACCTACGGCCCCCAGAACCTGCTCAATGGCGGCTGGATCCCCTCGGCGCTGGTCTTTGCCAACCCCAACTTCCTGCGGCCCTGCCATGGCATTCAACCCGCCGGCAACCGGTTTCTGAGCTATTACGCGGCCGACCTTTACCGGGGTCCGGACGGACGCTTCCGGGTACTCCGTGACTATGGCGCCGACCCGGCCGGCCTGGGCTATGCCCTCGAAAACCGGATCGTCATTTCCAGGGTCTTCCCCGAACTGTACCACCAGACCCAGATCCGCCGTCTGGCGCCGTTCTTCCACACCCTTCACCATAGCCTGATCCAAAGGGCCGCCCTTCGACAGGAGGACCCCGGCATCGTACTGCTCTCACCGGGGCCGGAATGCCGCATCTACTTCGAGCATGCCCTGCTCTCCCGCTACCTGGGTTACCCGCTGGTGGAAGGCCAGGATCTGACTGTACGCAACGGCAGGGTATTCCTAAAAAAACTGGCCGGACTGGAACCGGTGGAGGCCATCGTCCGGCTCACTTCGGACGGCAGCAGCGATCCCTTCGCCCTGCGGCGGGAAACGGACATCGGTGTGGCCGGACTGATCCAGGTCTCGCGGGAGCGAAATATCGACATCGTCAATCCCATCGGCAGCGGGTTCGTGGACACACCGGCCCTGTCGGTTTTCCTGCCCTCGCTCTGTCGACAGTTGACGGGAGAGGATCTGCTTTTGGAAAATCACCCGGCCTGGTGGTGTGGAAACGCCGAAGGAATGAACCACGTCCTGACCAATCTGGAGCAATTGACCGTGGCACCAGCCATGGACCGGTCGACGGCTCCCTGCCGGCCGGCCGAACGGATGGCGGCAATTCAGGCCTCGCCCCACGCCTTCATGGCACGCGACCCATTCCGTCCGTCAGTGGTCCCCGCCTGGGACAACGGCAGCGTCGGTTCACGCCACACGCTGTTGCGGGTCTTTGCCTGTGCAACCGACGACGGGTTCAGCGTCATGCCCGGCGGCCTGGCCATCACCGCGGCGGATGTGGATACCCTGACTGGCGATTGTCCGGAGAAGCAGCAGAGCAAAGACATCTGGGTGTTGTCCGACCAGCCCGTGGAGCCCTTCAGCCTGATGGGCGGACTCCAGGCGGTGGCCGAATTCCGGCGCAGCAGCGACCTGCCCAGCCGGGTGGCAGACCACCTGCTGTGGCTGGGGCGCTACCTGGAGCGGGCCGAAGGACTGGTCCGACTCCTGCGATCCGTCTTCCGCCGTCTGTCCGGCGAAGCCCGGCCGGGAGACATCCCCGAACTGCCCTTTCTGCTGAATTTGCTTAGGGCGGACAACACCTTTCCGCCGGTTCCCGACGACGGTGTTGATATTCCCCGCTATCGGGAGTTGTCGGCCCATTTGAATGCCGCCCTGTACGATAAGGACCGGCCAGAAAGCGTGGTCGCCATCCTCAAGCGGGTCCAGGACGCCGCCCGCAATGTGCGCGACCGGCTCTCCCTGGATTCCTGGCGGGTGATCAACCGGCTGGAAAGCTTTGCCGACAATCCGGCCAGCGACCCGTTGGAGCTGCTGGACGACACGCTGTTCACCCTGAGCGCCTTTAGTGGACTGGCCATGGAGAGCATGACCCGCGGTCTGGGGTGGCGATTCATGGACATGGGGCGGCGGGTGGAGCGTGCCATGAACCAGACCGGTCTGATCCGTGTCGGCCTGCCACAGGTTTGCCGTGAATCGCGAAGCGCCCTGGAGGCGCTGCTGGAAGTGGCCGACAGCATCATGACCTACCGGGCACGCTACCGGACGGCCTTTCAATTGGCGCCGGTGCTGGACCTGCTCATCGTGGACGAGAGCAACCCCAAATCCCTGGCCTTCCAGTTCAGCCAGTTGGTCGCCCACGTCGAGCACCTCCCCCGCCAGAGCGACCGACGCTTCGCCAGTCCGGAAGAGCGATTGTCCTTAGAGATACTCACCGCCGTGAGGTTGCTGGACCTCACCGGCCTGCGCTGCAGAAAAAGCGGTGCACAAACCGAATCATTGGCGGCATTTCTGGATCTCATGGATACCCGCCTCAAGGATTTCGCCCAGCAGATCAGCGCCCACTATTTAACCCGAGTCCAGGCAACGCCCCATTTTTCAACGATCCTCGGCGACCGTAAACCATGAAATACCGCATCACTCACAAAACGGCCTACCGCTATTCCGAACCGGCCTCTCTCTCCCAGAACGAACTGTTTCTGCACCCCCGCGAGACCGACAACCAGCGGGTGATTCAAAGCCAATTAACCATCCTGCCGGAGCCCCAGTACCTGCAAGAACGAACGGATTATTTCGGCAACATCGCCCACGTGTTCATGGTGCAGCAGCCCCACGACGAGTTGACCATGAGCACCGTCAGCATGGTGGAAACGTCCCTGCCGGTCGCACCCGAAGCGGCAGACACGATCCCCTGGGAGACCGCGGCCCGGCGGCTGGCCGCCCATGAAAATCCGGCGGAACTGTCGGCCAGCCAGTTCGTTTTCGTCAGTCCGCTGGTCACACTCAGCCCTGATGCCATGGCCTATGCGCGCCCGTCCTTTGCACCGGGAACACCCGTGCTGGCAGGCGCCCTGGACCTGATGCGGCGGATCTTCACGGAATTCACCTATGACAAGTCGGCCACCACGGTGGACACCGCCGTGAACCAGGTTATAGTCGACCGCAAAGGCGTCTGCCAGGATTTCGCCCATGTTGCAATCAGCTGCCTGCGAACACTGGGGTTGGCGGCCCGCTATGTGAGCGGCTACCTGGAAACGTCGCCGCCGCCGGGAAAACCCCGGATGGTTGGCGCAGACGCCTCCCATGCCTGGATTTCCCTATTCGTGCCGGATGCGGGCTGGGTGGATCTGGACCCAACCAACAATCTGATCGCCGGTGAAAGCCACATCACCGTCGCCTGGGGACGAGACTACGGCGATGTCACCCCGGTGAAGGGGGTGGTCATGGGCGGCGGCTTGCACACGCTGTCTGTGACGGTGGATGTGGCGGCACAATTCTGATCGGCTGAAATCAAACATCTTCGGAGGACCCCATGCGAAAAGTTTATCTATCCGGTATGTTAACCATCCTGACCGTATTTGCCGCCAGCATTGCCTTCGGCGACGGCACCCCCGTCAGCGATGCCACCCAGGAGTGTCTGGATTGCCACGCGGTCTTTCACCCCGGCATCGTCGCCGACTGGCAAAAGAGCCGCCATGCGAGGGTCACGCCCAAAGCGGCCAAGGCCGTCGAAGAAATACAGCGGCGCATGTCCAGCCGAAATGTGCCGGAGGCACTTCAGGAAACCAGCGTAGGGTGTGCCGAATGCCATACCCTGAGGAGCGAGGCCCACGCAGACACCTTTGAGCATAACGGCTACGAGATCCATGTGGTGGTCAGCCCGGATGATTGCGCCACCTGCCACGCCACCGAACGGGAGCAGTATTCGAAGAATATCATGGCCATGGCCGAGAAGAACCTGTCTGAAAACAAGGTCTACGCCGACTTGCAGCGCACTATTCTGGGCAGTGCGGCGGTCAAGGGGGACCGGGTCCACTTTGAACCGGCCAACGACATGACCCGCGCGGATGCCTGCTACTACTGCCATGGCACCCGATTGGAAGTGACCGGCACCGAGACCCGCGACACCGATGCCGGGGAGCTGGAGTTCCCCGTGATCGCCGGCTGGCCCAACCAGGGCGTTGGCCGGGTCAACCTGGACGGCAGCCGGGGGGCCTGCTCGTCCTGTCACACCCGCCACCGGTTTTCCATCGAAATGGCCCGCAAACCATATACCTGCAAAGAATGCCACGTGGGCCCGGATGTGCCCGCCTTCAAGGTCTACTCGGCCAGCAAACACGGCAATATTTTTTCATCCATGCAGCACGAGTGGGATTTCAACACGGTACCCTGGACCATCGGTGAAGACATCCAGGCCCCCACCTGCGCCACCTGTCACATCAGCTTGACGGTGAATACGGACGGCGACGTGATCAACCCGCGGACCCACCAGATGAGCGATCGACTGGGCTGGCGAATCTTCGGCTTGATCTACGCCCACCCCCAGCCCCGATCGCCGGACACCACCGTTATCCGTAACCAGGCCGGTCTGCAGCTGCCCACCGACCTGGACGGCAGTTTTGCCACGGACTATCTGATATCTGCAGCCGAAGTGGACACCCGGCGTACAACCATGCAGCGCACCTGCCTGGCGTGCCACGACACATCCTGGGTCAAGGGCTATTTTTTGCGCCTGGACAACACCATCGCCACGTCCAACCGTTCGGTGAAAACGGCCACCGAGCTGATGCAATCCGTCTGGGACAAAGGCTATGCCCAGGGGCTTGCCGGCGGCGGCAGTATGTTCGATGAATACATTGAACGGCGCTGGAGCGACGTCTGGCTGCTTTACGGCAACAATATCCGTTTCGTGTCAGCCATGGCCGGCGGTGGAGACTATGGTGTGTTCGAGGATGGTCGCTACCACCTGACCAAAACGATCATGGATATGCATGATTGGAAACAGACCCGCGACCTGATCATGAAAAAGCCTTGAAAAAGGAGGGTGCACCTGAAACCGCCGATGCAGAAGGTGATCGGAATGCGTGCCTTAACCCGAATCCATCAGATGCGCCAGAATCCGCCCTGACCCCGAATCTGGATGGTTGCTCACCAGCAGTTCCTCGATCAGGTGTTGGTAAGCATCCGGTGCGGTGGAAGCGTCGATGGACTGGATCAGCCTGACCCGTTCCCGAAGGACCTTCATCAACCGGATCACATGCTGGTAGTCTGAATAAAAGTGACCCAAATCACTCAGCAGCTGCGCATCCAAGGTTGTCTCGGGCGGAATCCAATCCGCAGGCCGTTCTTCTTGGATACGCCGCCAGCCCAGATAGGCCATGCCAACTTCTTCATAAACCGATTGGACGCGACGCTGAACCGCTTGAGGCAAGCGGGCCAGGCTGCCCACCTCTACTTCCATGACCCTGCCGATCCAGCGCTTTTCATCAGAGCTCCGCTCCGTCCGGATTCCCACAGGCACATGCGTGGTTGAAGACTCGAGCTGCCGGGCGATGCGACCATATAGCTGCAGGATACCATCTTCACCCCAAGTGAAACCCCTGCCATCAGAGCATCGATCGGCGTCGGCATCAGTAACGCCCAATCGGCTGCAAAGCTGTACGGCCTGGTGCCACGTCGGCACCCACACCAGTTGCTGCTGCATCTTCCCTTGGCTGCCAAAAATATCCGTGAACCGGCGCATGCTGAGGATGAAGTAAACTCGCTTGGGAAAGGGCGACGGTGCCGAGATGACGGCTTCGCGGTCCCAGACAAAGCACCCCACCTGGGGCGACCACGGCAACCCCAGGCGCTTGAGCCGGTGGGCGGCTGCAAGGATCGTATCGTCGATGGGAATAGGAAGGAATTTTTCGACTGTATCTGATATCATGGTTAAGACCCCGCAATTATATAACTTAGGATGTGTTTAAAAAAAACCTAACCATTCTGTTCTCAGTCGCAATGAGGGGCGTCAACGGGTCTTGTGTCAGGCAGAACCTATCATTTACCTGAGTCGTCGGGACGGATCAGGTCATGGCGCACGGGTGCAAATGGACGACGGCCATGGGAAGCGCGTCCTTAGGCTGCCGTGCGCTTGATACATGGCGTATTGACGCCGAGATCGCTAATCCGTAAGGCATCATCGAATGATCAACCGGCGCCGGCGTTTCGTCCCAAGACCGCGACCTTTTCGACATAGGCGCGGATGTCACATTTGCGTTCGAGACCGGATGCCGCCATGTAACGCACCTTGCCGAAAATCTCCCGTTGGAACCATGCCCGGTCGTGCAGACCGAACACCCAGCCCACGCCGGCGAATGAATTGGGATCCCGGCCATCGAGGAAGTATCGGTTGTTCAAGGTGAGAATCGTTTCAAAGGCTTCTTCCGGCGTCGGTGACCACTCGATGATTTTCTTGCCCCAGTACATGCGCATGTAGCT
>Ga0316197_10002163_pt1 | contig 14042 bp, 14 predicted proteins | sample OudBiesiAoxic_MG_FD_204939 | JGI IMG/M metagenome (GOLD analysis project Ga0316197, IMG submission 204939) | Coastal sediment microbial communities from Oude Bieten Haven, Netherlands - site A oxic | ecosystem: Environmental > Aquatic > Marine > Coastal > Sediment | place: Netherlands...
AAAGGCGGCGATCATCGGGTTCTCGAAGTCGGTCGCTCGCGAAATTGGATCTCGCAACATCACGGTCAATGTGGTTGCCCCCGGCTTCATCGAGACGGACATGACCGAGCAGCTCGGGGACGAGGTCACAGGACAAGTAATCGCGCGCGTCGCCTTGGGGCGGCTCGGAAAACCCGAGGAGATCGCTGCGGCGGTGGGCTATCTTGCCTCCGACGACGCGGCGTACGTAACGGGTCAGACGCTCGTCGTCGACGGCGGGCTGGCCCTGTAGGAAGCCCACAAGGAGGCTCAACCAATGGACCGGACAGAGATTGAAGCGAAGCTGACCGACCTGCTCGTCGACGAGCTTGGCATCGAACGTGATGACATCACCGCCGACGCGAAGTTCGAAGAAGATCTGGACGTCGACTCGCTCGGGGTTGTCGAGCTGCTGATGGCACTCGAGGACAACTTCGGGGTCAAGATCCCGGATGAGGAAGCTGAGCAGATCACGACGGTCGGGGAAGCCGTCGACCTCGTGGAGCTGAAGCTCAACGCCTGAGGGGGAATCATGAACGACCGTCGCGTCGTTGTCACGGGCCTCGGCACGATCAATCCCGTCGGGAATGACGTCGAGGCCACGTGGCAAGGCCTGCTGAGCGGAACGTCCGGCGTCGGGCCAATCACCCAGATCGACGCGTCGGACATCACGTCGCAGATCGCAGGTGAAGTTAGCGAATTCGATGTCGAGGCCTATATCCCGCGTCGCCAAGCGAGACGGATGGACCGATTCGCGCAGTACTTCCTGATCGCCGGGCAGCAGGCGCTCGCTGACGCCGGGATCTCCTACGAGGAGGACGATCCGGACGCGTTCCGCACCGGTGTCGTCGTCGGAACCGGGATCGGCGGTGTCGACACGTTCGAGGAAGAACTGACGACGCTGCTCGAGGTCGGGCCACATCGGCTGAGTCCGTTCGGCATCCCGAAGGTCATTGCCAACATGGCAGGGGGACAAGCCTCGATCGACTTCCGCCTCTATGGACCGAACACCACGATTGTCACCGCGTGTGCGGCATCGGCCAACGCGATCGGAGACGGGGCTGCAATCATCCAGCGCGGCGCCGCGGACGTGATGCTCGCCGGGGGATCGGACGCTTCGATCACTCGCTTTGCGCTTGGCGGCTTCGCCCAGGCACGAGCCTTGAGCACGCGCAACGACGACCCGCAGGGGGCGAGTCGTCCGTTCGACGCCGAGAGAGACGGGTTCGTCATGGCCGAAGGCGGCGCAGCACTCGTCCTCGAGGAGCGGGAACATGCCCTGGCTCGGGGTGCACACATCTACGCAGAGTTCTACGGATACGGCATGTCGTCCGACGGCTATCACGTGACGCTGCCGAGGCCAGGTGGGGGCGGGGCGATCCGCGCCATGCAGGCGGCGCTCGACGATGCGTCGCTCGCTCCTGATCAGATCTCGTATATCAATGCCCACGGAACATCAACCGCTGCCAACGACGCAACCGAGACAATGGCCATCAAGTCGGTATTTGGCGAGCGCGCCTACGAGATACCGATCTCGTCGACCAAGTCCATGAGCGGCCACCTCCTCGGGGGAGCAGGTGCGTTTGAAGCCGTGGCCAGCGTGCTCTCGATTCGCGACGATGTGGTGCCGCCGACCATCAACCTCACTCACCCGGATCCCGAGTGCGACCTGGACTACGTCCCGAACGAAGCGAGAGCGGTCGACGTGCAGTACGCCATGAGCAACTCATTCGGCTTCGGCGGACACAACGTTGTGTTGATCTTCGGAAAGCCGTAGCAAAGAGTAAAGAGCAAAGAGAAAAGAGCGGGCGGGCGTCTCCTGTCTTTCGTCTTTGTTCTTTGCTCTTTCTTCTCTTCTCAGCAGTCCGGGTCTTCTGCGGCCGGGGCGCATCCTGTTGTCGGGGGCGGGCGTTTGGCGGCAACGGCCGCTCGATACTCGTCAAAGGACCGTGCGGTGAGGGCCGCGATCATGCCGACGCCGACGAGTGCGCCGATTCCGGTGGCGAACCCGGCGACGATCTCGATCCAGAGGCACGTCGAGGGGTAACACAACACACTCGCGATGGAGGCTCCGATGAACACGCCGGTGGCCGTGCCGGCGATCACGGCCAGGGCGACGACGGTACGAACGCCGGCTCGTTCCGCGGTGACACCCATCACGCCACCGACCGTCGCACCGATCACACCGCCGGTTGGCCCGGCGAGCAGCAGACCGGGAACCAGACCGGCGACAATGGCGCCGGCGATCGTGGCCCAGCCGGTCATCGACCCTCCTCCGAATGCGGCGCCACGCGAGGTGGCGGGAGTGGCGCCTGGACGGGCCACAGGGCATCGCGAGCAGCCGGCGACCAAGCCAGGACCCCCACCGTGGCGCCGTAAATCAGGAAGGCGGCCGAGCCCCATGTCGCCGTGGCGATGGCGGCGACAATCGCCAGCGCGGGAGCGGCGAGGCGGAGCCCCCACAACGCCGAGGCGAAACCTCTGACGTAGGCCCAAGCGAGGAGAGGGCCGGCAAACGCCAGGATCAGTGCGGCCGGAGCTGCCGATTCGACGGACGCCAGACCTGCCAGGGGGAGTGCCGCCATGGCGGCGAGTGGGAGCGCGACCGCGATCGCCCCCGCCCCCGCCCCCGGGCGCTGGCGAAGCCAGATCTTGAGCCATGGACCGGCCAGCGCCCCGACCGCGACGAGCGACAGCGCAGCAGCGGTGATCGAGAGTGCGTCAACGTCCGTACCGAGTGCGCCAACGACAACCGTGCAAACAGCCGTTGTGAGCGCAAGCCATCGAGCCCAGGGTGCGCGAACCAGCAGCATCCCGACAACCGCGATCACCGTGTACAGGACGATCCCCGCAACGATGAGCGCCGATGAACCCGGGGAGAATGGTTCCGGAGAAACGGTGAGGCGGACCGACCACAGCAGCTCCGCCACTGCGAACAAGCCGGAGATGATCAGGGATGGGCTGGCTGGTCGTTTCATGACGCCGCGTGAGCTCCATCGTCACTGTGCCGCTTCACGGTGACGGTGTGCTGTTCGGGAGCCCACATCGTGCTCTCGGCCCAAGGGACGGCCGGACGGGTCTCCAGCTCGATCACGCCGGCGTGTTGTGGCTTGTCTCGATTGAGATCGGTGAGCGGGCGGCCGGTGAGGGCCAGGCGAGCCGCCTGGATCGGGTCTTGATGGGACACGATGACGAGCGGACCGTTGGTGATCGCGAGGTGACCTCTCACGGCGCCTTCCATCCGCTGCGCGACATCGGCCAGGGACTCCGGTGTGAATGGAAGGTCGTGCGGGTGCTCCAGGTACGCAGTGAGTTCGCCAGGGAACACTTCGTCAAGGGTGTCCCACCTGTGCCCGGCCCATCGCGTGCTGAGCCCCCACTCGGTCAGCGAATCATCGACGAGGATGCGCCCGCTCCTGCGCCCGGCGATGATCGTCGCCGTCTCCACGGCGCGATCGAGGGGGGAGGCGACGATGGTCGCGTGATCGGGTAGACGTTCGGCGCTGTACTCGGCCTGACGCCTGCCGGTGGGCGAAAGTGGGAATCCGGGGAGGTTGGCGTAGACGACGTGTTCGGGATTCGACACCTCACCGTGGCGAACGAGATAGACCGTGCACAAACCCGTGTTCATGTGTCGGAGGCTACCGGGTACGGTGGGGACATGGCACCGTTCGCGGAACCCATCCTCCACGTTGACATGGACTCGTTCTTCGTTGAGGTTGAGCGTCTCGAAAACCCAAACCTCATTGGGATCCCGGTTGCCGTCGGCGGCATCGGCCAACGCGGTGTGATTGCGTCTGCGAGCTACGAGGCCAGGAGCTACGGGGTTCGGTCGGCGATGCCGGTCGGTGAGGCGCGCAGGCGTTGCCCCACGCTGACCGTGGTGAGCCCGGCGCACGGCCGGTACGGCGAGGTTTCGAGCGAAGTGTTCGAAATCATGCGATCGATTACCCCGGTTGTCGAGGGGATCTCGATCGATGAGGCATTTCTCGATGTGTCGGGCCTCCGGCTTCACTACCCGTCGGTTGACGTGATTGGGGCGACCGTTCGAGCGGCGATTCGGTCCGAGGTGGGCATTCCTTCGTCCGTCGGTATCGCCACAACGAAGTTCGTGGCGAAGCTCGCATCGAAGCATGCAAAACCGGACGGGCTGCTCCGCATTGTGTCGGGCACGGAGCTTGACTTTTTGCACCCGCTCGACGTCGCCGAGCTGTGGGGTGTGGGGGAGGCCACGCAGGCGAGCTTGGGCGATCTCGGGATCCGGACCATCGGCGACGTTGCTCGCACACCGATTGGCATGCTGGAAGCGCGGGTCGGGCGCGCCGTGGCCGAGCACCTCTCCGCGCTCTCGAACGGTCACGATCCACGATCGGTCGAGGGTGGGGCAGCAGCGCGGTCCATCTCGTCCGAGAGTACGTTCGAGCACGATCTCGTCGACGTAGACGTCATCGAGCGTGAGGTACTCCGGTTGTGTGACCAGGTCGCGGCGCGTCTGGCCACTTCCGAGCTCAGTGGCCAGACGATCATCCTGAAGGTGAGGTTCGGTGATTTCTCGACGATCAGTCGGTCGTCACGCCAGCCGGTGCCGGTCGCCCACACCGCCGACATCTGGGACATCGCGAGGGGTCTCCTCACGAGAGCCGGCATCGGGAACCGGTCCGTTCGTCTCGTCGGAATTTCGGTGAGCGACCTTGTTGACGCTGCGGACGCGCGGCAGCTGGCGTTCGGCGCCGAGCGCCGCGACGCTGCAGCAGAGGCGGTCAACGAAGTCCGGGAGCGATTCGGATCTGCTTCGGTCATTCCGGCCAGGATCGCTCCGCGGCGAGACGTTCCACCCGATCGAACGCAACGCGATGGGTGAATCAACGGGGTGCGTGGGGGTGATGTACCGGTATACTGCAACTGCGGAGCGATTTGTCGCGGAGGGTGGCCGAATGCCGCTGGATGACCGAGAGCAGAAGATCCTCGAGGAGATCGAGCGCAACCTGTATGCGGAGGATCCCAACCTCGCCCATACGGTGGCCAAGACCGATCTGTCGATACGGATCAAACGACGGCAGCGTATTGCTGCGGTCGGCTTCTTCGTCGGGTTGGCGATCATGCTCGGCACGTTCACGAGATTCTCGTATCTTGCCGGGCTTGGCTTCATCCTGATGGTGGCATCTGCTGCAACGATCGTGATGACGATACGCGCTTCGCGAGCCGAGAAACCCGCCTCGTTCTCCGTCTCCGGGTGGATGGACGATGTCAGAGAACGTTGGCGGCGGGAACGCTAGAGTTGCCTCCCCAAGAGGGGCCACTGAAGATTTACCGACCGGCCGGGCGGCCGGGGACAATGGGGAGAACGCGTGGAAGGTTTCACCGCTCAGCAAGCAACACGGCTCACGGGCTGTACGCCACATCAGCTCCGCTACTGGGACAAGGTAGCCCTCGTCGAGCCCTCGCTTCAGCAGACCGGTGGCCGCCCGGGTCGGCGTCGGCTCTACTCGTTTCGTGACTTGATCGCGCTTCGGGTTGTCAAGAGCCTGCTCGACAACGGCATGTCGATTCAGCGTGTCCGGCGTGCATGGGACTACCTCCGCCGCACCGCCGACATGGACACTCACCTCTCGGAGATTCGACTTGTCACGGACGGTGAGACCATCTTCGCCGTGGCGCTCGACGAGGACGAGGTCCTCGACGCCCTGCGCCAGGGTCAGTTGGCGTTCTTCGTCGCCATCAACGACATCACGCAGTCGGTCGAAGAGGATGTCACCCGCTTTGAACTCGACCGGGAGCGATTTCTTGAAATGCTGCGCCGCGTCGAAGACGACGTGCTCAGCGAGGTCGACGAAGCGGGCGGTTGATCCTTCAGACCTTGTGAGCCGGGACCGTTCCCCAGGTCGTTAGGAGCGGAACCGCCTTCTGAGCGACCCCAGCCGGTAGTACGATCGGAATCGTTCCATTGCCGAGTACCTCATGGCGAATCGATCACTTGTGAGCTGCATTGACTGGCGCGCTGTGTCTGTCTGAGCGCTCGATAGCAGGTCCGCGCCGCCGTAGACCGATCGCGAGTACACCGAGGCGAGCGGCTTCATCGCATCGTCCACCGTTGCGGCGACCTCGGTCGGGGTTGCAGCCGGATCCGGCTCCTCGCCGAAGTCGGTGAGCTTCACGACGATCTCCTCCCACGCGGCAGAGATATCGCCGTCTTCGAGGCGCCGCATCCGGGCCCGGTGCCGCGCCCATTTGAGGATGGGAATTGCGGCAATGATCAGGAGCGCGAGGGCGATCGAGATCGGAATGATCGGAATCCACGCCACCCACGTCGAGTCGCCGATCGACGCGTTGCCGGAGTCGAGCGGGGTCAGCAACAGCGGATCGATATTCGGGTCGAGGATGCCGGAGATCGGGTTACCTCCCTCGATATCGGGGCGGACGGGTTCGGGGACCTGTTCGAGGTAGGCAGCGACCTCGAATCCGAGCGCTTCGCTGAGGCGTTCGTAGCTGGTAACCGGATTCGCTCCGTCCCCTCTCGGCGTGGGGTCGAACTTGACCCAGCCCACGGCCGGTATCCACATCTCGACCCAGGAGTGTGCGTTGTTGTCGAGCACAACTACCTGGTTCGGCGCGATCTCGGTTCCCGGTGTGAAGCCGAGTACCACGCGGGTCGGAATTCCGATGCTCCGCGCCATCACCGCCATCGAGGTGGCGAACTGTTCGCAGTAGCCCCTGCGGTATGAGTCGTTCTCGGCCGAGTCGTCGAAGAGCCACGCAGCGAGGAGGTCTTCCGAGTGGCCCTGGTCTACTTCGAGGTCGTAGACGAATCCGCCCGTCTCGCGGAACCAGTGCTCGATCGCGAGGCCCTTCTCGAACGGCGTGGTGAAACGCTCCGTGAGGTCCAAGGCCTGTTGTCGGACGCGGTCGTCGACGTTCTCCGGCAAGTCGGTGTAGCGGTCGGCATCCGGGAGTTCCCGGAAGGTGATGTCGCCGACGGGAGGGACGATCTCTCCTGCGGTCGCGGCGGCCGTGAACAACGGCGAGAACCCGCCGCCCGGATCGCCGACGATCTCTTCCGGTCTGACATCCGGGATCTCGGAGAACACCCGATACTCCATGTTCCGATAGGTGCGGTCACCACGAAAGACCACCGCCGTGTCGGACCGCCGAATGCGAAACGCCTCGGACTCGCTTCCGTCTGCCCCGGTCACGGCGTACGGTGCCGGCAACCACTCCTGTGAGAGCGCGAGAATCTCGACGTTGGCGGTGACGGGCCGGGTGCTCCCGACGTATTCGTGTCCCGGCTCTTCGAGAGGAGGCTGATCCAACGGGTAGACCTCGGGACGAGAAGCCGACCACTGGCCGTTGCGATAGGTCTCGAGTGTCAAGAGGCGGAAGTAGACCTCGTTGAGCGGCACGTCCCCATCGATCTCTGCTTGGAACAGTGGTATCCCCTTCTGGGAAACGAGACCGTCGTGGATGCCGACATAGGGATTGAACGAGACACTTCCGTAGAACCCGCCGCCCAACCCACCCGGTGTCCTCCATGTAATCGTGCCATCGCGCGGCACGGTCGGACCGAGCATCCCCGTCCCGAGAACGGCGACCGTGACGGCTAGGGCGACAAGGAGAGCCGCCGTGGGTGCGGGTGCCTTCGACGGAGGGTCCGTCCGGCTACTTGCCATCCGGCCGGCACCACGATCGCGTTCATCGTATGCGACCGCGAAGATTGTGCCTGCGACCAGCACCACGAAGACCGCGAGGGTCGACAGGCCGCCGGTGCGCCGATCGAGTGTCGCGAATTGGACCGCCACCACGAGAGGTGGGAGCAATGCCACAAACGGGTGGTCCTTCGACAAACCCCACGCCAGCAGTGCCCCAAGCAGCCAGAACAGTGCTGTGAGGATGATGACAATGCCGGTAATGGGCCGCACGGGCTCGACGCCGTTGCGGATCACGTCGAAAGCCCGCGTCAGATCAGCCCACAGGGACGTGAGCCCCGCCGGGGTTGGGAAGACGAAGACGGACTCGGCCGGCGCCGCAAATCGCGCAGCCGCCAGGAACAACGCTCCGGCGTTGATCAGCACGACCACGAACGTGCGGAGGCGGTAGGTCACGGCCGTCCAGGTGATGACCAAGCCGATGATGAGCCCGGAGAGGACGACGAGTTGCCACCTGGCACCGCTCCCCGTAGGGAGGAGAAGCCCGCCGAGTTGCCAGAAGGCGAACCCGATGGCCGCCAGGCCGGCTATCCAGCTGTAGCGGTAGACCATGACCGCTCCATCCCTTGTTTCCACGCCCCGGCCCATCGCTCCGGCGCTTCGGATGAGATCGTTGTCGCCCCGGTTCGTGCGAACTGGACGAGTGTTTCATCCGAGCCCGCGCATGAGGACATCACGATCGTTCTGTAGAAGTCGTTGCCGAGTATTCGGTACATGCCCAACACCGGATCGTCGGGCACACCGGTCACCATCACAAGCACACCGCCGGTGATGCCGTTCCGCCGCAATCGAGACAGGGCGCTCCTGAGGTCGACCGCCTGGGTTGGCTGAACAGCGGCGAGTTCCTCCATTGCGATCCCGTAGGCCTCGCTCCCGCCGATGATGGTTCCCGAGCCGGTGCCCGACCACAACGTCGGCGTGTACCCGTTCCTGAACAGATGCCGGAATGCGGACGCGGCCCCGCGTACCGCCTGCTCGAACGCTTCCGAATCCGGGTAGGCCGAGGCGCGCGGGTCGAGGAGGACGAGCGCTCGTGACTGCCACGGCATCTCGAGCTGCCGGATCATGAGTTCGTCGCGTTTCGCCGTCGACGGCCAATGGACCTTTCTGAGGTCGTCGCCTTGTTGGTACTCGCGGAGGGTGAAGAAGTCCTCACCTCCGGTCTGCGAGAAGCCCGATCTCGACGTGTTGACGGTCGGATCGTGTCCTCGGCCCAACGGCAACCCCTCGAGATCCTCAACGGAGGGATACACAACGAGCCGATCGATTCGGCCCGCGGTGCCGCCCGCTTCAGTCAACGCGAGCGGATCCCGAACTTGCACCACCGCCGGTCCGACCATGTAGATCCCTCGGGGGCGGCAGAGCACCTCGTATCGAGCGGTCATCGGGTCGTGGGGCTCGATCCTGTCTGCGACGAACCGTGCGGTGCCAAGACCCGATACTTCGTCGAGGATGGTTGCTTGGGCAATGCGACGGCCCGTGACCAGCGTCACCTCGACGATGGCGCGATCGCCGTCATGAACTTGGAACGGCGTGAGCCTTCGTGTAACTCCGACCCTCGGAACGGTGGAGCGGACGTAGGCCATCCCCCCGCCGATGGCCAGAATGAGAAACAACCCGGCGGCGAGCATGAGACGTTCGCCGAAGACGATCCACAGGACCACGAGTGCGAAACCCGCTCCGAGAGCTGCCCATCCTCGGGTCGTCGGCATCAGCTGATCTCTCTCATTCTGCGGCGACGCGAGTCCCAGGCACCGCCACGCTCTTCGAGACTCCTTCGAGGATCTGGTCGACGCCGACTCCGCGCATCTGCGCTTCCGGTCGCACGATCAACCGGTGATTGAAGACCGGTCCGATCATGCTCTTCACGTCGTCCGGGGCGACATAGTCGCGACCGGCGACCGCCGCCTTTGTGCGCGCAGCTCGCTGCAGGTAGAGCGATGCTCTCGGGGACGCCCCGAGGAGAAGGTCCGGCTCGGCACGCGTTGCCTCGGCGATGTCGATGATGTAGCCCTTTACAACGTCTGCGACGTGGACGTGCTGGGCGATTTCCGACATTCGCACGATGTCTTCGGCGTGAACGACCGGTCGCAGATCCTCGAACGTCGAGCGCTCCCCGTGTGTGTCGAGCATCTCGAGTTCTTTCGACCGGGTCGGATACCCCATGGTCAGGCGCATCATGAACCGGTCCAGCTGGGCTTCGGGGAGCGGGTAGGTTCCCTCGTGCTCGATCGGGTTCTGCGTTGCGATCACGATGAACGGCGGCCCAAGCGTGCGCGTCGTGCCGTCGACGGTGACCTGGCGCTCCTCCATGGCCTCGAGGAGGGCAGCCTGGGTCTTGGGGCTCGCCCGATTGATCTCGTCTCCGAGAATCACGTTCGCGAAGACCGGACCGGGGCGGAAGATGAAGTCACCGGCTTCACGATCCCACACCGACACGCCGGTCACGTCGGACGGGAGGAGGTCGGGGGTGAACTGGATTCGCTGGAAAGAGCAGTCGATCGAACGAGCGAGTGACTTGGCGAGGAGGGTCTTGCCGACCCCGGGGACATCCTCGATGAGGGCGTGCCCACCGGAGATCAGGCACGAGGTGACAAGCTCGACCGTCTCCCGTTTGCCCTGGATCACGTATTCGATGTTGTCCGAAACTGCTGCGAACCGTTCGCCGAACCAGGTCAGTTCCTCCGTGGTCACCGGCACTCCGGAGCCTCCTCTTTTTGTCGATGCACCTGAGCCTAGATGGGATCTGACCTTGCGCGAGCAGGTACGCTTCCGGCCATGGAGCGTTCGTGTTCGACCGTCGTGTAGTTGCAGCGGTGATGCGCCGACCTCGGCTCTGGGGGACCGCGGCGTCTGCGGTCGTGGCGTTTGCGCCACAGGGATGGTGGCGCCGACGCCCCTTCCTTCCCGTACCAGACGATGAGATCATCCGGTGGCGCATCGCCACCGCATATGGCAGCAGCGAAGCGGCTATTGATCCGGCAGACGTGGTGGCGTATCTTGAGTGGAGGCACCGGTCGGCTCAGGGGTAGATGAGGGGAGGCAGGCGTGGGTGTCGGTACGTTGCGTGACGATCTGCTGAGCCTGCCGGGGGTCGAGCAGGCAGAGATCGATGACGGCTCAGCCACTCCAGCCGGTGTTCGCGTGCGCCTCTCGCCAGGCGCGGATCCTGGAGCGATTGGTGAGGAAATTCGCAGGATCCTGGCGCTGCACGGTCTCCACCAGGAGACCAACGTCGCTCCCGACCCAACGGGATCTGCCGCGGCGTCGTCGAGTGGAGCGGAGACGGAGGAACCACGCGAATCCGAGGACGCGCCGCGCGCACCTGAGCCAGAGGTGCCGGAGTCACCTCTCCGAGTAGGCGAAGGCCTCGATTGGGTGAGTGTCGCAGAAGGCCGCGATGGAGTCACGGTGACCGCTGGAGGTCCATCGGATGAAGTCTCTGCCGTAACAGCCGGTTCCTCTGAGGCTGCGATCGACCAGGCGGTGGTGTCGACGGTGGCCGAACTGGCAGGCGCGGCATCCATCCCGTTGATCTGCTCGCTTGACGAACGTGACCTGGCAGGAACGCCGGTGGTGACCATTGTGCTCGAGGAGAACGGTCAGCGGTTGGTTGGATCAGCGGTGGTCGAAGGAGGCCGCGCCTACGCCGTGGGACGAGCAGTGTGGACGGCGCTCTCGGCGCGCTGAGACCCCTGCGGCATCAACTGGACGATCACGTCCGTACCAACCGGCTCCGCCGTCGTTGTGCTGACAACTTCAGGCGGCTGCGGCGCCTCACCGAATTCCCTCTGGAATTCGCCCATCTTGGTGATCACGTCGCGAACGACCAGGCGCGTATGGTCATCGGGAACCTCGAGCAGTTCGTTGTGGTCGGACTCGTTTGTCGAGACAATCGTGAGGCCAAGTCCCCGCAGGTGATCGAGCATGATTTCTTGTGTGACCTTGTCGGGGGAGATCACCGACAGATCGGACACGACCAAGGCATCCGCGTTGCCGGAGCGTGCGATGTCGAGGAGCGCCCGGTATCCGTCGCGGCTCAAGGGATCAGTTGGGTCGCGACCGTCCTGGCACGTCGCTATGAGGTGGTGGCCCGCGTCCGCCGCCCAGCGCCGGACGCGCTCGCTCTGAGCGAACGCCGTCTCGCCCTCTGTGAGGCTTGGTGCCTCCCGTACATACCCGACGACGCGCACGCTCACTCCAGCGCTCTCGACGTTGCTGCCCACGTCGAGTATGACACGGTGACACTGAGTGGTCAACAACCTTCACTGAGTAGTCGCGGTCGTGGTGGTGTGTACGGGTGTGCTGGTAGCCTCTGCGCATGCCGCGGGCACTCGTACTCAACGCCAGCCTCGAACCGCTTTCGGTGGTTCCGGTCCGTCGCGCGCTCGTATTGGTCTTGCGTGATCGAGCGGATGTGCTCGCGACCAACGGGGCGATATGGCGTTCGGAGACCGTGGCGATGCCGTCACCGTCCGTGGTCCGCCTGCGCCGATACGTACGCGTGCCATATCAGCGGCGGATTCCCGTCAATCGACGCACCGTGTTTCAGCGAGACGGCCATCGGTGTCAGTACTGCGGGCGGCAAGCAGAAAACCTCGACCATGTTGTGCCGAGGTCGCAGGGTGGTGAACACTCCTGGCTGAACGTGGTGGCAGCGTGTCGGCGGTGCAACACCAAGAAGGGTGGACGAACACCGGCCGAGGCCGGCCTCAGACTCGTGGCGAAGCCGCGGTTCCCCCGGCCGGACGCGTGGGTGTCCGCGGCGATCGGGGGAGTGGTCGACCCGGGGTGGGAACCCTACGTCACGGCGTAGCGGAGCGGATCAGCAGGACGGGTCTCGGCGAGCGCCGAACGATCTTGGTGCCCGTGGAGCCGAGGAGTCCCTGAAAGAGCCCTTGCCCGTGGGAGCCGATCACCACAACTTCGGCGTCGATGACGACGAGCTGCTCAATGATCGTCGACGCCACGTTCTCGCTCTCGACGGCGCGGGCCTCGGCCTCGATCCCTCGGTTCTCGAGGGCACGCACGAGCGGGGCTGTGTTCTGCCTGAGCTTGTCGCTGAGATACCTTTCGATCAACGCATCGTCTCCCGGCCAGCCTGTCGGGCCCTCCTGGTGGGCCTTCGGAGTCTCGATGTAGGTGTAGTCCGCCACGACGCTGGGCCCGCCGTCGCTGCCGAAGTGGGAACGCATGTCTTCGAGGAACGCACGAGGCACTTCAATGACCGTCAACACGGTCACGCGGCCGTCGGCTCCTGCCAACGTGGCGGCGAAATCCGCCGCGGCTTCCGTCTCCATCTCCCCGTCGGTTGCGACGAGTACGTGCATGGTGCCTCCTCGGGGTAGCTCCGTCAGGCTAGACCGCCACGCCGGCCTCACGCCCGATTTCGACGAGAACCGGCGTTTCGATCGCGGCCATACGTGCATGTTTGATCGCTCGTTCGAGCCGGCGCGGCGCGCTGCGCCCGGTGGTTCCGTGATCCGGGTCGCCGCGGAACGCTTCCAGCATGCCGGCCGTCGCTCGCTCCCGATCCATGGGGTAGCCGACGAGCCAATCCTGGATGTTGAGGACCTCCGACGCCACCGCGGTCGCCAGCTCGTAGTGATCGTCCCACAGCTCGGCGACAGTCCCGCCGACCCGCAAACCTGCGATGTTCGCGGTGAGGATGTAGAGGTTCTTGGCGACCAGCGCATCGATCAACGCCTCGTCGGCGATCACCTCGGCCGCGATGTCGATCGATGTCAGCGCTTCGACGAGCAGCCCGGCGTGCGGCCCGGCGATCGGAGTCGGGATGATGACTCGTGTTGGCCTGCCCGGCTTCTTCTCGAACCACACAACCGCGACGGTCGGCGACTCGATCCCGTGGCGAATCCAATCGCGGGGGAGGAGCTCGTTCTGGATCAGCCCAACCCGTGGGCGCCACATCTCCGGCAGCTTGTCGAGGACCGGGTGAAGATCGTCTTCGCCGACGGTGACGAGAGCGAGCGCCGGATCGGGATTCCGCTCGAACGCGTCCGCTGCCGGAGTGGAGCGAAGCGCGGGAAAGATCGGGTGGCCCGTGCGGAGGAGGGCGTGCGAGAACACGGCGCCCATCTCGCCGACCCCGATGAGGGTGATGGTGTTGTTCATGGTGCACAGGGTACCGGGGGGAGTGGGGGGAGCGGGTGGGGGCGAAAGAGTTGACATGTGGAACAGAGTGGGGCATAGTGGGGCCTCGTGGGAGATGATGATCACAGCGCAACGGAGGCGCGGACGCGTGTTTCTTGGTGAATACAGCCACTCGATGGACGGGAAGGGCCGCGTCGTGATGCCCAGCAAGTT
>Ga0316197_10002164_pt1 | contig 14042 bp, 13 predicted proteins | sample OudBiesiAoxic_MG_FD_204939 | JGI IMG/M metagenome (GOLD analysis project Ga0316197, IMG submission 204939) | Coastal sediment microbial communities from Oude Bieten Haven, Netherlands - site A oxic | ecosystem: Environmental > Aquatic > Marine > Coastal > Sediment | place: Netherlands...
CAACAATAACAACATGGGAAACCTGACTTGCTATCGCCCTTAATAGCTGAATAATTCCCGATTCTTCCGGGTGGTAGGTGACTATAATTGCTACAACCGAACGCATTGACGATCACAGAACCCGATTAATACGTGGATGAAAGTGTGGGAGCAATCTTCCCTATCTGAGGCCAGAGATGTTCAAGACCCATTTCAGGTGGCTTTTTCTCGCTGCTCTACGCGATTATAGATATCTTCAAATCGCACAATATCATCCTCTCCCAGATAACTGCCCGACTGCACTTCTATAATTTCGAGGGGAATGCTGCCTGGATTCTCGAGGCGGTGGTTGGTACCGATCGGAATATAAGTGGATTCGTTCTCAGAGAGGATGAAGACATCGTCACCGCGCGTGACTTTTGCCGTCCCGGAGACCACGACCCAGTGTTCCGCCCGGTGATGGTGCATCTGCAGGGAAAGCTGGGCGCCGGGTTTTACCGTCAGGCGTTTTACCTGGTAGCGGGTTCCATTATCAATACCCTCATAGTCTCCCCAGGGCCGGTATACCCTGCGATGGAAGCGGTGCTCATCTCTATCGGACTCTTTTAACTGGTTGACAATCGACTTGACGTCCTGACACCTGTTCTTATTTGCGACAAGAACCGCGTCAGCCGTTTCCACCACGATTATATCTTCCAACCCAACCCCGGCAACACACCGGTTTTCGGCCATGAACAGTGAATTCTTCGTCTCGTGTGTCAAGACGTCGCCCCTGGAAACATTACCCGCCTCATCCTGCTCTGATATTTCCCAGACCGCAGACCAGGATCCTACATCGGACCAGTCCGTCCGGAGCGGAACGACTGCTGCTCGATCCGTCTTCTCCATGACTGCGTAATCGATGGAATCAGATGGAGAGGAAAGAAACGCCTGTTTATCGACCCGCACAAAATCGCTGTCCCGGCTGCTGTTATCCATGGCCTGCTGACAGGCTTTCAGCATTTCCGGTTGATATTTCCCCATCTCTTCCAGCCATCGATCGGCCCTGAGCAGAAAGATTCCGGCATTCCAGTAATAGTCTCCCGCATCAATATAATCCTGCGCAGTATCAGCAGCCGGTTTCTCCACGAAGCGATCGACATGGAATACACCACTTGCCTCTATTTCATCGCCGCGTCGGATGTAGCCGTAACCTGTCTCAGGTTTATCCGCAACAACGCCGAAGGTAACCAGGTAGCCTTTCTCTGCCAGCTTACCGCCCTGCTCAACCGCAGCCACAAAGGTTTCCTGGTCTGGAATCACATGATCGGCGGGCATGGCGACCATCATGGCATCCGCATCCTTATCGACCAGATAGAGTGCTGCAATCGTCAGCGCAGGAGCTGTATTACGTCCTTTCGGCTCCAGCAGGATAGCTTCCGGATCCTTGCCAAGTGCCCGAACCTGTTCTGCCACCAGGAAACGGTGTTCTTCGTTACAGACAAAAACAGGGTTGCCTACAGCACCGATTGAATTCAGTCTGGTTACGGTGTCCTGCAGAAGTGTCTTATCGCCGAATATGGGTAGCAACGGCTTGGGATAGAATTCACGGGACACAGGCCAGAGGCGGCTGCCCGCACCCCCGGTCAGGATAACTGGATAGTAGTGCATATCGGTTGATTAACTTAAGCCACTTAGAGCAACTGTTAACGATACCCAAACACCACCGGGAGGTCAATAAAAGACCAGGGGACAAAACACCTTATCTCATTCAATTAATTAATTTTTCTTCATCAGAAACAAGTGGATATGCCTCTGAAAGGCAGATACTGCTTACATCCCTGTACAGGCTGTCACATCCCTGTCACTAGCTGCCAGACAGAGGCATAACCGCTGGTCTCTGATGATCTGAGTCTTTGTATCACCGCACCCGGACACTACTCCCTTGGATTGATAGTAAACCCTTCCCGGGGTGGCTTTCTTCAGCCCCGGGAAAGGCATCATTAGTGCTTGTTATGGCTTTGCTTCCGGAGCCGCCACCGTCATCCGGGAACGATTCTGCTCGACCGTCTTGGCGCCGATACCACTAACAAGAACCAGATCGTCGACCTGTTTGAATGGCCCGTGTTGTTGACGATAGCGAACAATGGCCAAGGCCTTTTGTGGTCCGATACCGACCAGGTCATCGACGAGCCTTTCCGATTCAGCGGTATTGATGTTGACGACTGGATCGGAAATTGCCGCCAGTGGCACCAGCAACAAGCAGACCACCAGCAAACGACGCAGTATTTTCATAAAGCCCTCCTTGAGCGTGTAATGTGCCGGGCATCATCCGCTTGCCCGGTTGCTGTTTCGATCAAGTACCGAAACAGTTCACATCATACCGTCGCAGACACCAGACACAATTGGGGCTTTTCTGATTCTCCTGTACGAATTTTCTTACAGGCGAAAGCCGTTTCTTAGCTACCCGCTGTCACTGAAAATGATTGAGTGAAGCTCTTGCTATCCCCGCACTGCAGTCTGTAACTCCTGGTTTATCCGTTTAAGCACTGAAACCGGGTCGTCCGCTTTTGTAATCGGACGCCCCATGACCAGGTAATCAGAGCCATTACGTATAGCATCGGCTGGTGTTAATACTCTACTCTGGTCATCCAGAGAAGCCCCCTTGGGCCGTATCCCTGGCGTCACCAACTTGAACGTTTCCCCAAACTCATCACGCAACAACGAAGCCTCTTGCGGAGAACAAACGACGCCGTCGAGCCCCGACGTCCTGGCCAGCGTGGCAAGTCGTAACACCTGTTCCCCGGGATCCGCATTCACACCAAGCTCTCTCAGGTCTTCACCATCCATGCTGGTCAGGACCGTCACACCAATCAGCATGGGGCGACAAGGTCCAAGCTCATCCAGCGCGGCCCTTGCGGCCGACATCATTTTGCTGCCGCCCGAGGCGTGCACATTCATCATCCATACGCCTAGTGCCGCCGCCGCCTGGCAGGCGCGCGCGACAGTATTGGGGATATCGTGGAACTTGAGATCCAGAAAAACCTCATGCCCGTTTGCCGTAAAATAGCGCACCAGTTCCGGTCCCTCACGTGTAAACAGTTCCTTGCCGATTTTCAGCCGGCAACTTCCCGGTTCCAGTCGGTCAACGAACTGCCGGGCCTGATCACCGCCTGAGAAATCCAGGGCGACTATCACTCGTGGATCTTCGATTGTTGCATCATTCATTCTGATTCACCTGTTTCAGCAAGCCTGGCACCGCACCGGCGCCAGCACATTGCGACAACGTTGGCAGATGGAGATGGTTTCACAGCGTATCCCGTAACGCGATATCACTAGTCCTGTACTAATGAGTTATCGGTTTTACACTGCTCCAGCTCTGGCAACCCGGGCATTGCCAGAATAACTTCCTGCTGGTAAAGCCGCATTCGTCGCAACGATAGCGCAGCTGTTGCACCGGCAGATCCTGTAACGGCTGTTCCATCTGATTATTCTGCAAAGACACCCGGCAACTATGCCGTTCGACAAGACCGTTAAGGTAGTCTTCCCAGCTTTTCCTGTCGCCAAGCCGGTTATAGCAGTTCTGGATCTCACCGGTCACTTCCGGCATGAGACAGGGGTTCTGTTCCTCGACTTGGCAATAGGTCTCTATCGCAGACCGATAGTCGCCCTTGAGCTGGTAGACATTCCCCATCAATAGCGTTGCGCGCGCGCAGTTGGGGTCTTCAATCCACGCCTGTTCTGCTTCCTGGAACGCCAGATCAAAGTCATGCCGTTGCAATGCAGCGTCACCGATCTCACAATGATATTGAGCCAGGCGCAATTTCCATACGCCTGAATCCAGCGTCACCAGACGCTCGCCGATCTCAAGCGCTTTTCCCCACTCCTTTACCTGCTGGTATAACTCGATCAGGTACTGGCACACGACTTTCTCGTATTCTTTTCTTTTCAGCAGGCTCAGAAGTAGCCGCTCCGCCCGATCCAGCAAACCCGCTTTCAGAAAATCACGCCCGAGTTCCAGGCTGGCCTGGTTGCGCAGCACCTTGCTCAGTTTTGATCGGGCGATGATGTTCTGATGTACTGCAATGGCTTGATCGACTTCGCCCCGCTGCCTGAACAGACTCCCCAGGGCAAGGTGCAACTCGACCGTATCGGGGTCCACTTCAACCATCTGAATAAGAACCTCGGATGCTTTATCGTGTTGTTCATTGAGTAAATAGTTGAGGCCTTGTCCGTACGCTGAGTTCAGCATGGCCCGGGAGCGGGTTTTCTTTTTACTTTCGCTATACCGCGCCATCCACCAGCCGGACGCAGCCGCAATCGGTAACAGCAGCCAGAGCAGTGCTTGCATGCCCAGGGGGACAGTCTCTTTATTCTTTGGCCGGGAGAATATGCAACTGGTCAGCCTGTTTCTCGGCCGCCCGCAGCTTCCTTTGCAGACCACCCAGCTGCTGCTTGAGCCGCAGGATCATACCCATACTGACGAGTATACCGATTACCGCGCCCACGGCCACAGACAAGACAACGATCATGGAGAGCGGGATATCGCGGTATCCGAAATAGTAGTTAAGGGAAACGGGCTCGGCATTGAGTACCGCAAAGGACAAGCCGAACACGACAAGAACAATCAATGAAAGGAAACCAAACAGGCGTACCATTTCCGCCCCTCGTGCGCATTTCTCAGGAACGGTCATTATCTGTGGTTTAGTGCCTATCGGCAAACCCGGGGGAAACGCGGCATAAAAGACGAAAGGGGACAGACCTGAAGGCTGCCCCCTTTTTATGGAACTACCGTAATCGGTCTATTCAGAACAAGCTGCGTTCACCAGCAGGTGAAGCGCTTTCACCCGAGACCGCCGCGGCATCCCCGGTTTCATCACCGCGACCATAGATATTCACCCTCTCGCGCAGTTCCTTGCCGGGCTTGAAATGCGGCACATACTTCGCCGCCAGCGCAACAGCTTCCCCGGTCTTGGGATTCCGCCCCATGCGGGGCGGGCGGTAATGCAGCGAGAAGCTGCCAAAACCACGGATTTCGATCCTGTGGCCCGTGGAGAGGGACTGACTCATCTGCTCAATCAGGCTTTTGACCGCCAGCTCAACATCCCTATGGTTTAGATGACTGTTTTTAGCCGCGAGTATTTCGATTAACTCAGACTTTGTCATATTTCTGTCCCCATCTGGTTGAGGGAGGCCGTCTGCCTCCCTTACACCCTAAACGTAAGTTTAGACCAATCCATTGATTAGTCACCACTATTTTCAAGTTGTTCCTTCAAAACATCGCCCAGTTTAGTACCCACTGCACCGGTACCACGGCTGTAATCCTTGACCGCGGCCGCCTCTTCATCGCTGTCCTTCGCCTTGATGGAGAGTGCGATGGTGCGGGTCTTGCGATCCATACCGATATACTTGGCCTCGATCTCCTGACCGACACTCAGCACGGTGCGGGCATCTTCAACCCGGTCGCGCGCCAGTTCAGAGGCACGCAACGTTCCTTCAATGCCGTCACCCAGATCTACAATCGCCGCTTTGGCGTCGACTTCCTTAATAACGCCCTTGACGATACTTCCTTTAGTATTATCCGCCGAGAATCCGGAGAAAGGATCTTTCTCCAGCTGTTTGATACCCAAGGAAATCCGTTCCCGCTCGGCATCGACCGAGAGGACCACCGCTTCCAGCTCTTCGCCCTTCTTGTAATTGCGAACAGCCTCTTCACCGGTTTCGTTCCAGGAGATATCGGACAGATGGATCAGGCCATCGATACCGCCATCCAGTCCGATGAAGATACCGAAATCGGTAATTGACTTGATAGTGCCCTTGACGTGATCCCCCTTGTTCCGTGTCGCAGAGAACTCTTCCCACGGGTTTGCGTGCACCTGCTTCATACCCAGTGAGATACGACGGCGTTCTTCGTCGATATCCAGCACCATGACTTCGACTTCCTGGCCAATATGCACCATCTTGCCGGGATTAACATTCTTGTTGGTCCAGTCCATCTCGGACACGTGTACCAGGCCTTCCACACCATCTTCGATTTCCACAAAACAACCGTAGTCGGCAATATTGGTAACGGCGCCAAACAGACGCGTGCTTTCCGGATAGCGGCGGGCCAGATCGGCCCACGGATCCTGGCCCAGCTGTTTCAGGCCGAGAGAAACACGGTTGCGCTCGCGATCGAATTTGAGCACCTTGACATCGATTTCCTGGCCGACTTCGACGATTTCAGACGGATGTTTGACGCGCTTCCAGGCCATATCGGTAATATGCAGCAGACCATCGATACCACCCAGATCCACGAATACACCGTAGTCGGTGAGGTTCTTGACAATACCTTTGACCTGAGCACCTTCCTGCAGACTTTCCAGCAGTTGCTCACGCTCGGCGCTGTATTCAGACTCGACCACCGCACGGCGGGACACCACGACATTGTTGCGGCGCTGATCGAGCTTGATGATCTTGAATTCGAGTTCTTTACCTTCCAGGTAGGTGGTGTCACGTACCGGGCGAACATCGACCAGGGAACCTGGAAGAAAGGCACGGATATCCTCGATATCAACAGTGAAGCCACCTTTCACTTTACCGCTGATAATGCCCTTAACGATTTCGCCGTCTTCAGATGCCTGTTCCAGCCGTTTCCAGACCTGGGCGCGTTTGGCTTTTTCACGCGACAGACGTGTTGCGCCAAAACCGTCTTCAACAGCATCCAGGGAAACTTCAACAGCGTCCCCAACAACGACTTCGACTTCACCCTGATTATTGTAAAACTGTTCTATCGGGATAACGCCTTCCGACTTCAGACCTGCATTAACGATGACTGCGTCGGATTGGATATCAACAACAGTTCCAGTAACAATCGTACCTGGACGCATTTCTTTGTTAACCAGGCTTTCTTCAAAGAGTTCAGCAAAACTTTCAGACATGGGTGAATAATCCTTCCGCTGCATTGGGCAACGGCATACAAAATCCGCCCGACCAGTAACAAAACCGGTGGCGGGTTGAGGTTAAAAAACCGGCACCTAATTGAAACGCCGGACTGGGTAATTGCTAATTATAACTGTATATTCTTTGAATTTCACGGGTTTAGGCGATTTTTTAAAAAATCGCGAAGCCGTTCGATAGTGGCGGGAATGTCGAGCTCGCTGGTATCCACCAGATCAGCGTCCTGCGCTGGCCGTAAAGGCGCCACGGAACGGCTGGCATCCCGCTCATCACGCACCTGGATATCAGCCAGAACATCATCGAAAACAACAGATACACCCTTTTCTTTCAATTGCTTACAGCGGCGTCTTGCACGCTCCTCGGCACTCGCAGTGAGGAAAATCTTGGCCTCTGCATCGGGAAATACCACCGTACCCATATCCCTGCCATCAGCCACCAGGCCTGGAAGCAGGCGAAAACGGCGTTGTCGATCCAGCAACGCTTCTCGAACCGCGGGCAACGCCGCCACCCGGGAAGCACCGCCCCCGGCCGCCTCGGTGCGGATTGCATCGCCGACATCTTCTCCATCCAGTAATACCCGGTCGCCTTCCCCATCGGCAGGAAAGCGGATATCCAGTTCCCCACTCAATGCCGCCAGCGCAGATTCATCATCCAGTGCGATCCCGCGCCGTTGCGCGGCAAACGCCAACAGTCGGTACAGCGCCCCGCTGTCGAGAAATTGAAAACCCAGTTCACGGGCAAGCATACGGCTGATGGTTCCCTTGCCTGAACTGCTGGGGCCGTCGATGGTAATGACAGGGACTGTTTTGTTCATAACCGCGTAGTTACCTTTGTTAGTCAGCATGGATGCGGCCGACGGTCTCGTAACGTGTCGTCCGGCCGCTTTCTTACTCTGTTGTAATTGCAAGACCCACAGCGGATGCCAGTTCCACAAAACCCGGAAACGAGGTATTCACATTGGCACAATCATCTATATTGATCGGCCCCTGGGCACGCAGGGCAGCCATGGCAAAGGACATGGCGATACGGTGGTCACCCTTACTGTCAACCCTGCCAGCGCTCAAGCAGCCGCCTTGTATGATCATGCCATCCTCTGTCGGTTCAGCCTGAATGCCGAGCACCCGCAATCCATCGGCCATCACCTGAATGCGGTCACTTTCCTTGACCCTCAATTCCTCAGCCCCGCTTAAAAGCGTTCGACCTTGCGCACACGCCGCCGCAATAAATAAAGCCGGGAACTCGTCAATCGCCAGCGGCACCTGTGCAAGCGGGATATCGATACCCTGCAGTTGTGCAGAGCGAACACGCAGGTCAGCGACCGGTTCGCCGCCGACCTCGCGCTGATGGCGAATCTCGATGTCAGCACCCATCAGTTTGAGTATTTCCAGAACACCGGTACGGGTGGGATTAATACCGACATGCTCGAGCAACAGATCTGATCCGGGCGCTATACTGGCGCCAACCAGAAAAAACGCCGCCGATGAAATATCCGCAGGCACATCGATAGGCGTCGCGCTGAGCCGCCCCCCGCCGTCAAGACAGATCTTACCGCCCTGACTGGATACGGCGTATCCCATACCCGACAACATACGCTCGGTGTGGTCCCGGGTCGGTGCAGGCTCCTGTACACAGGTACGCCCGTCGGCATATAAACCCGCCAGTAACAGGCATGACTTCACCTGGGCACTGGCAACCGGCATATCGTAGCGGATGCCCTGAAGCGCGTGACCACCCTTGATTTTCAAGGGCGCTGTACCCATCTCCGTGACGCCAATCTGCGCCCCCATTTTCGCCAGAGGTTCGGTGACCCGTCGCATGGGACGACTCATCAGGGAATGATCCCCAACCACTTCCACGTCAAATGCCTGTCCGGCCAACAGACCTGCCAACAAACGCATCGAGGTGCCGGAGTTACCCAGGTCCAGCGGGGCGGAAGGTGCTTTGAGGCCGTGCAAGCCGACGCCATGAACCGTGACCCTGCCGTCTTCCGGCCCATCAATGGCCACACCCATGGCACGAAAAGCCCGCAGCGTCGCCAGGCTGTCTTCGCCTTCCAGAAAGCCGCTGATTTCGGTCACGCCTTCAGCAATGGCGCCCAGCATGATGGAGCGGTGGGAGATCGATTTATCACCCGGCACACGGATTTGCCCCTTGAGGCAACCGCCTGCCTGCACCCTGAATTCTATACTTGTCATTTCGGTCACAAAAACTTTCCAATGAATAGCGCCTGTCAGCGTCGGTGGGTCACCCTTTACAAGACACGCCGTAAATACATCCCTGTAGGCTTGGCGGCCGCTTCCCTGCGGCCGACAGTCTTGTAAAGGGTGACCCACCGACGCTGACAGGCAACCTGGAGCCTGGTAAAACCATTTGTTCAACCCTCCTCTGGCCTGAGAAGGGAGACTCTTCATTAACCTGCAAAGGCATCCCGCGCCGCCTTTGCATCCTGAAAGATCTTAAGAATCCTTTCAGCGTCATGATCGCGAATGGCGCTGGTCAGATCATCGAGATCGTCCCTGAAATTCTCCACCATCGCCAACAGCGCATCACGATTGGCCAGACAAATATCCCGCCACATCACCGGATCACTGGACGCTATTCGCGTGAAGTCGCGGAAACCACCGGCAGCATATTCAAATATCTCCCGCTGTTCACTCATTCGCGCCAGACTCTCCACCAGCGCGAAAGCCAGCATGTGCGGGAGATGACTGGTTGCCGCCAGCACTTCATCGTGATGTTCGACATCCATTTCATTCACTGAGGCACCCGCCGCTTCCCACATGTCGCGCACCTTTTTTACCGCTTCTGCGTCCGTTTCAACGGTCGGCGTGAGTATGATCCGGCGCCCCTTGTATAAATCTGCGAACGAGGCCTCGACACCGCTCTGTTCTGTTCCGGCGATCGGATGTCCCGGTACAAACCATCCTGGCAGCCCGCCTAGCGCCTTTTTAACGCCCTCTACCACACTACCCTTGGCGCTACCGGCATCTGTCACGACGGCAGTGTCGGCAAGCGCACCCTTGATGGCTTCGAAAACAGCCGCCATGGCACCCAGCGGCACGGATACGAATACCATATCTGCGCCCTGTACAGCTTTGTACGCGTCGGTGTCGTAGCGATCAATAACACCAAGGTCCACCGCTTTCTGAAGGTGCCCGGCGCTGCGGCTGGAACCCACGATCTCTTTGACGTAAGCGGCTTCACGTAACGCTCGCGCCAGCGACCCACCGATGAGCCCAACGCCGATAATGCACAGGCGCTCGATCATGCCGCCAACACCTTGGCCAGGGCGTCCAGAAAACGCCGGTTCTCCTCCGCCAAGCCGATACTGATGCGCAGGTATCCCTGCAAGCCATAGTTATCCACTGGCCGCACAACGATGCCTTCGTGCAACAAGGCCTCGTAGACCTCAGCCGCGTCTCGGCCGACATCAACCGAAATAAAGTTACCCACCGAAGGAATGAACTCCAGGCTCTGCGCCTGCAATCCATCGACCAGTTGACGCATGCCCTCCTGATTGACACGAACGCTATGATGTAAGTGCGTATTGTCATCCAGTGCAGCCACAGCAGCGGCTTGCGCAAAACTGTTGACATTGAAAGGCTGACGAACACGGTTCAGGACATCTGCAAGTTCGGGCTGGCAGACACCATAACCGACCCGCAAGGACGCCAGACCATATGCCTTGGAAAAAGTACGCGTCACCAGCAGGTTTGGGAATTCTGCAATCCACGCGATGGCGTTCGGATAACCGACTTCGCTGACATACTCGAAATAGGCCTCATCGATCACGACAATAATATCGCGAGACACTTGCTGCACAAAAGAGCGCAGTTCGTCGTTACTCAACCAGGTACCCGTCGGGTTATTCGGATTGGCGATAAACACGACACGGGTTTGTGCATCGATAGATGCATCCATGGCATCCAGATCGTGGCCATATTTCGGCCCGCGGCTGCCGTTATGCGCCGGCGCCACATTGCAGCGCGCACCGATCGCCTGTGTAACAAGCGGATAAACCGCAAATGCGTGCGCCGAGAAAACGGCAGCCGAGCCGGGTGACAGGAAGGCTCGCGCAACCAGTTCCAGCACATCGTTGGAGCCATTGCCGAGCGTGACAGACTCCATCGTCACACCGTGCTTACGGGCAAGCACGGCTTTCAGTTCAAAGCCGTTGCCATCGGGATAGCGGGCAAGATCGCCGAACTGTGCGCGCAGCGCGTGCAGGACCCTGGGGCTCGGTCCCAGCGGGTTTTCGTTTGACGCCAGTTTGACCGCATTGTGTATGCCGTATTCGCGCTCAAGTTCGCTTAACGGTTTACCGGGTGCGTAGGGTTTCAGCGCCTGAACGCCGGAGGTCGCAAGTTTTAGAATCGACTGGTTCATCAGAATAAGATAACACTAGCGTTACGGTTATCCGTTTTTATAGCTCGCACCTGGGATACGAACCCAGCACCTTAAAAAGTGAAGCCCCTGTTTGCAGTTCCTTTAATGCGGCCGTCACGTTCTCGTCCGCGACGTGCCCTTCGACATCGACAAAAAAAACATAATCCCACTTGCTGACCCGCGAAGGACGTGATTCGATCTTGGTCATACTCACGCCGTGACGGGCAATCGGTTCCAGCAGGGAATACAAGGCACCCGACTTGTTATGAACCGCAACCATCAGTGATGTCTTATCATTTCCGCTCGGCCCGACCTCCTGACGTCCAACCACCAGAAAACGCGTTGTATTATTGGGATCATCCTCGATATTGCTGGCCAGAATGTCCAACTCATACATCTCTGCGGCAGCATCACTGGCGATCGCGGCAATGGACACATCGCCCTGCGCCAGGCGTGCAGCCTCCGCATTGCTGCTCACGGCCACCCGCTCCACACCGGGCAGATTGGCATCCAGCCACTCCCGGCATTGCGCCAGCGCCTGCTGGTGGGCCTGCACGCTGCTGATCTGGTCCAGGCTGTTACCGCCGCCCAGCAACTGATGGTGAATCTGCAGTTCCACATCACCACAGATTTTCAGCGGAGAACGAATAAACATATCCAGCGTATGATTGATTGTACCTTCAGTGGAGTTCTCCACCGGCACGACCCCGAAATCGGCGCTCCCCGCTTCCACTTCGCGGAATATTTCATCGATAGCTGCCAATGGCTTGAGACTGACTGAATGGCCAAAATGCTTCTGCGCCGCTGTCTGGGTATAGGTGCCCTCGGGCCCGAGATAGGCAACGGCTAACGGCTGCTCCAGCGCCAGGCAGGCCGACATGATTTCGCGAAACAGGCGCACTATTTCATCGTCGGACAGAGGCCCCTTGTTACGCTCCCTCACACGCCGCAGAATTTCGGCTTCCCGTTCCGGGCGGTAAAAGACGATATCATTATTATTTTTTTTGGCTTTTGCGACTTGCTGAGCACAGGCTGCGCGCTCATTCAGCAAGCCCTGGATTATTTCATCCAACTCGTCTATGCGATCTCGCAATTGATCCAGGGTGGAATCCGACATCAGCGTGTGCCCGTCTTACAGAGCCCTAACGGCCAGCACACCTGCAGTCGAAGAAACCCTGTCAATACATTGCTGGGACACTTCGCCGTCAACATCGACCAGGGTATAAGCCAGGTCACCCCTGGACTTGTTGATCATATCAACGATATTCAATCCGGAATCGGCCAGCGTGGTGGAGATCTGGCCCAGCATATTGGGAACATTTTCGTTAACAATCGCCAGGCGGTAACCCTCGTAGCGCTTCATATACACTTTGGGGAAATTCACCGAGTTTCTGACATTACCGTTTTCCAGGTAGTCACGGATCTCATCGGCCACCATGATGGCACAATTGTCTTCCGCCTCTTTGGTTGAAGCACCCAGGTGGGGCAGCGTAACAACTCGCGGATGATCCTTCAGGAGATTACTGGGAAAGTCGCAGACATAAGCGTAGACCTTGCCATCCTCCAGTGCCTGAACCACGGCTTTGTCATCGATGATGCCATTTCGCGAGAAATTGAGCAGCACGACATTGTCTTTCATAGTGCGCAGGCGCTCAGCATTAATCATGTGCCGGGTTGCATCAACCAGCGGTACGTGGAAAGTGACAAAATCCACCTGCGACAACAGATCGTCGATACCGGTAGCCTGCTCAACGTCCGACGACATCTGCCAGGCGCTCTGTACGGTGATATCCGGGTCGTAACCGATAACCTTCATGCCCAGCGCGTGCGCAGCGTTTGCAACCTGCACACCAATAGCACCCAGGCCGACAACACCCAGGGTGCGCCCCGGCAACTCCATTCCGGCGAAGTTCTTCTTACCCGCCTCGACCTGCTTGCTGATATGCGCATCGTCGCCATTCAGACCACGCGCAAAATTCCAGCCCTGAACCAGATTACGAGCTGCTATAAGCATGCCGGCAAGGACCAGTTCCTTCACCGCATTGGCGTTGGCGCCCGGCGCATTGAATACCGGAACACCGCGCTTACTCATTTTATCGACGGGGATATTGTTCACACCGGCACCGGCACGACCAATGGCCGTCACCGACGCCGGAATATCCATGTCATGCATATTGAAGGAACGCAGCAAAATCGCGTCCGGATGCTGGATCTCCGAGGCGACCTCATACTGGTCACGCGGCAGACGCTCCAAACCGGCAACTGAAATATTATTTAGAGTTAGAATCTTATACATATCTTCTACACCAAAAAACCTTTAACCGCGAAGGACGCTAAGGACGCTAAGGAAAATAAGATTTTAAAACCTTCACGCCCTTCGCGTCCTTCGCGGTTAGCAATCATTTTGAATAATCTTAACCCTGGCGCTTTTCGAAATCCGCCATAAAATCAGCCAGTGCCTTGACGCCCTCTTCCGGCATGGCATTGTAGATACTGGCACGCATGCCACCCACCGAACGATGACCTTTCAGCGTCACCAGCCCGGCCTGTTTGGCCTCTTCCAGAAAGGTGGCATCCAACTCGGGATCGGCCAGTGTAAAGGGTACATTCATCCAGGAACGGCAGTCTGGATCGACCGGGTTACTGTAAAATTCAGATGTATCGATAACGTCATACAAGGTCTTTGCCTTGCCATGGTTGATCCTGGCAATGGCTTCCATGCCGCCCTTTTCTTTCAGCCATTCAAACACCAGTCCGGA
>Ga0316197_10002165_pt1 | contig 14040 bp, 11 predicted proteins | sample OudBiesiAoxic_MG_FD_204939 | JGI IMG/M metagenome (GOLD analysis project Ga0316197, IMG submission 204939) | Coastal sediment microbial communities from Oude Bieten Haven, Netherlands - site A oxic | ecosystem: Environmental > Aquatic > Marine > Coastal > Sediment | place: Netherlands...
CCCGCTCGGAGACGACGACGCCCGCTGCGGTGCCGACCACGGCTGCCACCATCAGCTCCGTGGGCGGAGCGACGAGCCGGCCGGCGTCCCCCGATGTCGGTCGACCATGCCGGCGGCCAGCTCGGCGTCGTCGAACGCGCCGGAGTCGAGGCGATCCGCCACGGTGCGACGAACGAGCACGTCGATGAGCGAGGGCAGGTGGCGGGCGAGCAGAAACTCGACCATCCCGCGCGGGCTCGTCGCGACATCACGGGGAGCGGTGCGGGCCAGGCCGGCAGCCACGACGGCGTCGACGACGCCCTCGAGCGACTCGAAGTGCGACACGCCCTCCAGGGAGAGCCCGGCCTGCCTGGTCGAGTCGTGGATCGGGCTACGCACCATGGACGGGTAGACGGTCGAGACGCTGACGTGCGGTGCCAGCTCGAGGCGTAGCGAGTCGGCGTAGGCGACGACGGCCCGCTTGCTGACGCCGTAGGCGGCAGCGATCGGCAGCTGGAACACCGATGCGCGCGAAGCGACGACCACCACGCGTCCCCGCGACGCGACCAACGCCTGCTTCGCTGCGGCGGTGACCCGCCAGGTGCCGAGCAGGTTGATCTCGAGCTGGCGGTAGACCTCGGGTCCTGGCGGCAGCTCCGCCGGCGCCGGACCGCCGATGCCGGCGTTGTTGACCAGCAGGTCGAGGCCCCCGAGACGCTCCAGGGCGGACGCGACGCCGGCCTCGACACTGGCGTCGTTGGTGATGTCGCAGGCCACGACCGCAACGGCGTCGTCGGGTCGCGGCTCGACGTCCAGGCCCATCACCGTGGCACCGCGTTCGGTCAGTGCGGCGGTGATCGCCCGCCCGAAGGTGCCGCTGGCACCGGTGATCAGCACGCGCATACCGGTTGCGTCGACGTCTGGACCGGCGACCAGGCCGGGAACGAGGTCACGCACGACAGGAGGAAGAGAGACGGGCAGGCGAACAACCATGAAGGGCTCCTTCGGGGAAAGGATAGAGCAGGCGTGTCAGACCGTGACGGTGTGAGGGCTGACACAGACTGTCCGGCGGCCCGTGGCTGCGCCTCGACCACCAGGCTTCCCTCCAGCTGGCGCATCAACCCGGTACGTCCCCGCTAGCGTGGGGTCGGTGACCTCCCCCCACGTGCCGAAGGCGGCGCAGCTCGGTCATTCGTCGAACCGGCACCAGCGGGTGGAGATGGCTCTTGGCCTCCTCGTGCTGGGAGGCGTCGTCGCGGCGGCCGTGACCGCCTACTTTTTGATGCCTGTCGACGAGGTGCAGGCCAGGACAGCCTGGCGTTCGATCCTCCTCACGCTCCTGGCGATCGGGCTGCTCACGGCCTTGTACGTGGTCATGCTGCGCCGAATAGCCGGCTCGAGGCGGCCGGTGCTGATGGCGCTGTCGCTGGTCGTCGTGCTGTTCCTCGGCGTCGTGCTGGTGTTCGCCTACATCTACCTGAGCATGCAGACACGCAGCCCCGGCCAGGTTCCCGGTCTCGTGACGCACCTGGACTCGCTCTACTTCACGGTGACGATGATCGCCACCGTGGGCTTCGGCGACATCGCGCCGACGGGCCAGGCTGCGCGAGCGGTCGCGACCGTCCAGATGACGTTCAACCTCGTGTTCCTCGGATTCCTGGTGCGCAGCGCGTTCCAGGTAGGGCAGCACGGGTTCCAGCGACGCGTCGAGGCGGAGACACCCGAGCCTGACGGGGGTACCTCCTCCGACGAGTAGCGTGAATTGGCAGACTGCGCTTCTATTCTCACGATCCGCTCGCCGGAAGGGGATGCATGTCCGACTACTCGCTGACCACGCCTCAGGGGCAGATCCCTCTCGACTACGCGGCGGCCGCCGAGGGTCCGGGCGGTATCGACGTCTCGACGGTGCTCAAGAAGACCGGGCAGGTCACCTTCGACTACGGCTACGTCAACACCGCCCCGTGCTCGTCGGCGATCACCTACATCGACGGTGGTGCGGGCATCCTGCGCTACCGCGGTTACCCGATCGAGCAGCTGGCCCAACAGTCGAGCTTCCTCGAGGTCGCGTACCTGCTGATCTACGGCGACCTTCCTAGCCCCAGCGAGCTCGACGACTTCCTCTCCCGGATCAATCGGCACACCCTGCTGCACGAGGACCTGCGCCGGTTCTTCGACGGCTTCCCGCGCGACGCGCACCCGATGGCGGTGCTCTCCTCCGCGGTCAGCGCACTGTCGACGTTCTACCAGGACAGCCTCGACCCCTTCGACCCTGAGCACGTGGAGATCTCCACGATCCGACTGCTCGCCAAGGTTCCGACGATCGCGGCCTACGCGCACAAGAAGAGCATCGGGCAGCCGTTCCTCTATCCCGACAACTCTCTGGACTACACGGAGAACTTCTTGCGTCTGGTGTTCGGCGTCCCGGCGGAGACGTACGAGGTCGACCCGCTCATCGCGAAGACCCTGGACGTCCTGTTCCTGCTGCACGCCGACCACGAGCAGAACTGCTCCACCTCCACGGTGCGCATGGTTGGCTCGAGCCATGCCAACCTGTTCGCCTCGGTGTCCGCTGGAGTCAACGCCCTCTTCGGGCCGCTGCACGGCGGAGCGAACCAGGCTGTGCTGGAGATGCTCGAGCGCATCCACGCCGAGGGTGGCGACGTCAACGGATATGTGACACGGGCCAAGGACAAGCAGGCCGGCGCCCGTCTGATGGGCTTCGGGCACCGGGTCTACCGCAGCTACGACCCGCGCGGCACGATCGTCAAGCAGGCTGCCCACGAGGTGCTGGACAAGCTCGTCGCGGACGACCCGCTCTTCGACATCGCGCGCCGGCTCGAGGACGTCGCGCTGAACGACGACTACTTCTTGGAGCGCTCGCTCTACCCCAACGTCGACTTCTACACCGGGTTGATCTACCGGGCGATGGGCTTCCCGACCAAGATGTTCACCGTGCTCTTCGCCTTGGGCCGCCTGCCCGGGTGGATCGCGCAGTGGCGCGAGATGATCGCCGACCCGACGACCAAGATCGGTCGTCCTCGCCAGGTCTACATCGGTGAGACCGAGCGCAGCTACGTGCCCATCGGCTCGCGCTGACCCAGCAGCTCCCGCTCACGCCTGAGCCGGTCCATCTCCTCTATGGGTACGCCCAACCGGTGGCGTGCAGCGGCGCGGGCTGGGGACTCCACCAACGCAACCTGCAACGTGGACAGCAGCGAGGACGCCAGCGCGGCATTGGTCCGTCGTTGCCAGCCTGATCGTGCCGGTGAGTCCAGCATCTGCCGTGCCCAGGGCTGCAGAGAGTCCTCAGCGGCGCGGGCGAGTACTCCGTAGCCGAGGCGGGCCGGCGTGGACAGCGGGGGGTTGAGCACGAATCCCCGGACGTCGGCTACGTGGGCACTACCGATGAGCTCTCCGCGCACCTCGCGGAAGGCCTGGTCCAGCTCGGCGTGCGTCGTCGGGGGCGCGGGCACGCCCATCGCGGCGCCGACGACCGCCATGTCAGCGACGTAGGCGTCCGGGTCGAGCGGTCCGTTGGTGCCGAAGCGCAGGTAGGCCTCCAGCATCGAGTCGACCAGGGCTATGTGGATCCAGGTGAGCAGGGCAGGGTCTGTCGCCGCGTAGGGACGACCGTCCGGGGCCGTGCCGGACACCTTCTGGTGGATCCGGCCGATGGCGTCGACGGTCTGCTGGCCCATGGCCTCGCTGCCGAACGTTGTGGCAGCGATGAAGGCCCCGGTGCGATGCAGTCGGCCGAACGGGTCGTGGCGGTAGCTGGAGTGGCCGTCCACCCCGGCCAGCGCCAGCGGATGCAGCGACTGCAGCAGCAGGGAGCGGATACCGCCGAGAAAGGTCGAGACCGAGCCGTGCACCTGCCAGACGGCGCTGCTCGGACCAAACCAGCCTGGCGCGCCCGCCGGTCTGGCGATAGCGCGGTTGGTGGCCGTCTCTCCGTTGCTGGAACCGGAGATGATCCGGCGGACCGTTGCGGCGACCGGGGCCAGCAGGACGGGCACGGTGTTACCGACGAGGCCCGGCGTCGTTGTCCCGCTCACGCGACGATCTTGCCCGCGACGCCGCTGCTCGGCCATCCGAGGCGGTCAGCGGGCGCGATCACGAGGTGCTGATGTGCGCTCGCAGGGGTAGGCAAGGTTGCTGTGTCGGCGTAACGTCGCGGGCATGCGCTACCCGAACGGCTTCCCGGGATGGATCGACCTCAGCACCCCTGACCAAGCGGGGGCAACTGCCTTCTACACGGCGCTGTTCGACTGGCGCGCGGCGGAGGTGCCGACCGACGTCGGTACCACCTACACCATGCTCAGCCTGGGTGAACGGCTCGTCGCAGGGCTTGGCCCGCAGCCGCCCGAGCAGGTCCAGGCCGGCGTGCCCTCGACCTGGACCACCTACGTCATGGTCGGTGACGCCGACGAGATGGTGACCGCTACCCCGGGTGCCGGCGGAACTGTCCTCGTCCCGGCCTTCGACGTGATGACCTCGGGTCGGATGGCCATGGTCGCCGACCCCTCCGGTGCCGTGATCGGGCTCTGGCAGCCCAGGGACCACCAGGGCGCGGATGTGTTCAACGAGGCGGGCACGTTCTCGTGGGCCGAGCTGCAGAGTCGGGACCTGGCTGCGGCCCTCCCGTTCTACGAGGAGCTGTTCGGCTGGCGCTGGGAGCAGTCCTCGGCCGGCGACTCGCCGTACATCGTGGCGCACCTGGACGCCAAAGGCGCAGCCGCCGAGGGGGTCGACACGATGATTGCCGGTGCGATGCCGATGCCACCCGGCGTACCGGACGAGGCACCCTCGCTGTGGGGCGTCTACTTCTCAGTCGTCAGCTGTGACGACTCCGTCGCCGCGGCGCAGGATCTCGGCGGTTCGCTCGTCGTCGGGCCGATGGACATCGACATGGGCCGGTGGGCCATGCTGAGCGATCCGTTCGGCGGGATGTTCTACGTCATCTCGATGGGCGACCCGAGCTGAGCGACCCAGTCATCGGCGGCGGTTGCCGCATGAGACCCCTGACGCGGCGAAGGTCCCTCTCCGTCACCTTCGCCGCAGGGTGCCGCCATGGGGTAGACGATCGAGCTGGCGCCCGGGCCCAACAACGCCCTCGGCCCAACGATGCCCCCGGCACGACAGCCGACCTCGGGACGGTCACGGGCCCGGCACGTGGCGCCCCCGGCAGGATTCGAACCTGCGCCCCCGCCTCCGGAGGGCGGTGCTCTATCCCCTGAGCTACGGGGGCCAACGCGGCGCTCACCGCAGGAAACAAGCGTTGACCTGTGGTGATCAGGCTACAGCAGTCATCACGGTGCGCCGAACTCCCCTGGCCCCGCGACATCTAACCTGGACCGGTGACTCCTGACGACCTGACCTCGCTCGTCGCGACCTGTCTGTGGCAGTCCGTCCGTGCGCTGGGCGGGGAGGCCGGGAGGCTTCCCTCAGCGACGATCGAGCGTCCCCGCAACCCCGAGCACGGCGACTACGCCACCAACGCGGCCATGCAGACGGCCAAGCGAGCCGGCCTCGTCCCGCGGGACCTGGCCGCCGCCCTCGCGGAGTGCCTGGCGTCGCAGCCGGGTGTGGCACAGGCGTCGGTGGCCGGGCCGGGATTCGTCAACATCAGCCTCCAGGCCGCCGCCGCCGGCGCGCTGGCGGCAACCATCGTCGAGGCGGGCGAGCACTATGGGCACAGCGACGCGCTTGCTGGTCGGCGTGTGAACGTCGAGTTCATCTCGGCCAACCCGACGGGCCCGCTGCACCTCGGCCACACCCGTTGGGCTGCCCTGGGGGACGCCCTGGCCCGGGTCCTGGCGGCCGCCGGCGCCGACGTCACCCGCGAGTTCTACGTCAATGACCGGGGCGCGCAGCTCGACCGTTTCGGTGAGTCGCTGATGGCGCTGGCCCACGGCCAGCCCGTTCCACCGGACGGCTACCACGGCCAGTACGTCCACGACCTGTCGGCGCAGATCGTGGCCGACCGCCCCGACATCGTGAGCCTGCCTGAGGACCAGCAGGTGGCGGCCTTCCGCGAGGAGGGCTACCACCGCCAGCTCGCCGAGCAGCAGCAGCAGCTGGCGGACTTCCGGACGGTCTTCGACGTGTGGACCTCCGAGCGCGAGCTGCACGCCTCGGGCAAGGTCGCGCACGGCATCGATGTCCTGCAGGGCCAGGGACGGCTCTACGAGGCCGACGGGGCGCTGTTCATGCGCACCAGCGACTTCGGCGACGACAAGGACCGGGTGCTGGTCAAGCAGGACGGCGAGTACACCTACTTCGCCTCCGACACCGCCTACTACGTCGACAAGCGCGAGCGAGGGTTCGACACCTGCCTGTACCTGCTCGGTGCCGACCACCACGGCTACGTCGGCCGTCTCAAGGCCATCGCTGCCTGTACGGGCGACGACCCCGACGCCACCCTGGACGTACTGATCGGGCAGATGGTCAAGATCGTGCGCGGCGGGGAGGAGATGCGGCTGTCGAAGCGCGCCGGGACCATCGTGACCCTGCTCGATATCGTCGAGCTGGCCGGCGTGGACGGCGTGCGGTACTCCCTGTGCCGCTACCCGGCGGACTCGCCGATGACGCTCGATCTGGACCTGGTGACCCGCCAGACATCGGACAACCCGGTCTTCTACGTCCAGTACGCCCACGCCCGGCTCTCCTCGATCCTGCGCAACGCCGCTGACCTCGGGGTCGAACGCGGAGACCTCGATCCCTCGCTGCTGGACCATCCGCGCGAGACCGCCCTGCTCGGTGCCCTCGGCGAGTTCCCCCGGGTCGTGGCGACGGCTGCCGAGCTTCGTGAGCCCCACCGGGTGGCGCGCTACCTGGAGGACACCGCGGCGACGTTCCACAGGTTCTACGACGAGTGTCGCGTGCTGCCTCAGGGCGATGAGCAGCCGTCCGCGCAGCACGGGGCCCGCCTGTGGTTGGTCGCCGCTACCCGGCAGGCGATCGGGAACGGCCTCGGGCTGCTGGGCGTCGACGCTCCCGAGCGGATGTGACCACTCCGGAGGGCCTGGCCCTCGCGACGACGGCGGCACTGGTGCTCGCCTGGTCGCTGGTGGGTGCCGGGCTGGAGCGGCGCGGATTCACGGCGCCGATGGCGTTCATCGCCGCTGGAGCACTTCTTGCCGTGGCCACCGACGAGAGCGTCTCTCCCGACACGGTGCGATTCCTTGCCGAGATCACGTTGGTCATCGTGCTGTTCCACGACGCCAGCACCGTTCGCCTGGCCGAGCTGCGAGCCGACCCCTGGATCGCCGTGCGTCTGCTGGCCGTCGGGTTCCCCGTCGCGATCGCGATGACGGCGGCGACGACCGCCTGGCTTTTCCCGGTGGCCGGAGTTGCCGGCGCGGTGCTGATCGCCGGGGCGGTCACGCCCACCGATGCCGGGCTGGGTGCGCCGACCATCATGAACCCGGCGGTGCCCACACGCGTTCGCCGGGCACTGAACGTGGAGAGCGGACTCAACGACGGTCTGGCGACCCCGGTCGTGCTCGGGGCGCTCGCCGTGCTGGTGACCACCACCGGTGGTGAGGAGCAGACGATCCTCAGTCTCGCCGCCGTTCCCGTGCTGCTCGGGCTGTCCATCGGCGTGGGGCTGGGGCTGGGTGGGGCGTGGTTGCTGGACTGGTCGCGAGAGAACGACTGGAGCAGCATGCGGGCCCGGGGCATCGCTGTTCTCGCGCTGCCGCTGCTGGCCTTCGGAACCGCCGAGACGCTCGGGGGCAATGCCTTCATCGCCGCGTTCGTGGGCGGGGTCGCCTTCGGCCGGTTCGCCCACTGCGTCGAGATCGAGGGGGAGGTGACCGAGACCCTCGAGATCGCAGCCGACCTGCTGGGGTGGGTTCTCTGGCTGCTGGCCGGGGTGCTCTTCGTGGCCGCGCTGGAGGTGGGCTTCTCCTGGAGATGGCTCGCACTGGCCGTGCTCGCGCTGACAGTGCTGCGCATCGTCCCGGTGGGACTGGCGCTGCTGGGCACCGGATTCCGCTGGCCGACCGTGCTGTTCCTCGGGTGGTTCGGGCCTCGAGGCATCGCCACGATCGTCTTCGGCCTGCTGGCGCTGGAGAGCCTGGGCGACGATGCGCTGCTCGCCGACGTAAGCGGCGTCCTGAGCGTCACCGTGCTCATCAGCGTCGTCGCGCACGGCGTCACCGCCGGCCCCCTGTCCCATCGCTACGGAGCCTGGGTCGATCGCACCCACGGACCGATCGAGACCGAGCCGTCAGTCGAGCCGATGCCCTCCCGAGGACGCGGCAGCATACGCGACTGACCACCGGGGAGCACCGAGCCCTGTCGTCACGGAACCGGTTCGTCAGGCTACGCGTCGATGTCTACGCTTGCGGCGCGTGCGCGCTCATCCGGCCGGTCCCCGTCACGCCGACCAGCTTCCCGAACAGGGTCCCGGCCTACCGCCGTCCGACCCGGCCGCCCTCGCCGGCCAGGTATGGCCACTGGGCATGTCGCGAGTTTCGGCCAGCGGCGCGCTCAGCCTGCACGGCCACTCGCTGCCTGATCTCGTCGCCGAGCACGGCAGCCCGGTGTTCCTGCTCGACGAGAGCGACTTTCGCGCCCGCGCCCGGGCATTCAAGGACGCCTTCGACGGATGCCAGGTGTTCTACGCCGCCAAGGCCTTCCTCAGCCGGGCGGTCGCACGCTGGGTCGCCGAGGAGGGGCTGAGCATCGATGTCTGCAGCGGCGGTGAGCTCGCGATCGCCCTGGACGTCGACTTCCCGCCCGAGCGCATCGCGCTGCACGGCAACAACAAGTCGGTCGCCGAGCTCGAGGCGGCCGTTGCTGCCGGGGTCGGGCTGGTCGTCATCGACTCGTTCGCCGAGCTCGACCAGCTCGCTCGCATCGCCACCGCGCACGGGCGCGTCCAGCCGGTGCTGCTCCGGGTGCGTGTCGGGGTCGAGGCCCACACCCACGAGTACATCGCCACGGCGCATGAGGACGTGAAGTTCGGCTTCTCCCGGGCCGCGGGTGACGCCATCGCGGCGGTGCGGCAGGCACTGGCGGAGCCGTCCGTCGAGCTGCGCGGCCTGCACAGCCACATCGGCTCTCAGATCTTCGACACCGCCGGCTTCGAGGTGGCAGCTCGGCGCATGGTCGAGCTGTTGGTACAGGTCAAGGACGAGCTGGGCGTCGAGTTGCCCGAGCTCGACCTCGGTGGCGGCCTCGGCATCGCCTACCTGGCCTCCGACGACCCCGAGCCGCTGGACGAGCTCGCGACCCGGCTGCTGGAGATCGTCCGCACCGAGTGCGAGCGCGCCGGGCTGGTCATGCCGGTCGTGGCGGTCGAGCCCGGCCGTGCGCTGGTGGGGCCGAGCATGGTCACCGTCTACGAGGTCGGGACGGTGAAGAACGTGGACGGCATCCGCACCTACGTCAGCGTGGACGGCGGCATGAGCGACAACATCCGCACGGCCCTCTACGACGCCGACTACACCGTCACGCTGGCCAACCGGACGCCCCACGAGCCGCTCATGCTCGTGAGGGTCGTCGGCAAGCACTGCGAGTCCGGCGACGTGGTCGTACGCGACGCGTGGCTGCCGGCCGACACCCGGGCAGGAGACCTGCTGGCCGTGGCGGCCACCGGCGCCTACTGCCGCTCGATGGCCAGCAACTACAACATGGTCGAACGTCCCGGAGTGGTCGCGGTCACCCCCGAGGGGCACCGTGTGATCGTGCGGCGCGAGAGCATGGCTGACCTCATGGCCTGCGACGTCGGCTGAGGCGAGCGCACGTCCACCACGGCCGACGTGGGAGACTGGGCCGCCGCTGTCTCCACCGGCCCAGCGGCACACCCGAGCTGCAAGGAGAACGCGACCCACCATGGCTGAACCCGTTCGCATCGCCCTGCTGGGCTGCGGGAACGTCGGTGCGCAGGTTGTGCGCCTGCTGTCCGAGCACGCCGACGACCTGACGCCGCGGGTGGGACGTCCGCTCGAGCTCGTCGGCGTGGCGGTTCGCGACGTGTCACGGCCACGGGAGGGTGTCGCGCCCGGCCTGCTGACCGGCGACGCCGACGCCCTGGTCTCGCGCGAGGACGTCGACGTGGTCGTCGAGCTGGTCGGGGGGAGAGAACCCGCCCGCAGCCTCGTGCTGTCAGCCATGAAGAACGGCGCCTCAGTCGTGACGGCGAACAAGGCCCTCATGGCCGCCGACGGCGCCAGTCTCCACGCGGCGGCGCGCGAGAACGACGTCGACCTGTACTTCGAGGCCGCCGTGGCCGGCGCCATCCCCTTGCTGCGCCCGTTGCGTGAGTCGCTCGTCGGCGACCGCGTGAGACGGGTGATGGGGATCGTCAACGGCACCACCAACTACGTGCTCGACCGGATGGACACCGAGGGTGACGACCTCGACGACGTCATCGCCGACGCGCAACGACTGGGCTACGCCGAGGCCGACCCGACGGCGGACGTCGACGGGCACGACGCGGCGGCGAAGGCGGCGATCCTTGCCTCCCTTGCCTTCCACACCCGGGTGAGCGCCGACCAGGTCGAGGTCGAGGGCATCCGCGGGGTCAGCCTCGCCGACATCCGCAGCGCCCAGGCGATGGACGGCGTCGTCAAGCTGCTCGCCGTCGCCGACCGGCTCGACGACGAGCGCATCAGCGTCTGGGTCGGTCCCACGATCATCCCGCGCAACCACCCCCTGGGCAGCGTCCACGGGGCCTTCAACGCCGTGGTCGTCGAGGCCGAGGCTGCCGGTCAGCTGATGTTCTACGGGCAGGGCGCCGGTGGCGAGCCGACGGCCAGCGCCGTGCTCGGCGACCTGGTGACCGCCGCGCGCAACCGGGTGCACGGCGTCGTCGGGGTGGGGGAGAGCAGCTATGCCGACGTGCGGGTCGCTCCGTCCGGCGATGCCGTCACTCGCTTCCACCTGATCGTCGACGTCGACGACCGCCCGGGCGTCCTGGCCGCAGTGGCGGGCGTCTTCGCTACGCACGGCGTCTCGATCGAGACCGTTCGCCAGCAGATCCGTGGGGAGCAGGATGCCGAGCTGGTGATCGTGACCCACCCGGCCACCAAGAAGGCCCTCGATGCCACCGTGGACGACCTGCGCGGGGCGCCCATGGTGCGCTCGGTGGTGTCCGTGCTGCGAGTGGAGGCGCTGTAGATGGCCCACTTGTGGCGAGGAGTGATCGAGGAGTACCGCGAGCGGCTGCCCGTGAGCGCGTCGACCCCCGTGATCACCCTGCACGAGGGCGGCACGCCGCTGGTGCGGGCGTCGTGGCTGTCGGCTCAGACCGGCTGCGAGGTGTACTGCAAGGTCGAGGGCTGCAACCCGACCGGGTCGTTCAAGGACCGTGGGATGACCCTGGCCATCTCGAAGGCCGCAGAGGAGGGCGCCAAGGCTGTCGTCTGCGCGTCCACGGGCAACACCAGCGCCTCGGCCGCGGCCTATGCCGTCGCGGCGGGCATGAAGCCCGTCGTGCTCATCCCGGCGGGAAAGATCGCCCGGGGCAAGCTCGCCCAGGCCGTCGTGCACGGCGCCCAGGTCGTCCAGGTCGACGGCAACTTCGACGACTGCCTGGACGTGGCCCGCGAGTTGTCGGAGAAGTACCCGGTTGCGCTGGTGAACTCAGTCAACCCGTTCCGGCTGCAGGGCCAGAAGACAGCATCCTTCGAGGTGGTGGACTGTCTCGGCGACGCCCCTGACCTTCACGTCCTGCCGACCGGCAACGCCGGCAACATCTCGGCGTACTGGCTCGGCTACCGCGAGTACCACGCCGACGGGCCGGCCACCCGGCGCCCGCGCATGTGGGGGGTGCAGGCAGCCGGGGCTGCTCCGCTGGTCGACGGCAAGCCCGTCGCGGCACCTGAGACCGTCGCCACGGCCATCCGGATCGGCAACCCCGCCTCGTGGGACCTGGCGATCGCGGCCCGCGACGAGTCCGGGGGCGCGATCACCTCGGTCACCGACACGCAGATCCTCGACGCGCAGGCTGCGCTCGCCGCCCACGATGGGCTGTTCGTCGAGCCGGCCTCAGCGGCCCCCGTGGCAGGTCTGCTCGCCGCTGCCGAGACAGGATCGCTGCCGCCGGGGCAGCAGGTGGTCGTGACGGTCACCGGTCAGGGCCTCAAAGACATCGACACGGCGATGGACCATCACGGGGCGGTCGACACCACGGTCGTCCCCGCTCAGGCCGACGCGGCAGCGGACGCCCTCGGCCTGGCGTGAGCGCACCCGCCCCACGACGAGCCCCCGGCACGGTGGCAGCACCCGAGGACGTGCGTGTGCGCCTGCGCGTCCCGGCCAGCAGCGCGAACCTCGGTCCGGCCTTCGACGCTGCCGGTCTCGCCCTGGCCCTCTACGACGACGTCGAGGTGCGCACGTGCTCGAGCGGGTGCGTCGTGCAGGTCACCGGCGAAGGATCCGACGACCTGCCGCGTGACGACTCCCACCTCGTGCTTCGCGCGGTTCGCGCCGGGCTGGACGCGGCCGGCATCGAGCAGCCCGGGCTGGCGCTGAGTGCGACGAACCGGATCCCACACGGTCGCGGCCTGGGATCCTCGGCGGCCGCAGCCGTTGCCGGGCTCGTCGCGGCCCGAGAGATCGCGCGAAGCGTCGGACGGACCTCGTTGCTCGACGATGAGGCGATCATCGCGTTGGCCACCTCGTTCGAGGGGCACGCCGACAATGTCGGGGCAACCCTGCACGGTGGGCTGACGCTGGTGTGGAACGACTCGACACAGCCTCGCTACGTGCGCCTCGACGTCGACGAGCGGGTGCGGCCCGTCGTCATGCTGCCGGAGGCGACGCTGAGCACGGCGCGGGCTCGTGGCCTCATCCCGGAGTCGGTGCCCCATCGGGTCGCCGCGCACAACGTGGCTCGCTCTGCGCTGCTGGTCGCCGCACTCACCCACGAGCCGTCCCTGCTTCTCGCGGCCACCGACGACCGCCTGCACCAGCCGTACCGAGCGGGCGCGTTCCCCGACTCGATGGCGCTGGTGGACTCCCTGCGCTCGGCGGGGTTCGCCGCTGCTATCTCCGGCGCCGGGCCGAGCGTGCTGGTGCTCTCGGTCGACGACCAGACGGTCCGGCTCCCGCACGTCCCTGGCTTTCGTGCCCTGGCGTTGGATGTGGACGCGCGGGGAGCACACGTCCTGGATGTCGCCATCCACCGGTAGGCCGGCGCTGCGTGTTAGCATCATCGTCAGATGAGGTGCCCAGTCGTGGTGCCCATCGATCGTCTCGGTTGATCGTCGCCGGCGTCCCTACGCAAGCACGAGCGCCGAAAGCGCATCTCTCCCCACCTACGGCGAGGTGACCCAGGTCGCCGTCGCTCCACGATTCCTACCGAGATCATCTCGGTACGTGAGAAGGAAGGGTCCTCGTTGACCGACAGCACCGACACACTCGCCCAGCCCGACGCCACGGGCAGCACCGCAGCCGCCCCCGACGGCGGGTCGTCGCGACCGCGCACGGGTGGGCTCACCGCCCTCAAGCTTGCCGACCTGCAGGCCATGGCCTCCAGCATGGGCATCAGCGGCACCGCGCGGATGCGCAAGAGCCAGCTGATCGACGCCATCAAGCAGACGCAGGGCGGGGCGCCTGCGGCGGCAGCGCCGGTCGAGCGAGCGGCGACGTCGACGGCGAGCACGAAGGCTCCCGCAGAGACGCCTGAGCGCGACGACGTCGCGGAGCGGGAACCCGAGCGCAGAGCTGGCCGTGCCAGCAACCGGGTCGATCGGCGAGACGACAACCGGGGCGAGCGAGACACCGAGGGCCGGCAGGAGAGCCAGGGTGAGAACCGCACCCAGGCCCGCGACACGAGTCGTGAGGCCGGCCGGGACACGAGCCGTGATACGAGCCGCGAGCCGAGCCGAGAGGGGGGTCGCGACGACGACGACTACAACCGTCCAGGCGGACGCCGGCGTCGGCGCAGTCGTGACCGCAACCGCGACCGCACCGACAACCGCAGCGACAACCGCAACGACCGGGACCGCAACGACAGGCCGGTCACCGAGGACGACGTGCTGCTGCCCGTTGCCGGCATCCTCGACCTGCTGGACAACTACGCCTTCGTCCGCACGTCCGGCTACC
>Ga0316197_10002166_pt1 | contig 14039 bp, 13 predicted proteins | sample OudBiesiAoxic_MG_FD_204939 | JGI IMG/M metagenome (GOLD analysis project Ga0316197, IMG submission 204939) | Coastal sediment microbial communities from Oude Bieten Haven, Netherlands - site A oxic | ecosystem: Environmental > Aquatic > Marine > Coastal > Sediment | place: Netherlands...
ATACTTTAATATGGCCACACCGACAGCATCAACTGCAACCCGATCAGTTGAGGCCACGAATACGTTGCCTTTAACCGCTTTACCTGTGGCTGGCCCACCGTCGACAAAGGCATCGATGCCGTCGAGTATTACGACATCCGGCGAAAAAGGTTCGTTTATTTCGGCGATCATTTCTTGCTGGTAAGGGGACTGATGTAATTCGCCCATGTAGGGATACCCATTCCTGAACGTCGGCACAACGCCGACATGTAGTTTCAACGATAGTGTAAACACCCCACCAAACTGATGCGTCTTTAAACAACCCGTCGATACCAAACATTCAGCATCAAGTATTGGCCTTGCAATTCTGAACCCATTTTCCCAGTGAGAATCTTTGGGCTTAAATTCTATCCAGTCCTTTTCAGCCAAGTCATCGAAATCGATAATTTCTACCTGCTTTTCTTTAAGAAGCGGGAAAACACCCTTTTGTTTCATCACTTTCCGTGTGGGTGGATAACTTCTTTCTCCCAGACGGATCGATTTTGCACCCATTTCCCATACTTCATCGATGATCGCCATCAGCGTGTCATTGTGAGTAGACCCGGGTACCGGGTCAGCCGTATTAAAATTGGGTTTTATCAGGACATCTTTATTTTTTACCGGATTAAAATCGAGCGTCATTAACGACTCACGAACACCCTCTTTGCGATCGTTTGTTTGAATAATACTCGTTTTGACCATTTTTATCCCCCCGGTTTTTTTCAGATTCATTTTTAACTTTACCATATTTCCAAAATAGTGGCGACCTTCATGTTTGGATTGAACGCTTGACTTGTCATATTGGTTTATCATCACTCGCATACCCGCGTTAATCAATATCTTTCCTGTTGACGAATCAGCGATAAACCAATACGAAAATTGGGATGATTACACCAATTCTTGACAGATCTGACCGTCGCATATCCGGTTGGCTTCCTTATCTGCTGTTGACAGTTGCTCCGCTGTGCTGGGCGGGAAACATCGTTCTGGCCCGAGGCGTGATCGAGATCATACCGCCGGTAGGGTTCGCCTTTTGGCGATGGGCAATTGCTTTTTTGATCCTGCTGCCGTTTACCTGGCACCATGCCAAACGGGACTGGCAAGCGGCCATAAAGGGCTGGAAGATATTGGTGCTGTTATCGGTTGTTGGCATCAGCGCTTTCAATACGCTGCTGTACACGGCAGTTCACACCACCACAGCCATTAACGGGGCGCTCATCCAAACCTCGATGCCGGCCCTCATCATATTGATCTCCCTGATCGTTTATAAAGAGCGTGTCACGGTACTCCAATTCATCGGCGTCATCTTGTGTATAATTGGCGCCTCGCTGGTCGTTCTGCACGGCCAGGTTGACAGTTTATTGAACCTTTCATTTACCCCGGGCGACATTTTGATGCTGTTTGCCGTTTTCCTTTACGCCCTGTACTCGGCACTCTTGCCGAAACGGCCGAAAATACATCCGATGAGTTTCCTCACCTATACCTTCGGAATCGGCGTATTAGGACTGTTGCCGATCTATCTCTGGGAGGTCAGTCATTATGGGGTTTTCGCATTTACCCCAAATGTGGTGATCAGTATCCTCTACGTCGCCCTCTTCCCCTCGATTGTCGCTTTTTTTTGCTGGAACCGGGGTATCGAGCTGATCGGCGCGAATCGAGGCGGACTGTTTATCAACCTGATTCCCGTGTTTGCATCCATCATGGCCATCGTTTGGCTGGGAGAATCTTTGCAGGCATTCCATATCCTCGGAATGTTCCTGATTTGTAGCGGAATGTTTCTATTTAACCGTTAACAATCGTGACCCTAGACCTTGAATCCATGAATCGAAAGGGAAAAATCCATACCGCTTTTGTATTCGATTTCGATTTGCATTTCAGGGACGACACCGTCAGCATATTGGGCCATAAAGACTACGTAACCATCCTCAATCCTGATTCCGCCTCAAGGGAGGCGTATCTCTAAAAAATTGAAATTGCTTTGCATGATTGCCAGGCAGATATCATTAACGTTTCCGCTGGATTCGATAATCATATACAAGACTGGGATAAATTACTAACCACGGATGATTCCCGGCCGATGGGTATGATGGTGGGTCCGGCCGCGCAGCGTTACGGCGGCGGATGTTTTGGGATCCTTGAAGAGGGTCATAATCACGCGGTTCTCGGGCAGAATGTGCTGGCTTTTATCCTTGGGCTGGGTATGGTTAAATGGGATGGCAATTGGTAACCCGCGGGCCATTGATTGTCACTTTTCCCTTGACTCAAAACTCCTATAGCTGTAATATAGCTTTGATGTAACTTCATTTGGGCAAACTCTTTCTCATCCATATAAACATATAGGAGTCTTAGATGCTATTGGAAGGTAAAAATGCCATTGTTACTGGTGGTTCCCAGGGAATTGGCGCGGCCATCGCTTTGGATTTGGCCGTCGAAGGAGCCAATGTGTGCCTCACCTATCGCAAGCATGCCGAGGAAGGCGAACAGTATGCCGAAAAGATTCGGGATATGGGTCGGAAGGCGCTGGCTGTTAAATGCGATATTTCTTCTTTCTCCGAAGCCGAAGCAGTCGTTAGCCAGGCTTTGGACGCATTCGGCCGCCTCGATATTTTGGTTAATAACGCGGGGATGAACTGGGACGGAGTCTGTTGGAAGATGAGTGAGGAACAATGGGACCGGGTGTTGGCGGTTAACTTGAAAGGATATTTCAATTTCACGCGGCATGTGGCGCCCCTTTTGAAGGGACAAAAATACGGAAAAATCGTCAACATCACCTCCATTAATGGTCTGCGGGGTAAATTCGGACAAACCAATTATTCGGCTTCCAAAGCCGGAATTATCGGTTACACCAAGGCCGTGGCCAAGGAGCTAGGGGCGTTTGGTGTCAATGTCAATGCTGTTGCACCCGGCTTGATCGAAACGGGTATGTTAAAGGAATCCGACGCCCGGGATAAGATCATCGATATGGCCATGGCCGAGATCGTTTTAAAAAGAGTCGGCCAGCCGGAAGATCTGGCCCATGTCGTGACCTTTTTAGCGTCCGATTTCGCACGGCATATCACCGGTGAAATCATCAAGGTAGATGGAGGACAGTATATATAAACTGAATTAAACGATTTTTTAGAGTACTTAGCATATCCAAACAAGTAGACCTGAATTTTAAAAATCTTAACATTTCAATATCTGTAAACACAGGTTCGAAAAAAATTGCTCAGTTCAGGTAAAAATAAGCGGTTATTCGCATTCAGCTGAAATAGAAAACAATAGCTATTGAGAAAGCGGGAGGAATTATGGGAAAAGTCGCCATTATCGGCGTGGGACAGAGTCGGTTTGTGCGGAGTTATCCCGGAGCGATCCGGGAACTGGTCTTCGATGGGTTCAAGGAAGCCGTCACTGATGCCGGCATGACCAGTAAAGATATCGGTGCTTCGGTGGTCTGTTCGGCCCCGGAGTATGATAAACAGCGTTCGCCGGCCGGTGTGTTTGCCGAGTATCTTGGTTTGAATCCGCAACCCACCTTCTATGCGGAAAGTCTTTGCTCATCATCAAGCATGGGTTTACGGCTGGCCTATTCGCTGGTCAAATCGGGACTACACGACGTTATCGCCGTCATCGGATTTCAGAAAATGTCTGAGATCTCATCATCAGAGTCCCAGGAACGAATGGGGCGAGGCGCCGATATTCAATGGGAAAGCCCCTTCGGAACCATGATGCCGGCCTATTATGCCATGCATGCCCAGGCTCACATGAACCGGTACGGCACCACCCTGGACGATCTGGCCCTGATCCGGGTCAAGGCGGCCACTTACGGACAGATCAACGATCGGGCCGTTTACCGAAAACCGGTGACGGCCGACATGTTCACCGACCCGGACAGTATCATGTCCAACCCGGTTTCCAGCCCGTTGCGGGTCGGGGATTGTTGCGCCAATGCCGACGGAAGTTCCTGTATCATCGTCGCCAGCGAGGAAAAAGCCAGGGCCTTCAGTAAAAAACCGGTCTGGATCCTTGGCCTTGGCGCCGCTTCCGCCAGTGTTAACCTGGCCGGCCGGGATCACTTCACCGGTCTGAAGGCCGCCAAGCAGGCCGCCGACCAGGCTTATCAAATGGCGGGGGTAGCACCCGCTGATATCGACGTGGCTGAAGTGCACGACTGTTTTACCATCGCCGAAATGATGGCCTATGAAAATCTCGGTTTCGCTGAACCAGGGCAGGGACTCGAGCTGATTCGGAACAAAGAAACGTACAAAGAGGGGCGGATCCCGGTTAACGTGGACGGCGGACTGCTTTCCAAGGGACACCCCATCGGCGCCACCGGCGGATCCCAGATTCGGACCATCGTCTTGCAACTCAGGGATGAGGCCGGCGATATCCAGGTAAAAGACCCCCGGATCGGTCTAATCCACAACATTGGCGGTGTGGGTCTTTACGGAAATGTCACCATCCTCGGGAGGGAATAATGGGAAAGAAAAAAGATATCGATGACCGCTTTAAAAAATTCGGTACGGTCAGCTTTACTTCTACTACTAAGGTCAACGATTTTATCGACCACATGAAAAATGACCGCGTAATGGGGTCCAATTGTAAAAGTTGCGGCCAAAAATATTTTCCGCCCCGTGCGGATTGTCATGCCTGCTTTTCAAGTGACATGGAATGGTTTGAAATTACCGGGACCGGTAAACTCCTCACTTATAGCAAACTGGCTTTTGCACCTGTCGGGTTTCAGGAAGATGTCCCCTACTCTATTGCTGTACTCGACTATGGCGAATTTAAGGTTTTCGGCCGAATCGCGGCCGACATGGCAGACGAGGAGGTCGAAATCGGCATGGCGATGAAAACCATCGTCAATCGATTACCGAATGATCAATTGAACTTTGTTTTTCAAAAGGGTTAGGAGGCGTAAATAACATGTTGGAATTAAAATACATTCAATTAGCGAAGACCGACGGCGTGGCCCGCATTACGTTTGATCGCCCCAAGCATAATGTTTTTAACATTGAAATGATGAAGACATTTAATGGCGTCCTTAAAGACCTGGTCTCCGAGGGAGATTTAAAATGTGTTGTCCTAATGGGCGAGGGGAAGAGCTGGTGTGCCGGTGTGGATGTGGGCGATCATAAACCTGAAATGGTGGAAGAAATGATCGCCACCTTTGATGAAAGTTTTAAACACCTGCATGCCTTGAAAATCCCTACGGTTGCGGCCGTTCAGGGAGCTTGCCTGGGAGGCGGAATGGAGTATGCAATCGCCTGTGATTTAATTATCGCTTCGGAGAGCGCCTCTTTCGGGCAACCTGAAGTCCAGCTTGGATTTCTGCCCCCCTACGCTGCTGTCCGCCTGCCGCACTTAATCGGACCCGCCAAGGCGGTCGAGGTCTGCACCACAGGTAAAATCTACTCCGCGCAACAGGCCCAACAAATGGGATTTGTCAGCCAGGTGGTCCCCAAAGATAATTTTTCAGATGAAGTTGAAAAGTGTATTAAAAACATCGCCGCCAGTAGCCCCTTGATCCTGCGCCTGAACAAGCAGGCCGTCAACCGCCATCTCGGGCTACCACTGGATGACGCTATATCCAGTGTCAACGACCTGTTTTTAAACACCCTTATGAAAACCGAGGATACCCTGGAGGGGATTTCCAGTTTCTACGAAAAACGTAAACCGGTCTGGAAAAACAGATAAAAAAACGATTTCCGATTAAGGGTTACCGTTTGAAGAACCAACCAATCCTTTAATCGTGATGCTGTAATCGATAGTCGCACTTAATTAGTTTCCATCCATAAATGGTCTTTTTGCCCAATCTCGGCGTCAATCGGCGGGATCGCTTGGGCGGCATACCACCGTATGCCTCCGCGCAATCCCTTGATTTCCTTGATCTTGGACAAAAATCCGTATTTCTGAATTGGAAACGTCACCAGGTACCCATCTTTAAAAAAACAATTAATGGATGGGCACTAATTAGGGGGGTTCATGTCGGAGATAAATAAAATCGGTGTCATTGGCGCGGGAAATATGGGCAGTGGGATTGTTCAAAAGATCGCCCAGGAAGGAATCGACGTCGTCATGGTCGATATCAAGGATGAATTCGTTCAGCGCGGGATGGATACCATCAAGGGGCTGCTTGCCGAAGGCGTTAAACGAAAAATCTTTACCGAAAAACAGGTAGGGCAGACCCTTGAACGCATCGAAGGAACCAGTGACATGAATGCCGTGGCCAATGCGGATCTGGTTATCGAAGCCGTTTTTGAAGATAAGCAGGTCAAATCGGACCTGTTTGAGAAACTCGATGGGATCTGCGCGGACAAAACCATCCTGGCCACCAACACCTCTTCCTTTTTTGTGAGGGAATTCGCTGAAAAAACAGGTCGCCCGGACCGGTTTATCGGTCTGCACTACTTCTTCCACCCGGCCAAAAACCGCCTGTTGGAAGTGATTCCCTGGGAAGGGACCAGCGCCGAGACCATTGAGAAATCGCTGCTGGCCGCTAAGCTTCATGGTAAAACCTCTATTTTGGTTAAAGATGCACCGGGTTTTGCTGTCAACCGTTTCTTCGTCCCCTTTTTAAATGAAGCCGCCCGCATGCTGGAGGAAAACCAGGCCGACATCCCCACCATTGAAGAAGCGGCCAAACGGGCGTTTCGCATCGGTATGGGTCCTTTTCAGCTCATGAACGTGACCGGTATCCCCATTGCCGTACATGCCGCCACTACCCTGGGAAATGAGCTGGGACCGTTTTATGCTCCGGCCCAAATCCTCATCGATCAGAAAGAGACCGGAAAAAACTGGGAGCTCGCCGGGGATGTGGATGAGGCCAAGCTCCAACCGGTGATTGACCGCTTTAACGGGGTTTGTCTGGGTGTGGCCGCCGCCCTGGTTGATGAAGGTGTAGCCTCCATCGAAGATACGGATCGTGGGGCGAAGATCGGGCTGCGCTGGGCCATGGGACCCTTTGAGTTAATCAACCGTCTAGGGATCGACAGGACCTACGAAGTCGTAGCGGCCATTGTCAACCGCTACCCGGATTTTAACATGCCACAAATCCTGGAAAGTCAGAAGGCCGCCGGGAAACCCTTTGTTTTTGATTTCGTCGACCTTGATATCAAAGGCAACATTGCCTATATCACTTTGAACCGGCCCGAGGCCATGAACGCTCTAAATGAGACTGTTGTGGCTCAGCTCGACGTCCGCTTTACCGAAGCGGAAAATAACCCCGATGTGGATGCTATCGTCTTCCAAGGGGCCGGAAAGGCATTCGTGGCGGGTGCGGACATCCGTTATTTCGTGAAAAACATTAAGGCAGACAAAATTAACGACATTGTCGCCTTTACCCGTAAGGGCCATGAACTACTGCTTCGAATCGAGAATTCATCTAAAAAGACCATCGCCCTTCTGGACGGCCTGTCTCTAGGTGGTGGCAGTGAGCTGGCCCTGGCCTGTCAGGCTATTGTGGCCACACCGGCGGGATCCATGGCATTTCCGGAAACCAGCATCGGTATCTATCCGGGCCTGGGCGGAATGCTTCGCATGACCCGGCATGTGGGCCCGGAACTGGCCAAATACTACGCCTTCACCGGCATGCCGCTGAGTGCCAAGGACGCCCTATCATTGGGTATTGTCACCCGGCTGGTCAAACCGGCTCAAGTAGAATCCGCGCTGAAGGAACTGGCAGCGACTGCAATCGATAAGTACGCCGATCGGGAAATACCGGAAAAATTCGATGCTTTGGCCAAGCTCGGCGCTCCCGAAAATGTATCCCGACTTTTGTCCGGCCAGTTACCGGAGCATGCCTCTCAGGATCTGGCCACGAAAACCGCCAAGATCGTCGGATACAAAGCTCCTCTGGCTCTGAAACTGGCCAACGAAATCATCGACGCCCAGACCGGTTTATCCATGAGTGATGCGGTGGAAGTTGAACTCGGTCGCCTGTCTGAAATATTTACCACGGCTGACGCCCTGGAAGGATTATCCTCGGCGGGTCGAAAACGCCCGGAATTTACGGGGAAATAGTCTTATAACATCTCAGCCGAAACGTGAACAGGCGGGGTGTCCCGAGCAGGCCATAACGGCGGCGATACCCCTCCAACCAAAAGGGGTCGATTATAACTGATGACCAAAGCAACCCGTGAAACCCCGGCCCTTCTCATCATCGACCTGGTCAACGACACCCTCGATCCGGCCAACCACTTTCCCATTACCCCTTTAGCCCACCGGATCATCGAACCGATTAACCGGCTGACGGCGGTTTTTCATCAACAGGGTTGGCCGGTAATCTTCTCCAGCGATGATTATCATGCGGACGATTTTATCTTTTCCGAAAGCATGCCCCCCCACTCAATTTCCGGAACCAAAGGGGCCGAAATCGCCACCGAACTCCAACGTCGGAAAGACGACCTATGGCTGCCCAAACCGCGCTTTTCGGCCTTTTTCGGTACCGATCTGGATCAACGCCTTCGACAATTGGGTGTCACCTTGTGCGCGGTTACTGGTGTGGCTACTCATTTTTGCGTCATCACGACGGTCATGGATGCCCTTTGCCATGATTTTAAAACCGTTCTGGTGGAGGACTGTACGACGGCTTTTTCGGAAATAATCCACGAACAGGCCCTTGCGATTTACCGTCACAATCCTCTTTACCCCTTGTTTAAGGTAGCTTCATCTCAGAATTTGTTGACTGATCTGGGTGTACACCCATCGCAATAGGCTTGAAAAGGTGATATTTTTTCACTTGACTGTCTAAAATCATAGCTGTAATGTAGCTGCATTTAGGCTATTTAAAAAATCTGCACTGACCTTCCGGTTAGGAGAGCAAAAAGTGAAAAATCTTTGAAAGGGGAAAAACCATGCACAAACTATTGACAGATAATCCAGGGGAAAGGATGCTGTTATTAGGTAATGAAGCCATCGCCCGGGGCGGTATAGAGGCTGGGGTAGCCTTTGCCAGCACCTATCCCGGGACGCCATCTTCAGAAATATCCACGAACTTTTTTCATGTCTCCCAGCAAAGCGATCTTTATTTCGAATACAGCACCAATGAAAAAGTAGCCCTTGAAGTAGCGGCGGCGGCAGCCAATTCGGGCGTCCGCAGTATGTGCATGATGAAGCATGTCGGCTTGAACGTGGCCGCTGACCCTCTGCTTACCCTGGCCTACGTGGGGGTTAAAGGCGGAATGATTGTTCTGACGGCGGATGATCCCTTCATGTTCTCCAGCCAGAACGAACAGGATAATCGCTATTACGCCAAGCTGGGAGGACTTCCGCTGGTTGAGCCGTCGACGATCCAGGAAGCCAAGGATATGGTCGCGTACGCTTTTGATCTGTCCGAAAAACTCAAGGAACCGGTAATATTTAGAACGACCACCCGGATTAATCATTCTTCCGGAATCGTAGAACTGAATCCCATCACCCCACCCGTTACCAAAGGAGACTTTACCAAAGACCCCTTGAACTTAGTACCTGTGCCCGCCGTGGCGCGAAAACTGCATGTTAAATTGCTTGACAATTTGGAAGCCGCCCAGGCTATGTCGGAAAAATCCAAGTACAACTTCACAACCGGCAATGGTCCCTGGGGCATTATCTGCAATGGGGTTAGTTATAACTATGTGGCCGATGTCGTTAAGGAACTCGGCATCGAAGACAAAACCACGATTCTGCGCATCGGATTTTCCTATCCCCTGCCCGAAGCCCTCATTAAGGATCTGTTAAATAGATGCGAGAAAATCCTGGTGGTTGAGGAAGGTGAGCCTTTTATGGAAGGGCTGTCAAGGCATATGCTCAGGAAGACGGCCTGACCATTCCCGTAAACGGTAAAACAAAGGAGCTGTTTTCACGCCTTTATGAATATCATCCCGTCCTGGTGAGAGAGTGCATTGCTAAATATTTCGGACTGTCCCATACCATGGTTGAAGCGACCGATGTATCCGATGTTCCGGAAATTCCCCAGCGTCCCCCCACCCTTTGTGCCGGATGTTCCCATCGGGCGACGTTTCATGCCGTCAAGAAGGCCGCCGAAGGAATGGAGACCATCTATCCATCGGATATCGGATGCTATACCCTGGGATTGCTCCCCCCGCTGTCCACCGCGGATTTTTTAATCTGCATGGGTTCTTCGGCGGGAACCGCTGGTGGCTTTTCACAGGTGACGGATAAAAAAGTGATCGCATTTATCGGAGATTCCACTTTTTTTCACTCCGGCATACCCGGTCTGGTCAACGCGGTTTTTAACAATCATAACTACACCCTTGTCATTTTAGACAACGGCACCACGGCCATGACCGGCCATCAACCCCACCCGGGCGTGGATATGACCAAGCTGAATCTGGGTGGTTACGGCCGCATCGCCATCGAACCGGTGGTTCGGGCCCTGGGTGTCTCCCATGTAACCACTATTAAGCCCTATAAACTGAAAAAAAGTATCGAAGCCATCAAGGAGGCCATATTATATGACGGCGTATCGGTGATCATATCCGAGGAGATATGTGCCCTCTATTCCAAGGCGATAAAAGAAAAGCAGCGGCGACCATTTCATGTCACCGATAAATGCAAGGATCACAAAGATTGCTTGATGGAGCTGGCCTGTCCGGCTTTCTACGTATGGAATGACCGGGTCAAGATCGACGAGAACCTGTGTACCGGATGTTCCGTGTGTGCCCAGGTTTGTCCGGAAAATGCGATCTTGCCCATTAAAAAGGAGAATGCCTCAGCTTAATAACCCCTACCAAACCGTTGGTTTACAATTAAAATAGGACGAATAAAAATGGACACAACCAGATTGATTATCGTGGCAGTTGGTGGACAGGGAAACCTTTTGGCATCCAGTGTCTTGGGTGAAGCCGCCCTCCTTTCTGAAATTCCGTTGAATATGAGCGAAATTCACGGCATGGCCCAGCGGGGCGGGGTGGTGGAATCCTCCCTTGTCTTTGGCGGTGCCAAAAGCCCCATCATCTCGGATGGTGAAGCTGATGTCCTGGTGGGGTTTGAACCGGCGGAAACCTTGCGGGCCCTGGGGAGGTGCAACAAAAATACGGTTGTAATCACCAGCCTGGCGCCTCTAATGCCCTATACAGTGAACATCGGCAAAGGAGTCTACCCCGACTTAAAGCAATTGCAGGATCTGATCCGGGCTAAAACAACCAAACTGATCGCTTTTAATGCGGCTTCGTTGGCCAAGGAAAGTGGCAATGTGCTATCTGTAAACATGGTGCTATTGGGAGCACTGGCGCAAACGGAAATACTTCCCTTTAGCGCCGACACCATCAAAGAAGCCATGCAAAGAAAAACTAAAAAAGCGTTTCTGGACTCAAACCTCAAAGCCTTTGACCTTGGTTTCTCAGCCGCGGCGGGAACTGAAGCCTAATTGATGGACTCTAAATAAGGAGGAAAGCAATGCCTTGGAACGACGAATTTGAATGCATGCCGGTGGACAAACTGGAACAATTTAAACTGGAGAAGCTCAAGGAAACCGTCGCCTGGGTGGCTGAAAAGGTTCCGTTTTACCGGAAAAAATTCGAAGAAGCGGGCATCCGTGCCGAGAATATCACCTCTCTCGAAGATGTGGCCAAGCTCCCCTTTACCATAAAAGAGGACCTGAGGGATGAATATCCCTTCGGTCTGTGTGCTGTACCTTTAAAAGAGGTGGTGCGAATCCATGCGTCTTCGGGGACTACCGGAAAACCGATCACCGGCCCCTATACAGCCGATGATCTGGCACAGTGGACGGAATGCATGGTACGCAATTTTTATGCGGCCGGTGCCCGTCCCGAAGACATTGTCCAAAACGCTTACGGCCACGGCCTGTTTACTGGAGGGCTCGGATTTCACCAGGGCGCCACGCGCCTCGGCTGTACCGTCGTTCCCACCAGCGCGGGGCTTACCGAAAGACAAATTACACTGATGAAAGATTTCGGTGCCACCGTGTTATGCTGCACGCCTTCTTATGCCCTGACCATCGCCGAGCGGGCCGAGGAACTGGGTACCGACATCCGCAATCTACCGGTAAAAGTAGGTATTTTCGGGGCCGAACCGTGGTCCGGTGCCATGCGCCAGGAGATCGAGGATCGGATGGGCATCAAGGCCATGGAAGCCTATGGGTTAACTGAACTGGGAGGCCCCGGTGTCGCCTTTGACTGTGAAGCCCAGGATGGGCTCCATATCAACGAGGACCATTACCTGGCCGAGACCGTCGACCCCCAGACCTTGGAACCTTTACCCCTTGGAGAAAAGGGAGAGCTGATCTTTACCGCACTCCAACGCCGGGCTATGCCGATCATCCGATACCGAACCAAGGATATTACCAGTTTGAGACGAGAGACCTGCGCCTGTGGGCGTACTTTTCTAAAGATGAACAAAGTCTTCGGTCGTACCGATGACATGCTGATCATCAGCGGCGTCAACGTCTTTCCCTCCCAGGTGGAATCACTCCTCCTTGAAATCGAAGCGGTCGAACCCCAATACCAGTTGGTAGTCCGCAAGAAAGGGCATCTGGATCAACTGACGGTAAATGTTGAGGGGAAAAAAGAGATTTATGACGCCGGCGAAGAAAGCCGCAAAGAAATTGAAGCCAAGATCGCCCGTCATATTAAAGGAAACATGGGGATCGGCATCCAGGTGAACCTGAAACCCCCCAAATCAATCACCCGTAGCGAGGGTAAAGCGTTACGCGTAGTAGACGAAAGACCAAAAGACGTTTAATTCCTGCCGGTTAAGCATTTGAAATGACAAAGGAGGTGCAGGCGTTGTGCGGCCCCTCCTTTTTTCCTTTTTACAAAAAACCGGTTGAATTTTACACCTGATCACGGTTCGTTGAAACATTCGGCATTCGCCTGATCAACCATACGGAAATTCACCGTGTTAAAAGAAGATTCAAAATCCCGCTGGGAGCGCTACCGCATATTTTTAAAAGATGTAGCCGACGGTTTTTTTGAAACCGATCTAAAAGGAAATTTTATTTTTTTCAATGACGCACTTTGCCGGATTTTCGGTTATTCACGCGATGATATCCGGGACCGGAATTATAGCGACTTCATGGATGCAGAAAACGCCAGGGTTGCATTTCAAGATTTCAATCAGCTGTTTATCACCGGAAATGAAGCCGCCGGGATTCGATGGGAAATCCGCCGCAAAGACGGCGAAAAACGGAATATCGAAATCAATGCCAACCTTATTTTCGATGCCGATGGTCGGAAAATCGGCTTTCGCGGGATTGCCCGTGACATGACCGACCGCACCCTGGCCGAGCAGGCGCTGAAAGCATCCGAGCAATGCACCATCGAACTATATGAAGCCAGTCGTCAGGCCGAGCAGAGATATAGAACTTTACTAGACTTTCTCCCGGACCCGATATTCGTCCTCGATCAACGCACCCGGGTAACCTACCTCAACCCCGCCTTTTTGTCGGTGTTTGGGTGGACATTGGAAGAACTTAAAGGTCGCCGCATCCCCTTTATTCCGGAGGAAAGAAAACAAGAGACGCGCCAGGGAACGGACCAACTTTTCAAGGAGAAGGTGATCCGGCGGTTTGAGACCCAACGGCTGACCAAGGATGGCCGCCTGTTGGACATTAAATTGAACGCCGCCCTTTTCTACGAAACGGGGCACGAACCGGCCGGGCAGGTCGTCATTTTAAGAGATATCTCCCGGCAAAAACGACTTGATCAAATCAACCAAACCCTCTTTCGCATCTCCAAATCTCTTCACCGGTTCCGAACCCTGGACGACCGGCTGGCTTATATTACGCAACAGATTCGGGAACTGCTGGACGTAGAGGGCGCTTCGGTGATTCTGCTGGATGAAGAAAAAAATGAGTTCTTTTTCAGAGTGAGTGATTTTGGTGATGAAAAAACCACCCGGCTGTGGCGGGAAGTACGGTTCCCTGCGGATAAAGGAGTTGCCGGAAAAGTGCACAAATCCGGGAAACCAATTATTGTGGCCGACACCAGTAAAAGCGATATGTTCTTCTCACAGGTAGATGAACGAACCGGATTTCACACCCATAACATGCTTGATGTTCCCCTGCAAAGCCATGATCGGGT
>Ga0316197_10002167_pt1 | contig 14039 bp, 11 predicted proteins | sample OudBiesiAoxic_MG_FD_204939 | JGI IMG/M metagenome (GOLD analysis project Ga0316197, IMG submission 204939) | Coastal sediment microbial communities from Oude Bieten Haven, Netherlands - site A oxic | ecosystem: Environmental > Aquatic > Marine > Coastal > Sediment | place: Netherlands...
TGTACGCAAGCGGAGCAATTTCGATCGTCCCGCGTTCCATGAGACGTGCGGTTTCTTCCGGTCCCAGCATCTCGTACAGGGCGTCGTAGAGCGGTCTGAGGTACGGGTCAACCTTGGCGGCGAGATCGCCAGGAAGGAACCCGAGGCGCTCGCCGGCTTCAACGGCCGGCCGGCTGAGGATGATGCGCTTCACCGCCCCGGAGACCAGCGACTCGATGGCACACGCCATCGCGAGATAGGTCTTCCCGGTTCCGGCCGGGCCGATGCCGAACACCAGCGTGTTGTCCCTGATTGCATCCACGTATCGCTTCTGACCGAAGGTCTTTGGCCGCACGTGGCGCCCACGTCCGACTGCAATCGATTCGGTGAACACCCCGGAGGGGCTCGGCACGTCTCTGCGAACGAGGTCGATAACCCGCGTCACACGATCGTCGTCGAGTTGCTGGCCCTCCTGGACAACGATCAGCAGCTCCTCCAGAACGGTCCCGGCTGCCTCAGCCTCGCGTTCAGGCCCGGTGATGTTGATTTCGTTGCCTCTCGCCACAATCCGAGCCAGCGGGAACGCCTCCTCCACCCGCTTCAAGTGCGCGTCGCGTTCGCCCAGCAACTCAACCATGAGGTGGTTGCTCGGAACGCGGACGCGAACGTCGGTGGTAGTACTGCTGGTCACAGAGGAACACCCTCGAAGGCGGAGAACGTGTGCAGGAGAGCTGGGCCCATCGGGAGATGATGAGTATATCGGTGGTATCCGTCAAGCCATCGAGGCAGGAGCTGCATGAATCGGCGCGGCGAACCGCCGAGTTCAGGGACGGAGCGAGATCCGGACCTCGTCGATTCGGTTGGTGAACTCCTCGTTCTCACCGATCATCCGCGTGAGCTGTCGCAAATCGTCCCGGCGTACTGTGAGGACCTTGCCGTTGAAGTCCTGGCGCTCCATTTGGATCGATGCGAGGAACCGCTCGATCATGTCACCTTCGGGACCATCGAGATCTCCAAGTCGTGCGAGATCGATCGTGACCGTCTCCCGCTCCGGATCAACCACCATCGCTGCGGGTTCGGGTGGAAGCAATTGGACCACAGGAACGCCGTAGTAGCCGGCCAGTCGATGAAGGCGCGGAACCGAGAGGCTTCGCTCGCCACGTTCATACGCACCGAGTACGGCCGCCTTGAACTCACCCTCCGAGACGCGCTGCACGTCCTGGAGTGAAAACCCGCGCTGGCGCCGGATCGATCGGAGGCGCTCCCCCACTCGTTCGTTGTACGACACGATCAACCTCTCCCGCCGATACCCAGAGCAACGCCCCAAACGCTCTGCGTAGGCAGTCTACGCCCTTCTGGGCGCCGCCCGCAAGGCCAAATCCTGCCAAAGCTCCCTCGTGCCTCGATGAAGCGACAAAGGAGCCGGTCAACATCACCGCACATCAACTCGGGCCCCAGGGTTTGCCACGATCTGCGGCGTTCAACGGCGAAACAGCCCACGCTTGCGTTCGGCGGGTCTTTCGTTGCGCAAGTCACCGTAGGACCGCAGAACCTCGGACTGCTCGTTCGTCAGATCCGTCGGGATAACAATCCCGACATGGACGAGCATGTCGCCGCGCCCTCGACGCCGTAGACGTGGCATTCCCTTCTTGTTCAAGCGGTAAACCGTCTCGGGCTGCGTCCCTGCCGGAATATCGATCGTCTCGGGTGCCGCGTCGATGACCGGAACCTCAACCGTCGTGCCGAACACCGCCTCACTGATCCCGATCTCGACGCGATGGTGGAGTTCGTCGCCGACCCGCTGGAAGCGCTCGTCCTCCTCGACGTGGATCTCAACGTAGAGGTCGCCGGGAGGAGCACCCCGCTCCCCTGCACCGCCCCGTCCGGACAGCCGCAGACGCGTTCCGTCCTCGACTCCGGGAGGCACCTCAACGGGGACCGTTCGTTCGACGGTCACGAGGCCTTCACCCTCGCACGTGGTGCATCGATGTTCGATGATCTGGCCCCTACCGCTGCATTGAGCACATGGCGCCACCGTCATGATCCGTCCGAGGAACGAATCGCGTGCGACCTGAACACTTCCTGCGCCGCGACACGTCTGGCATGTGATGGGGTCGTGACCCGGTTCGGCGCCGAGACCATTGCAGCGTTCGCACGTTCCCGGCGCCCGAAAGGCGATCTCCCGGTTCGATGCGACTGCCACTTCCTCGAGGGTCAAGGAAACCGAAGCCCCGACATCCGGCCCGCGCCTGGGCCCGGCACGGCGACCGCCGAAACCGCCGCCGAAGAACTGCTGCAGGATGTCGTCGAGCCCGCCGAATTGAGAGAACAGGTCTCCGCCACCGAAGACCTCGCCGTGGTCGTAGCGGGCCTTCCGCTGCGGATCGGACAACACCTCGTAGGCCTCGGCGATCTCGCGAAAACGGGCTTCCGCCGACGGATCATCCGGATTTGCGTCAGGATGGGTGTCACGGGCGAGACGGCGGAATGCGTTCTTGATATCCTCGGGCGTGGCATCTCGTCCGACGCCCAGGGCTTCGTAGTAGTCCTTCATCACTCGGCACCCAGGCGTTCTTCGAGATTCTCGCTGATCTCTTCAACGACCCGTATCGAACGACGGTAGTCCATGCGCATCGGGCCGATCACTCCGACCCGTCCGGACCCGCGCGGCCCGAAGGGGGTGCTGACCACGGCGAGGTCGAGCGTATCCCCGATCTCCTCACCGATCCGGACGGTTGTGCCATCCGCCGGCTCGCCGAGGATCGCCTGTACGTCGCTGTCTCGTTCGAGGAGGTCGAGCATTCGGTGCACGATCGCGAGATCCGCCCAGAGCCCGGCGAGTTGACTCGTCCCTCCGACGAAGAGCTGCGGTGCGCTGGTCTCCCCGTGCTGGATCTCCTGGTGCACGGGGTCGATGATCCGCCGTACGAGATCGGGGAGGTCTGCGTTGTTGAGAAGCTGATCATCGTTGGCTTCGCCGAGATCGCGACCGGCGTACACACCCTCGATCACGCGCTCCGCTTCGTCGAGTTGTTCGTCGGTCGGTTCGAATCCGAGCGTGACGACATGCTGCGTCACTTGACCCGTCTCGGCGATCGTAACGACGAGCACGGCAGTCGATCCGAGGCGGACGAGGTGGACGGCGTGGATACGGGAGACGTCCGCCTGCGGTCCGATGACGACGGCGGGAAGTTGCGTGATGTCGGAGACGAGGCCGGACGTCTCCTTCAGCAGCTTCGATACTTCGCGGTGCACATCGGCGAAGAACGAACGGATGCGGTCGTGCGTCGCCGAGCGCAATCGCGCGGGCGAGCAATGATCGACGTAGAAGCGGTAGCCCTGATGGGTGGGGACCCGGCCGGCCGACGTGTGGGGCTGGGCCACGAACCCATACGACTCGAGCCTTGCGAGTTCGTTGCGGATGGTCGCCGACGACACGTCGAGGGCACTCCGTTCGAGGATTGCATGCGAGCTCACCGGCTCACCGGTGCGGATGTACTCCTCGACGAGCGCCTCGAGGACGCGGGCCTTTCGATCGTCGATCATCACCGAAAGCTAGCAGTCGTCGGGCGAGACTGACAGCACGGATCGGGCCACGAGATCAGTGAGGAGTGGTCGCAACACGACGACCCGTCTGTCGCGCAATCCGACGATACCGGCGCCGGCCAGCCGCGTGCCCTCCTCGGAGGCGAGGAACGGGCCACCGACCCTACCCGGCTCGACCCCGGCTGCAAGGCGGAGGCCAACCATGAAACGCTCCCGCTCAGATTCGAACGCGTTGAGCCGCTCACTTCCGGATCGTGCGCGCTCCCCCGCATCAATCCTGGCCAGGTAGGCATCGAGACGCCGGATATTGCGCGACCGCAGGCCAAATCGGTGATCATGCGCCCCGGTTCCGAATGCGGCGTACTCGCCCATCATCCACGTCGAGAGGTTGTAGCGACACGCATGTCCGACCCCGGCCCAATTCGACACCTCATAACGGATGAGGCCGGCTTCACCGGCAGCGGCGTGCACGTACTCGAACCGATCGGCTTGTTGATCCGGGTCGGGTGCCGGCGCACCGGCGCTGATCGACCGGCTGAGCGCCGTCCCACCTTCGACGGTGAGGGCGTAGGCCGATAGATGGTTCGGTTCAAGCGCCAACACGCCGCCGACCGTTCGGCGCCACGAGGCATCCGATTCCTCCGGTGTTCCGTAGATGAGGTCGACGCTGACGGTATCGAACCCGCCCGATCTCGCTGAGATGATCGCGTGGGTCGCCTCCTCCGGCGAGTGAGAACGTCCAAGGGCATGCAACACAAGGGGATCAAGCGATTGGACTCCGAAGGACACCCGGTTGAACCCGATGCTCCTGAGTTCACGCGCACGCTCGTCGGTCCAGTCCTCGGGGTTCGCCTCGACGCTGATTTCGGCGTTGTCGGCAATGCCGAGGCGGGCATCGATCTCGTCGAGGATCCGGCCAAGATGCGACGGTGGGACACGGGTCGGCGTCCCGCCTCCGAGATTGACGGCGTTCACCGGAAACGGCCCCGGCTCCATGCCGATTTCTGCGACAAGCGCATCTACGTACCGCTCGATCTCACCCCCGCCCGGTTCGTCGGCCGCCACCACCGCAAAGTCACAATACGGACATCGCCGAGCGCAGAAGGGAATGTGGACGTAGGCCGAGCGCCATGTCGTCGCACGGTCGGCGAGCACAGCCGAGTCCGGGCGCTTCGCGCGGTCGTCCGTACTCCGTACTCCGTACTCCGGGCGCTTCGCGCGGTCGTCCGTAGTCCGTAGTCCGTAGTCCCGGCGCTTCGCGCGGTATTCCGTAGTCCGTCGTCCGTAGTCCGTACCGCTCACGATCTGCTCCGCTCCACAGCTTCAGGTTCGGGCCGACGTCACGTTTCCAGCTTCAATGCCGCTACGAATGCTTCTTGCGGGACCTCGACCTGGCCGACCATCTTCATGCGGCGCTTGCCCTCCTTCTGGCGTTCGAGGAGCTTGCGCTTGCGGGTGATGTCGCCGCCGTAGCACTTCGCGGTGACGTCCTTGCGTTGCGCCTTGATCGTCTCTCTGGAGATGATCCGTGTACCGATCGCTGCCTGGATCGGAACGTCGAAGAGCTGGCGCGGGATGAGTTCCCGGAGCCGTCCGACCATGGCTTTGCCGTAAAGGTAGGCCTTGTCTCTGTGGACGATCGTCGAGAACGCGTCGACCGGGATGCCGTTCAGCAGGATGTTGACGCGAACGAGGTCGGATACCTGATAGTTGTCGGGTTCGTAGTCGAGCGATGCATATCCCCGAGTCCGGGTCTTGAGCTGATCGAAGAAGTCGAAGACGATCTCCGCAAGGGGGATGCGGTAGTGCAATTCGGCTCGCTCCGGCGAGAGATACGTTATCTCTCCCATCTCCCCGCGCCGCTGCTGCACGAGATCCATCACGGTCCCGATGTACTCCGACGGAGTGATGATCATCACCTTCACATACGGTTCTTCGATCGAGACCAACGAGCCGGCGTCTGGGAGGTCCTGCGGGCTGCGAACCGCTACCTGCTCACCGGAGGCAAGGTTGGCGAGGTACGCGACGGATGGCGCCGTCGCGACGAGGTCGAGGTCGTACTCGCGCTCGAGCCGCTCGCGAACGATCTCCATGTGCAGAAGACCGAGGAAGCCGACACGAAATCCGAAGCCAAGCGCCCGGCTCGTTTCGGCCTGGAAGACCAGTGACGAATCGTTCAGCCGTAGTTTGTCGAGCGCTTCGCGAAGCCGTTCGAATTCGTCCCCATCGGTTGGGAAGAGCCCGGAGAACACCATTGGCTTCGGCTCGAGGTAGCCGGGAAGTGCCTGTTCGGTTGGTGTTGCGGTGTGCGTGACGGTGTCGCCGACGCGAATGAGATCGATCTCCTTGACGCCGGTGATGAGGTACCCGACCTCGCCGGTGGTGAGGAGTTCTACCACCTCGAGCGCCGGACGACGGATGCCGAGTTCGGCTGCCTCGACGTCAAGCGAGGTTGCCACGAAGCGGACACGGTCGCGGCGCGACATACTCCCGTCGACGATCCGAACCGAGCTCACGACGCCGCGGAAGGTGTCGTAGAAGGAGTCGAAAACCAGCGCTCGCAACGGCGCCTCTTCGTCGCCGCCCGGTGGTGGCAGTCGATCAACAATGGCTTCGAGAAGCTCATCGATGCCCGCACCCGTTTTGGCGGAGACGCGGATGACTTCTGCCGCCGTTCCTCCCAGCACCCCCGCGAGCTCCTCGGCAGCCCGATCCGGGTCCGCAGCCGGCAGATCGATCTTGTTCACGACCGGGATGATCTCCAGCCCTTCTTCGATCGCGAGGTAGGCGTTCGCAAGCGTCTGAGCCTCGACCCCCTGGGAGGCGTCGACGACGAGGACTGCACCCTCGCACGCCTCAAGGCTTCGCGAAACCTCGTAGGAGAAGTCCACGTGCCCTGGTGTGTCGATCAGGTTCAATTGGTATGAGTCACCTGATTCGGCTGTGTAGTCGATCCGGACGGCGTTGGCCTTGATCGTGATACCACGTTCGCGCTCGAGATCCATGTCGTCGAGTACCTGCTCTCGCATGTCGCGTTCGGAAATCGCGCCGGTGCGCTCGAGCAGGCGATCGGCCAACGTCGACTTACCGTGGTCGATGTGAGCGATGATGGAGAAGTTTCGAATGCGCGAAGGCGCGGTCATAGGATCGATCCGGGAGCGGGGTATCTCAGTGTACCGTTGAGCCGCTCTCCTGTTATCGTTACGGCTCGTTCCCACCACCTCACGAGGTTTGTCCAGCATGGCCAACATCAAGTCTCAGAAGAAGCGCAATCGTCAGAACGTGACGCGGTATGCCCGCAACAAGGCCCTCCGTTCCGAGCTGAAGACGCGCGAGAAGCACGTCATCAAAGCCGCGGAAGCGGGCGACGCTGCCGAGACGGAGGCTCTCCTGCGCGAAGCTCAAAAGCGCATCGACATGGCGGCGTCAAAGGGCGTGCTCAATGCGAACACGGCGGCGCGGCGCAAGTCTCGGCTCACCCGACGGGTCCGCTCGTCGCTCTCCTGAACTCGTGACCGATTCGTCGACCTGGCTCACGCCGGCAGCCCACGAGAAGCTTCAGGCCGAACTCGAGCAGCTCTCCACCGTTGGTCGTATCGAAATCACCGCACGGATCGCCGAGGCTCGCGAACACGGCGATCTCAAGGAGAACGCAGAGTACGACGCGGCGAAGAACGAGCAGGGCATGATGGAGGCTCGGATTCGCAAGCTCACGCATCTCCTCGAGTCTGCGGAAGTTCGTGAAGTTGAGAACTCTGGGCTCGTCGAGATCGGGACCGTGGTGACGGTGATCGACGACGACGAGGACGAGTACGAGTTCTTTGTCGCCCCATCCGAGAACAAGGTCGCAGGAATGCTCCTCGCCTCTCCACAGAGTCCGCTCGGCGACGCACTCCTCGGTTCGGCCCCCGGCGACGAGGTGAGCTATGAGGCCCCCGGCGGAACGTTCACGTACCGGATAGCCGCGGTGCGCGTCTACGAGGGTTGATATTCACCATTCCGTGGGAGTGGTCGGAACCTCTTGGCAGGACTTAAGACACGAGAACGGTCTCGGGTCTCAAGTCTCGAGTCTACTTCCCCAGCCACTTGCACATTGCGACGGTGACGCGTTCGAGGGTCACGCGGTGGGTTGGTTCGGGAGCACTCTTGATCTGGAGGTCGGCTCGGGCCAACGCGTCGAGCGAACGGCGCAGAGATTCGGCCCGGATGGATGAACGCCGCTCCCATACCTTCCGAACAGGGAACGACGCCGGTGACTGCCCGACCCAGCCGGCGTACGTCTCCCGGTCTGGTGCAACCGCGGCGAGCGAGCGGCGCCGCACTTCACCTTCCAAGTAGGCGAGCACAACGAGCGGATGCCCGTGCTCGAGGAAGTCGGCGAGGCGTCGCAACGCTTCACCCTCGTTGCCGGCGATGATCGCATCCGAGAGCAGCCACATCGGCTCATCCGGGCGATTCGAGTAGCGACCAAGGACGTCTGCCTCGGTGATCGTTGTGCCATCGGCGGCGAGCTGGTCGAGTGCTTGGCCGAGCGCTGCCACATCCGAGCCGAAGCGACGGAGGAGAACTGCGGCGGCCTCCGGCTCGATCCTGATCCTCCGCTCCGAGGCGGCGTTCGCGAGCCAGCGAGACGCGTCCCTCTCTCGGTACTTCTTCACGCTTTCCGTCTCGCCGTGCTTCCGCAGCGTCGCGCCGAGCGGAGCGGGGATCGCCCCTGCGGCGGCAAAGACGGCCGTGACCGCCTCGGGATCGGCAGCGAAGACGAGTTCGGCGATCACTTCCGCCTCAGCTTTGAGGAGGTTTTGGGCATCAACAACGAGCACTCCGTCGGCGTCGCCGAACAGGGAGCCGCTCTGCAGGGCCGGCACGATGCCTTGCACAGACTCGCGGAGCTGGCCCTCCGTGTCCTCCGTGGTTCCCCGGCCCGGAACATCGATGCGTTGGTGATCGGTGATGCCGGCGCTCTCGAATACGAGGGTTGCTTTGTCGAACATGACCTCACGTTCGCCCGGTCCGGCATCGCGAGGTCCGCTGATCACGGTGAAACCCATGACCCGAGTCTCCGCGCTCTGGCGCCGCTGCGCAAGTCGGATGAGTTCCAAGCCGTCCCGCTCGCCCGGCCAGAGTTTGGCGGCGCTATTCAGCCAGCGTCATAGCGTGGCCGGGGCGGAGCATGAACGGTGGCAGATATGCAGGGATGTTGGAGAACGGGAGCACGTCGGGATGAAGCGTGATTCCGAGCGCTTCGTCCATGAATCGCCGTCTTGCCAGGATCCGCTCCCACGCGGCCGGATACCGCTCCGCGAACTGTCGTCGCAGCGCATCGTCGGCGAGCGCTATCCCATCCTCGATGTTCGTCGTGAAGTACTCGGTCCCCGTCGCCGGTATCACGTCGACCTGCAAGGCCATCCCTGACCGCAACACGACAGTTGACTCTGGCGCAACCGGGGAGTTCACCCACTCGTCGAGGTGGAGTTGGTGGCCGGGGTTGAGGAAGATTCCGAAAAACGGATCGCCAAGGTGATGATCGATGATCGCCTGGAGCGCTCCCCCGGTCTGGCCAACATGGAGCGCTTCGTACCACTCTGCGATTGCTTCGAAATACGGTGCGACTAGCCGCTCGACGTAGTCGTGAACATCCGGCGGGAGTTCCGCAGCGTCCTCGACAACGAACCCGGCGCGGCAGTTGAGAGCGCCCCAAATGCCGAACGCCGTCGTGAAGCGGTCACCTCGTTCGATACGGCGGTCACTTGGACTCAACAGACCGAGCGTTGCACGATCCCCGCTCGTCAGCATCAGGTGGCAGGACAGCGGAGCGCCATTCCACTCGAGGAGTCGAACGGCCTCGTCCTCGCGCATGCCCGGCTGGAGGCCGAACATCAGGTTGCGGACTCCGGTCGACGTGTGGCACGCTGCATACTCGAAGGCTGCGAGCTGCTCCACCTCGTTGATCACCCGCATTCCGTCTTGCGAACCCGTGAGGATGTCGCCGGCATTCTCGGCCGTGCCACCTTTGCCAATCGCAACACGCACCTCGTCAACGATGAACGCCGGAACATCGATCCGCGTCCGATCGCGGAACTCCTTCCACCCGAACATCCCAACGTGGACGCCGGCAGTGAATCCCTCGTCGCCGAGAATCTCGGCAAGCGACCGGGAACGGTCCCTCGGCTGGCTCGGAAGACTGAGATCCTGGTGGAGTTCAACTCGCATCGAGAGCGGTGCGGCCTCGGCCATGCCGACACACTCGTTTCCGGTGAGCAGGAGCGGTCGATCGTTCGGTCCGACGATCAGGACCGCCTCCTCGAAGCGGGGATCGAAGCCGGTCAGGTAGGAGAGGTTCGCGCTGTGCTCCCGGTCGGCGTACACCAATGCGAAGTCGTAGTGGCGGGCCGCAAGCCGATCACGGAACCGATTCAGGCGCTCCACATAGAGCGCCTCTGGAACGGTTGGCATGATATCCGGCATGCCGAAGTCCGGCAGTTCGATTTCGCGCAAGGTAGCTCTCGGCATTCGGTCCTCCGTTTGTTCTCAACCCTCCGCGGGAGTCCATATCTGCGGGGCGTCGGCGTCGGGTGTGATCGCGACGAACTGGTTGGCGTCCACCTTCATCCACGGTCCGACCGCTCCATCTGGCCATTGCACGCGAATCTCGGCTTCTTCGGAGGGACCGAGTCCGAAGTGGATCCAGCCGACCTGGCCTCCCGCGTGCCCGCCACCGATGTTCACCTCACGTTGGACAACATGGTCCCCGACCTTCAATTCGATCCAGGAGCCGATTGCGTCCACATTGATATCCGGTTGCGCAAGCTCGATGGCGAGCCAGTTCCCCATCGGTACGGAATTGGCCGCGTCCCCCGAGCCGAGGTTGCGCCAGACGTTCACATTCTCGACTCGATTCACTTCGATCAGGTCGAGCAACCCATCGAGGTTGAGGTCAACGAGCGCCGCACCTCGGCTGCGGTCGTAGTGAACGATTCCTGCGTCGACGGCACCCTCGGCAAATGTCCCATCCGGCTGGCCGAGAAGGAGGTTGTTGGGATCGGCGGCTGCGTACTCCGGCATCGAATCGACGTTGCCTTTGGAGATGAACAGGTCGGTGAAACCGTCGTTGTTGACATCCTGGAACTCGGGATGCCAACTTGTCGACGGCATCACATCGTCCCCGACAAAGGGCCTGTGCGCGGTCACACCTCGCCGAATCGCAATGTCCCCGTAGCTTGGCTGGGCCGGCCCATCGGTCAATTCCCGGAACTTGTTGTCGCCCTGGCTCGTCAGGAAGACCTCGGGAAGCCCGTCGCCCGTGACATCGTGGCTGGCGATCCCCATGCCCCATATCTGCAGCTTGTTCCAGCCGTCCTGTCTTGTATAGAGGCGCGGCGGCTCCCCCTCGTCGATCCGCCAGAGCTGCTCCTCACCGTCGCGGTAGTAGTGCTTGTCGTTCGCAACTCGCAGGTCGCGCCGGCCGGAGCGGTCCCAGTCGCTGAAGAGGACGGAGAGTGTGCACCAGCCGGGGCTCAACAGTGTCGGGTCCGCGTAGGCTCGGCCGTCCGGTCGGAACATCCGGTTGTCCGAGCAATCGCCGTTCTGACGGCCCTCGTCATCGAGTTCAACGTACATACCGATCGCGAGCGTCGGCATCGCGGCGGCGCCCTCCCAGGTTGCGCTGAATCCTGCCGTCCACTCGTCTCCACCGTCGAACCCGAACGCTTCGTTGGCGCGCTCGAATCTGCAGTCGCCGAGTCCGCGGAAGAGGACGTTCTCGCCGAAGCGAAGGACTGCGAGGTCGGTGTGTCCGTCTGAATCGATGTCGATCGGATAGGCGCCGGTGACCTCGGTCAGGTTGGTATCGGACTGCGCTACCTCGATGAACTCCAGGGAACCACCGACGCGACTCTCGTTGACGTAGAGGGCAGCCGGATTCGTCCCGCCGGCGATGTAGAGATCTTGCTTGTGATCGTCGTTGCAGTCGAATACGGCGACGCCGCCACCCACGAAGTAGGTCCAGTCCCCGTCGTACGCGTGGTCAATACCTGCCGCCTCCGCTTCGTTGACGAAGTGAGGCGCCCCCAATGCTTCGGTTGGGGTGGTTGCTCCCCCAGATATGAGGATCATCGCGGCGCCGATGCCCACCGCCACAACCACGGCAATGACAGCGGTGATCAGCCATCGCTTTCTGCTCACGTCATCGCCTTTCTCCGATCAAGGGCCTTCACTGGGATGTGTCTCCGTAGTAGGTCTGTGCAAGCTCCCATGCCGCCGCACCGACCTCGGCGCCGATGATGCGCCCGGCGAAGTCGTCGGCCCTCACGTGGATACCACCGTACAACCGGGAAACACCTGCCTGATCGGAAGCGTCCTGATAGGTGGCCCACTGCAGCGTGACCCCAGCTGCAGTCCCTGCTTCGAACTCGAGCGAGCCTGGGGCAATCGTCCATTCGCCGAGGCCGCCGGGGAAGAATTCGGTACCGGTGATTCCGGTCAGAACCTCTGCCGACGCCCTGCTGAACGTGCTGTGTCCCGAGACGTATCCTGAGAACGAAGGTGTCACAAAGGTCGGCGCCTGATACGGAACCCAGTCAACGGCCAGTATCCACTCAACGCCACCGATCTCGGTCTCCGGGTCTGGCGGGTTGCCGGCGTACGACAGCACAGCGATCTCCCCTTCATGGCCGGCAAGGGCCGAGTGTCGCTCGCCGGGCGCCGTTGACTCATCGCTGATCACTTCGACAAGCCCCGGCTGGAGCGGAAGCCCGTCCTCGTGGTACGACGGCCCCGCTGGGTCGCTCGACTGTCCGTTCCCGCCCATCCAGCGAATCATCGAGATCGGCCTGATGTAGTCGTAGTGGCCTTTCGTTCCCCAGGCGGCGATCGCCGCGTCGTGGTTCGCGCCGTTGAGCGCCAGGTAGAGCTTGACGTCCCATTCGAGGGCATCAACGACGTCTCCGGTTCCGCCAATGCGCAGATCTTCACCGAGTTCTTCAGTGACGGCGTTCGCCATCGTGTTCCAGTGGCCGGGTGGCGTCTCCGAGTCGGGGCCGTCGGCCCAGAACTCGGCAACCGTACGGCCAAAGTCGCCTTCGTTCACGATGTTTGGTTCATAGGGTGCCTCAGTGGAGGGATTGGTGTCGTAGCCGGTGCCGTTGTTCGTACCGAGTGGATTGGCTCCAATCGTGGCCGGGGAGATATCGACCATGATTGCCTCCCTCGGGTCGAGCACGCTGCTGTAGGCGACCACCTCGACGGCAGCTTCCTTGTATTCCTGGTCGGTCTCCGGATCGTGTGCATAGGGCGGGTCGCCTGGGTCAACCGGCACACCCGTCTCCCCCGCAGGTGGAAGCGCGAAACCGACGACGTACCCCCAGTGGGGATCGATGGACTCCTGGACACCGTTTTCGAGTGGGACGCCGTTCTGCGAGATCATGTTCTCGATCTGAAGCGGCTGCCACCGGTTCGGGTCGTTCAGCGTCGTCCCGGACGCATCAACGGTGAGCGCTTGGTTGACGGGATCGTAGCCCGGCGAGGCATACCCCTCGGCTTCGTTGGAACCGTCGACCATCCCGGCTTCCAAGATGACATCGGCGATCCGGTTCCCGAGAGCGGCCGGCGTGTCTCCTTCGGTTGTCGTCACATCGATCGAATAGCAGAGGTCCTGCATCAGCCGATCGAACTCGGGGATCGTCTCCGTTGCGCCGATCGAGTTGATGTAGCGTGCCTCGAGGACGCGAAATGCGGCGTAGCTCATCGCTTCCTCTCGAGTGGTTTCCACGTCCGATGTGCTGTGGTCCTCGTCGACGAAGACACCCCGGGCCGTGGCGTCGTAGGCGGCCCACGCGTCCCACATCGCTGCCGACGTGTGATAGAGATTCCTCGCGTGCACCGTGGGCGCAGGAAGGTCACGCCGAATCGCGTCGAGCAGTACTCCATTCCAGCGGCGCGCCACCGACCATTCAGGGTGTTCGGCCATCGGAGGGCAGGCTTCCTCGTCACCCCCGGACCGCAACAGCACGACACCCCCGATGGCGGCCACGGCGAAGAGCAGCACGCCAAGTGCCGCCATCCACCATCTCGACCGGCTGCCCGCCATCGATTGTCCTTTCCACCATCTCGGCAGCATCTTCATCTGCGGCTGGAGAGGCTCACGCGCTGCCGGGCCTCAGGGGTCGCTCTCGCGATCGTGAACCGCGCGAAGGGTAGCTGGGCAACCCGCCCACTCGATTCGCCGGGCAGCTGGGCCCACACCCTGTTCGTGGTCGGTAGGAGGGCACATGGGTCTCAGCCTCTGAGCGAAGCAGTGGTAGCCGCCGACATGTGAGTGTTCACCAACACAGGGGTATAGTCTCGAGAGCGCGACCGCATCAGCGGTCGCTAACCAGTACATGGAGGAAAAATGAAGCGAAGCATCAAGCTTCTCATCATGCTCGCCGTGTTCGCAATGATCGTCGCAGCATGTAGCAGCGATGATTCTGACGACACGACGACCACAGCCGCCGCCGGCGGCGACGAAACGACAA
>Ga0316197_10002168_pt1 | contig 14038 bp, 13 predicted proteins | sample OudBiesiAoxic_MG_FD_204939 | JGI IMG/M metagenome (GOLD analysis project Ga0316197, IMG submission 204939) | Coastal sediment microbial communities from Oude Bieten Haven, Netherlands - site A oxic | ecosystem: Environmental > Aquatic > Marine > Coastal > Sediment | place: Netherlands...
GGCACAAGCGGCGCAAAGAAATCCACAGCAAGAAGAAGAACCCCTAGACAGCATCCCAATCTGCCCAATCTGCCCAATCTGCCCAAACTCGGCGGCTTAGACCTTGAGCGTCTCGCCCTCGGATTTCGCGATCACCACGGCGCCGCAGGAATCGCTAAACACATTCACGGCCGTGCGGGTCATGTCCAGCAGGCGATCGACCGCTAGCAGCAGCCCGATGAAGGCCTCCCCGTTCTGGATGTTCACATTGTTCATGATCACCAGGATCGCCACCAGACTCGCAGACGGGATGCCGGCCACCCCGATGCTCGTCAACAGCGCCAGGGCCACGACCATGAACTGGGTGGACAGCGCCATCTCGACCCCCATGATCTGTGCGACGAAGATCACCGCCACACATTCATAGAGGGCAGTGCCATCCATGTTAACCGTGGCGCCTAGCGGGAGCACAAAACTGCTGACACGCTGCGACACGCCAGCATTCTGCTGCACAGCGCGTAGGGTGAGCGGCAGCGTAGCGGACGACGAGGCAGTCGAGAACGCGGTCAGCAAAGCATTGCGCATCGCGCCGATGTGCTTGAGTGGCGAAACCCGCCCGAGCAGCTTGAGAAGGATCGGCAGAACCACAAGGGCATGTAGGAGGAGCGCCCCTATCACAACGAAAAAATACATCGCAAGCATGCGGAAGATCTCCGGACCGACCATCGCCACCGATGCCGCCACCAGGCCGAAGACACCGATCGGGGCGAACAGCATCACCCAGTTGGTGATCAGGACCATCAGCTCGTTCAGCCCCCTGAAAAACCCGAGCAGGGCATTGCGCGAGTCCTCGGCAACGTAGATCAGTCCGAATGCCACCAGCAGGCTGACGAAGATCAGCGCCAACATCTGACCGTTGTCCGAGAACACCGCGAACACGTTCTCCGGTATCATCCGCTTAAAGATGTCGCCGACCGCGGAGAGCCCCTCGGTGTCCTGACCGAAAGTCTTCGCCTTGGTCTCGCCTGCCAGCTTCTCCTCATTCGCTTTCACCAACTCGACGATCTTCTGGTTCGGTTCCCCGTCGACCAGGCCCGGCTTGAACATGTTCACCATCGATAGCCCGATCAGGATGGCGAAGAAACTGGTCAAGGTGTAGTAGCCGAGCGTCTTCAGACCGAGCCTGCCAAAGCCCTCAGTCCTCCCCAGACCGGCGATCCCTACGACGATTGATGAGAAGATCAGTGGCACGATTACCATCTTCAAAGCCTGCAGGAATAGCTTGCCGATGTAGGCGAAGAATCCGACGAGGCTGGCACCAGTGTCATTCAACACCGTCACGGGGACCCGCTCGACGGCGCAGCTCGCATTGATCACGCAACCTACCAGCACGGCGAGCAACAGGGCGATGAGTATTTGTAGCCAGGGCTTCATCCGGAGCATGAGCTGAGCATACAACTGTTTCCCGAACGCAAAAGAAGATACGTCACTCGGCGAACAGATATTTGGCCGATCCCCCGCGCCAAGGGCGCTTGCGCCACCGCCAAATCGGCACCAGACTCGTCCCACACACGATGCCGACCGAGCCAGCCACCAACGTCCGAACGCGATTCGCCCCCTCCCCGACCGGCTACCTGCACGTCGGCGGCGTCCGCACCGCCCTGTTCAACTGGCTGTTCGCCCGCAGCCACGGAGGCGAGTTCGTTCTGCGCATCGAGGACACCGACACCGCCCGCAATTCCCCAGAGGCGATGGCGGCGATCACCGATGGCCTGAAGTGGCTCGGCATCGACTGGGACGAGGGACCCGAGGTCGGAGGCGATCATGGTCCATACTTCCAATCCCAACGCGGCGAGATCTACCAGCGCTACCTGCAGCGGCTGCTCGATGCCGACCTAGCCTACGACGACGACGGCGCGATCCGCTTCCGCGTCCCTGACCGGGACATCACCCTCGACGACACGATCTGCGGGAACCAGACGGTCAACCTCGCAGTCCAGGGGGCGAGCGGATACGATCCCGATACGAAACAGAACGTCGCACGCAATCCAGACATGGTCGTGCGCAAGCCCGATGGGGGGTTCATCTTCCACTTTGTAAACGTGGTCGATGATATCGAGATGGGTATCACCCACGTGATCCGCGGTGAAGACCACCTCTCCAACACCCCGCGCCACCTCGCCCTCTACGAGGCCTTTGGCGTCGAGCCCCCGATATTCGCCCACATCCCGCTCATTCTGAATGAGGACGGCTCGAAGATGAGCAAGCGCGACACCGGCGCCAGCCTCACTAGCTACATCGATGGAGGCTTCCTGCCAGACGCGGTAAACAATTTTCTCTGCCTGCTTGGCTGGTCGCCGAAAGATGACAGCGAGATGATGCCGATCACCGAGATCACCAGGCGCTTCAGCCTCGATGCGGTGAACCGCAGCAATGCCAAGTTCGACCTGAAAAAATGCCTCTGGCTCAATAGCCAGTACCTCATGGAGTGCCCGCTCGCCGAACTGCGTGAGCGGGCGGTGCCGATCCTAGAGACCGCCGGTCTCGACACCGGTGACCACGTCCTGATCGAGACCTCGATCGGACTCGTGCGCGAGAAGATCCAGAAGCTCGACGAGCTGGCTGACTGGATCTGGTATTTCTTCGACGACGAGATCGAGATCAAGCCTGAGGCGCTCGAGAAAGTACGCAAGAACCCCGACGCCGCGCGGCTACTCCGGGCACTCGCCGCGAACCTAGATTCGCTTGAGACCTGGGAAGCGGGCGTCCTCGAAGACTCGCTGACATCCACCGTGGCGCAGGAAGGCGTCAAATTGGGCGCCCTCATGATGCCGACCCGAGCCGCTGTCAGCGGACAACTCAACGGCCCCGGCGTCTACGATATCATGCAATTGCTCGGCAAAGAGAAGACTCTCGCGCGGCTCGATGCTGCGGCAAAATCCCTTTAGAAAACGGTGAGGACCTAGCGCCCACCGATGAGCCCAAGCCAGATGCCCGCCCAAGAATCCTACACCCTCGCAGATCTAAAGTACGGCAAGATCAGAGACCTCGAGCCGCCAGCCAAACTGGCTGTCTTCGGCGACCCTGTCGCCCACTCGCTCTCGCCGCAACTGCACAACCCGGCCCTCTCCGCTGCCGGGATCGATGCCCAGTACATCCGCCTCCACATCAGTGAGGCAGAGTTCTCCGAGGCACTACGGACGATCCGCGAGCTCGGATTCTTCGGCGCCAACTGCACGATCCCACACAAGTTCAATGCGATCGAGGCGATGGACGAGGTCGACGAGCTGGCGAGCAAGCTCGGCGCCGTCAATACCGTCGTCTTCGAAGGCGAGAAGATGGTCGGTTTCAACAGCGACGGTCCAGGCTTCGTCCGGGCGGTGCGTGAAGAGTTCGGCGTCGACCTCCACGATCTTCGCGTCCTCATCCTCGGTGCCGGTGGAGGCGCCGGCCGTGCGGTCGCCACCCAGTGTGCAGTCGAAGGCTGCGAGCGCCTAGTCCTCGTCAACCGCACGCCGGAGAAAGCTGAGGCCTTGAAGGAGGAGCTACTCCCCTACTTTGCGGACGAGCGCCTGCAGGGTGCCCACGACCGGCTCGATGCGATCCCCTGGGAGGAGGGCGCGATCGCGTCGCAGATCGGCGACATCGACCTGATCGTCAACGCGAGCTCGCGCGGCATGAAGCGCAGCGACGCCCCCCTCCTCCCGGCCCACTTTCTGGCCCCCCACCATCTCGTCTTTGACATGATCTACAGCCCGCCCCGGACCCGGCTTCTTGCCGATGCTGCTGCCGCAGGCGGTCGGATCGCCAACGGCCTGAGCATGCTCCTCCACCAGGGAGCAATCTCCTTTGAATGCTGGTTCAATCGTGAGGCGCCGCTCGAAGCAATGCGCGCCGGGCTCCGCTCGGCGCTCTAACAGGACTTAGAAATTCATTGCTATTGCAGCTTCGATCTGCAATAAAATCACACTTTATCTAAGTGGTCTTAAACAAAAAGACGTATATAAAGACCCCATATCCTCTGCACTCATTCCTTCTGCACTATGACCGACCAATCCACTAGCACCCACTCCAAGCGGCTCTTCTGGGGTTGCTTCATCGCCCTGATTACGACGGCATTCGGCTTCATCACCCGCATGTTTCTCCTCGATGATGAGACGATCACCAAGGATCTGCTCCACCTCGACCCCGCTGAGGTGGGTCGATTCAAAGGCATCCAGATCTGGCCCTTCGCCGTTAGCATCATCCTGTTCAGCCTGATCATTGACAAGGTCGGTTACAAGTTTTCGATGATGTTCGCGTTCGCCTGCCAGGCGATCTGGGCCGTGATGGGCATCTCCGGCCTGATGATGGCCGAATCGAACCCAGGGATGGCAAGCGCCATGATCTTCTGGGGTGGACTCATCCTAGCTCTGGGCAACGGGACGGTCGAAGCCTTCATCAACCCCGTAGTCGCGACCCTGTTCGACAAGGACAAGACAAAGTGGTTGAACATTCTCCACGCTGGGTGGCCGGGCGGACTGGTCATTGCAGGCATCATCACGATCCTACTCGGCAGCACGCCCTGGACTGTGAAGCTCGGCATCATCGCGATCCCTGCTCTGGTCTACTTCTTCATGCTGGCCAAAGAGGAGTTCCCGGTTCAGGAACGTGTGGCCGCCGGGGTCAGCTACAGGGACATGCTGGCCGAGTTTGGTATCCTGGGTGCGGCTGCAGTTGGATTCCTCGTCACCCTCCAGTTGATGGACTTCTTTCCCGCTGTCCCGAAAGCGATCTTCATCGCCCTCGGCGTGCTGATGGTGGTCGCTTTCGGCGCCTACACCAAGAGTCTGGGCCGCCCACTCATGTTCGTCCTCATCCTCATCATGATGCCCCTCGCCACCACTGAGATCGGCACGGACGGCTGGATCTCTGGCGTCATGGCGAATGCGGTCACCTTCCACGGCGGCTGGATCCTCGTCTACACGTCGGTCATCATGATGGTGCTGCGATTTTTCGCTGGCCCGATCGTCCACAAGCTGTCACCGCTCGGCCTGCTGATCCTCAGCTGTGTCCTGGCGATCGCTGGTCTCCTCGCGCTCTCTGGCGCCAAGGGCGTTGCCGTCATCTTCGCTGCAGCGACGCTCTACGCACTTGGCAAGACCTTCTTCTGGCCCACGATGCTCGGGATCGTCTCAGAGCAAACCCCACGCGGCGGTGCCCTCACGCTGAATGCCATCTCAGGGATTGGCATGCTCGCTGTCGGAACCCTCGGGTTCCCCTACATCGGCGCCCTCCAGTCAGGCAAAGCCATCGACGCGGTAGCTACCAGCGCCGAGGCAGCGAAGGTGCCTGGTCTGGTCGTCGGTGGGGAAGTAGCACCCGGCGCATTGGAAGACAAGAGCATCTACGAGATCATCAAGTACAAAAACCTCGATGATATCGAGGTCGCCAAACTCGTAGAGACCGCACCCGCTGCGGAGCAAGATGCGATCACCGCCGGAATCGAATCCGCCAAGGCTGGCAGCGCCCAGAAAGCTCTTGGCAACATGGCGATCTTCCCGGCGATCATGCTCGTGGCCTACATTCTGCTCTTCCTCTACTTCAAGTCGAAGGGTGGCTATAAGGCGAGGGCGGTCGCCGATCCGGGGACGGCTGGAGAATTTTAGACTCACTCGAATACAGTCCAAACCACTACTGACGGCTCCGGGATCTCCCGGAGCCGTCTTTGTTTGTCCAAATGGCACTCCAGAGTCACGCGTGACCTCGCATGGCTGGGAGAGCATCGGGTCACGACCACATCCAGCCGATCATTCGCGGATGGGCTTCCCGTTCTCAATACCAGCTCGAATCAGTAACTGTAAAATATGGTAAATTACATTATTTATGGTAAATTGTATATATTGGCTCCCTTGTGGATCTCCAGCCAATTGATTGCATGAAAGAATTCCGCCTTCCTACCAGTGCCAGCCAAGATTTTCCTCCGCAGATTGTCGGGATACCGTTCTTTGCGAGTTTGAACTCCCGTATTCTTGGTGAGTTGATCCGCTTCTGCACGATTGTCGAGTGTGAGGCGGGGGAATGCCTGATGCGCCAGGGCGAGCTGGACAACTCCTTGATGTTTCTACTCGATGGGGAGATCCACATCGAGAAGGACGGCGAGCTTGTCGCTGGTGCCTGGAAGAAGGGTGAACTCCTGGGCGAGATCTCACACCTGCGCAAGACCCCGAGATCCGCCACGCTCATCGCCAATACCTCGCTGCAATGCTTGAAAGTGCATCCCGAGTTCTTGGATCACCTCCCCACGAGCGAGCGGGATGCCTACCAAGCAGCGCTCTACCGACATCTAGCCCATGTGCTGGCAGACCGGCTCGAACTCACCTCACGCAGACTCGTGCACCTAGAGGGGAAACTGGCAGGCGCTGGTGTGGCGGTCTAGAGCTGTCTGGTTCTAAGCCCGCTCCTTGCGGCGCTCTAGTTTCGCCCCGAGAGCGGTGAGTTTCTCGTCGATGTGCTCGTAGCCACGATCGATGTGATAGAGGCGGTGGATCTCGGTCTGCCCCTTCGCCGTCAGCCCGGCCAGCACCAGCGCTGCGGACGCCCGCAGGTCGCTCGCCATCACCTGCGCGCCACTTAGTTGATCGACCCCTTCGATCATCGCCGTCGCATCGTCCATGTGGATGTTTGCCCCCATCCGATTCAGTTCGGCGACATGCATGAATCGCGATGGGAAAACGGTTTCGGTCACCACGCTCGTGCCTGGCGTCGTCGCGTAGAGCGCGCACATCTGCGCCTGCATATCGGTCGGGAACCCGGGGTGTGGTTCAGTCACGATCTTGTGCCCCATCGGCGCACTGCCGCGACTCACCGTAATCGAATCGCCCGCAGAATCATCGATGTCGTGGCCGGAGATCCTCAAGGCCTCGATCACTGGTTTCAGGTGGTCGGAGTTGACTCGGGTGAGCGTGACATCTTTTCCCGCGATCGCCCCGGCGACTAGAAACGTCCCGGCCTCGATGCGGTCAGGGATGACGGTGTGCTCGGCCCCATGGAGTTCATTCACGCCGGTGATTTCGATACGCGGGGTCCCAGCCCCCTCGATCTTCGCCCCCATCTTGTTGAGGAAGTCCGCGAGATCGACGACCTCAGGTTCTGCCGCAGCTCCCTCGATCACCGTCGTCCCGTTGGCCAACACGGCCGCCATCATAATATTGTCAGTCCCCAGCACCGTCGTCCCGCTTTTGCCGCGCATGTTGACCTGGTTCCCCTGTAGCGCCCCGTTGGCTCTGATCAGGACATCTCCTCCTACCACATCCACCTCGGCGCCCAGCGCCTCGAGCCCTTTCAGGTGGAGATCGATCGGCCGATCTCCGATCACGCACCCACCCGGCATCGAGACGTTTGCCTCACCTACCCGCCCAACCAGGGGGCCCAGCACACAGACGGAGGCACGCATCTTACGCACGAGATCGTACGGCGCGATCGAGTGGATCGACTCAGCTCTGATCTCGACCGTTCCACTCGCCCGCTCGACCTCAGCTCCGAGCAGACCGAGGATCTGCAACATGTAGTTGGTATCGCTCAAATCCGGAACGCGCCGGATTGTGCAGGGATCCCGGGTCAGTAGGGTCGCTGCCAATATCGGGAGCGAGGAATTCTTCGAGCCCGAGATCGAAATCGTGCCCCCGAGCGCACTACCGCCATGAACGAGTAAGGTTTCCATGAAGTCTTTGAAATTCTGCCTGTTAGGAAAAAACGCGGAGCTAAGGGCTAATCGTGCCTCCAGGCAAGCAAATAGCGCCCGATCCCGGCAAAATCCTCCACACATTTACAGTCGGAGAGGCCAACTTCTTTCAATGATTGCAGCAGGCGGTCCTCCTGCCCCGCACCGATCTCCATCACGATGAACCCGGGCGCGGCTAGAGACTCCGGCAGCGAACGGATGAATCGCTCCATCAGTTCCGTCCCCTGCGCCCCACCGTCGAGCGCCAGGACTGGATCGTGCTTGACCTCCTCGCTCAGGCTTTCGATCTCCGCCCTGGCAATGTATGGGAGGTTAGCGGCAATCACATCGAACTCCCCCTGTACCTGTTCCATTAGGTCGCTCTCGACGAAGCCGAGTGCGGTGGGGTCGAGGCCGAGGGTCTGACTGTTCTGCAGCGCCAGCTCGAGAGCATCGGCGGAAACATCTACCAGCGTGACACTCGACGCGATATCCGCGAGCTCGGCAGCCAGGCTCAGGCCGATGATGCCGGTCCCTGTGCCAAGGTCCAGCACTCGCACCGGCGGGCGCAGCTTGCGCGCCTCCTCGACGGCGATCTCTACCAGCCCTTCCGTCTCGGGACGCGGCACCAGCGCCCGCGCATCGCAGGCGAAATTACGCCCGAAGAATTCCACGTTCCCAGTCAGGTGCTGGAGTGGGATCCCAGCCCCACGACGTTTGACTAGATCTCTCAGCGGCTCCAGTACATCCTCGTCGAGCGGTCGATCGAACTCCATGTAGAGATCGAGCCGCCGGCAACCTAGCACATGTGCAAGGAGGTATTCCATATTGAGGCGTGGCTTCTCTATCCCGCGTTTTTCAAGAAACCCGCTCCCAGCCTGGATCGTTTCCAATACGGTCTTCATCGCCCTCTATGCCCCACCGGTTCCCGTCTCCCTCCCAATATGCCTGGCCTTCCCATCGCCCCCACTCTAGCGGAGCCCAGCTTCTTGCAGGCGCTCCTCCATCTCACTCGCCTGTAGCTTCTCTACCAGCTCACTGATGTCACCGGTCATCACCCCTTCGAGATTGTAGAGTGTCAGCCCGATACGGTGGTCGGTGATCCTGTTCTGGGGGAAGTTGTAGGTGCGGATCTTCTCCTCCCGCCCACCGCTACCGATCAGACTGCGGCGCTGCGATGAGTATTTCTCTGCCTCCTCCTGCTGCTTGCGTTCCAGCAGCTTGGCGCGCAGGATCGACAGCGCCTTTTCCCTATTCTTAGGCTGGCTGCGACCATCCTGGCAGCGCACCATGATCCCAGTCGGGAGGTGGGTGACCTGGATACACGAGTCGGTCGTGTTGACGTGCTGCCCTCCTGGTCCGCCCGACCGCGTCGCCTGGATGTTCAGCTCGTCGGGTTTCAACTCGATATCGACCTCCTCGGCCTCGGGCAGGACTGCGACCGTCGCGGTCGAGGTGTGGATCCGCCCCTGGGTTTCGGTAGCGGGCACTCGCTGCACTCGATGCACACCGCTTTCGTACTTCAGGTGGCGGAACACCTCCGCCCCACTCACCTGCAAGGTCACTTCTTTGAATCCGCCGACCTCCGACGGGCTCGCCTCCATGGTCTCCACCTTCCAGCCAAGCCCCTCAGCATAGCGGACATACATCCGCATCAGTTCCGCAGCAAACAGCGAGGCCTCGTCACCGCCGGTGCCAGCGCGGATCTCGACGATCGCATCACGGGATTCGGTCGGGTCGTGCGGCAGGAGGGCGTACTGGATCTGCAGCTCGAGGTCGTCGATGTGCTTCTCAAGTTCTGGAATCTCTTCGCCAGCCATCTCAGCCAACTCGGGATCACTCGATTTCACCAGCTCCTGGTTCTCGGCCAGGTTCGCCTTCGCCTCGGTGAACGTATCCCAATTCGAAAGCGCCTTTTTGAGCACATTGTACTCTTGGGAGATCTGACCGGCCCGCTTCGGATCGGCGTAGAAATCCTCATGGCCCATGATCGATTCGATTTCGGCGAGGCGATCTCGCTTTGAGTCCATGAGGGGGGCGTAATCCATCTCTGATGTCAGTTGCTTAAATGCTAGTTACTCGCTTGTCCCGGGCACGCCCATCTTCCGACGATCCCAGGGCAGGAAAAAGAAAAAACGGCGCCCACCCCGTTCATGGGGTGCGGACACCGTCGTTCGAATCTTCAGGGCAGCAGCTAAGAAGTAGCGGCTTCTGCTTCTGCTTCGGCAGCGTCGGCCTCCGCCGGCTTCTCCCGCTTGGGGGTCGGAGGGTTGCCCAGCTTTGGAGCCTTGCGGCGGGTTTGAGATCCGCCGTAGCGCTGGGCGAATTTTTCGACCCGTCCAGCGGTATCGACAAAGCGCTGCTCGCCGGTGAAAAATGGGTGGCAGGCAGCACAGATGCCGATTTTAAGATCCTTCGCGGTCGAGCGTGTTTCATAGATCGCCCCGCAGGTGCAGGAGATCGTGGTCATCTTGTATTCTGGGTGGATTTCGGCTCTCATCGCTTGTAAAAAGTAGAATTCTGCTAATTGGAGGGGTCACAAGCTACGCCAGTCAGAATCTCGCCGCAAGCAAAAGCTAGCCGCTAATTGCGACGATTTTCGCCCCCGGGACGCCGCAGAATCGCGTCGCTGGCTAGCTCTGGTTCGGATCGTAGTAGATTCTGATATCGGCCTTTTCTGTGCCGAGGATCTCCTGGGCACGTTTCAGGGCATTGCGCGTCGAGAGGTTCGGGTTCTTGAGCGAGCCCATGAATAGGTTCTCCCGCCCGAGGATCTCGACCAGCCCCGAGTTCCGCAGTACCTTGTAGACGTCCTTGGTCGCGCCGCTGATGATCAGATCCCGCCCCTTCGAGCGCATGAACTCGATCAGCTCTTCGAGCGCCATCACGCTGGTCGCATCGAGACGGTGGGCATTTTTCATGCGGAGGATGATGATCTTCAGGTTCTCATCATTGCAGGCGCGCTGTACTTGGGTGCGGAACAGTTCGGCTGCTCCGAAGAACAGCTCGCCCTCGACATGCACGATCGAGATCGACGGCACCCTGCGTTGCGCCCCCTCCATCTCCATCAACTCCCCCTTCTCGGTGAATTCATACTCGACCAACTCCGGCCGGCTTGCCTTGCGCAGGTACAGCATAATCGAGGTGCCCACGCCGAGGAAGATCGCCACGTGCAGTGGCACCAACAGCGCCGCGAAAAAAGTCACGATCAGCGTCATCGCGTCCGATTTTGTCGCCGCGAGGGAAATCCGGATATTTTTTAGATTGATAAGCGAGATCGCGATGCAGATCACCAGTGCCGCAAGGCAACACTTCGGCACGAACTTGATCAGTGGCGCCAGGGCGATGATGCCAAGGGCACACAATAGGCCGCTGATGATGCTAGACAGCCTACCCGTGGCGCCGCTGTTGAAATTCAGCGCCGACCGCGTGAGCGAGCCGGAGGCCGGCATCCCACTACCGAATGCGGCGCCGAGGTTGGCCATGCCCACGCTCAACATGTCCTGGTTCATGTCCGGCCGCTCCCCGGATCTCGAAGCCAGGGTCTTCGCCATCACCGAGTTCTCGAGCGCGGCGAGGAAAGCGATCGAGACCGCCAGGCCCGCGATCTGTGTGATCGAATCGATGAGGCCGGGCTGGGTAAAAACCGAATAGCTCGGCAGGAGCTCATTGAGCCTGATTGCACCGAAGGTCTCCAATTCGCCGATCCACCCCCTCCCCGCCCACGCCCCCGCTGACACGACGACGAGAACAATGGCAAATACCGGGAGGCCTTTGAAGCGGCGACCCAGGAGAAACCACAGCAGAAATGTCACCCCACCTACCAGCACCGGGGCGAACTGCGCGTTGGGGATATGCTCGACCGTCTCCCAGGCAATGGTAAAAAACGAGCGGGCGTCATCGCCAACCTCGACACCCAAGACGTGTTTCATCTGGTTGGCGATGATGAGTAGCGCCGCGCCTGAGATGTACCCGACCACGACGGTGCGGCTGATATACTGGATCATCTCGGCCATCCTCAGGTAGGCGCCCAGGACGAGCAGGATCCCGACCATGAATACCAACAGGGGCATCAGGAATACCAGATTCTTAGCGAAGTAGGTATGCGCGGCAGCATAGGAGAAGATCATGAAGGCCGTCGCGTTGGTCGGCCCGAGGATCGTGTGTGACGAGCTGGCGAAGAACGGCGCAACAATCGCCGCGATGATCGAGCAGGTGATCCCGTAGTGGATCGGGAGCCCGGCGACGAGGGCATACGCCATCCCCTGCGGGAAGGCCAGCAGCGCGACATTCAGCCCAGCTCGGGCGTCCCCCTTGAAACAGTTCGCCGAGTAGCCCCGGAACGCCTTCCGGATCGGCAAAGGGTCGAGCCCGTTGTCGAACACAAATGACCTCGCCTCCTTGACGAGCCTCCGCCCGATGACGCGAATTTTCCTCCTCATCGGACGGCTGGGTCACTTGAACTCATCCCACCGAATATCCTCCGATCCTGCCTAAATTCAAAACCAATCGCTAGCCGATCCCGAAAAAGTCGTGCAGAACCCTAGCGTAGACATCCCGTTTGAAACTTGGCAGCCATGCCAGGTCGAACTCTTCCGGCAGAATCCAGCGGATCTGTGAGAACTCCTGTTTGTGTCTGTCGAGCCGGATCGCTGACTCCTCACCGCTGAGCCGGCAGAGGAAGTAGGTCTGTTCCTGGCCCACGAACTCCCCCCACTTGACCTTCCCGTGCGGGAATTTGTAACGATAGCCACCGCGGCATTCGACGACTTCGAATTCGCTCGGCGCCAGCCCGATCTCCTCCCACATCTCGCGGACGAGTGCCTCTTCTGAGCTCTCTCCCTCGTCGACGCCACCCTGTGGAAATTGCCAGGCCCCTTCGACATTCAGGCGCTCGCCGATGAGGATCCTCCCATCTTCCTGACGCTGCAAGATTCCTGCGACATTCGGGCGAAATTTTGGATCCATCTGCTGCCACAGATAGGCAGGATCCCGACCAGATCCAAAACAATTATTTTGATGTTCAACAGGATCGGCGGCGGCGACACTAAGATTATCAATGACCTTACCCCGTAGATATTTCATCCTCGCTGGACTCGGCCTGCTCGCGATCTTCATCGGGTACCAGGCGCTCTTCAGCTGGCCAGCCGAGAAGCAGGCGTTTGCCAAACAGCAGAAGTTTATCGAGGCGATCGAGAGCCGCAAGTGGGGGCGCGTCCACCGGCTGACAGCGGACGGCTACTCAGACAGTCTCGGGATGGATCGGGAGAGCCTACTGCTGGCGCTACGAGATCTGGGCAGCCAATTCTGGACGATACTAGAACTCAACTGGGAGATGAGCGATCTTCAGCGTGATGGCGATGCCGTCGTCATCACCGGTAAGCTGCGACTGAGCGGCGAGGGGGGGATGTTTGCCCCGATGGCGGTCCAACATGCGCGCCCCTTCGCCAATATGCCCTTCACCTTCCGTTGGAGGAAGACTGGTCTGATGCCGTGGAAGTGGCAGCTAGAGAACTTGCACCACCCGGACGCCAAATTCCCCGATGGCTACACCCCCGGCGACCTCAGGCGCCGCACCGGATTCGGCGACCTTTGACAAACCTGCCCGCACAAGGGACAATCTAACCAGAACTATGAAGACACGCCCCAGCCTACTCACCGGAATTGCCCTCATCGCAAGCGCCAGCCTCGCCTCCGCCCAAGGCCAGGGTCAAGGGACAGCCCCCCAGCAGGGACAGCAGCAGAACCAGACGACTTCCGAGAAGGGGGATGACGAGGTCCAGGAAGAAATCGACAAGACTCGCAAATTCTTCCAGGTGAACCTCTCTGACGGAGGCTCCTACATGGTCGCCCTCAGCCGCATCACTTCGATCGCCAAGCATGAGTACATCGTCGACGGCGCCGTACGGGTCAACGAGGTCAGCATCACCGCCGAGGGCGCAACGATCACACGCTTCTACTTCCTCGAGGAGCTTGCGAACAATCCGACATCCAGCGCAGGACGAGCCGTCATCGACCGGGTCAGGGGGACGACCAAGGAGATCGCCAAACGCACTGGGACTGAGGATCTCCTCAACGCCGTGTCAAAGAGCTACCCGGACGGCACCCACACCCACAACATCGAATATCGTCTGCGCAACAAGGCCAACGTCGCCCAACTCTACAGCAGCCTGCATGACGCCTGGTACAATGGCGTAGGCAAGCGCGTGAATGTGCGCGTCAAGGAGTAGGCTCCGCCCTCCACTACCCCGAGTAGAGGATCCCCGCGATGGAGGCGCTCAAACAGCTCGCCAACATCCCCCCGACCATCGCCCGGACCCCGAGACTTGCGAGGGTCGACCGCTGATCTGGGGCTAG